>Ga0256845_1000657_pt1 | contig 31252 bp, 21 predicted proteins | sample RiftiametaG_FD_189101 | JGI IMG/M metagenome (GOLD analysis project Ga0256845, IMG submission 189101) | Tube worm associated microbial communities from hydrothermal vent at the East Pacific Rise, Pacific Ocean - Riftia | ecosystem: Host-associated > Annelida > Integument > Unclassified ...
TCATTTATTGCAAGGTTTTCTACACAAAATACACATTACCTTGCAATTCTAAACACATAAAATCGCCATTTTATCAAGTTATCTGTCTGAAAAATAATTAGTTAAATAATTCTTAAGGTTCGACTATATAGCGATAATGCTTACTATTTTATAACTGTTGGAGGAAGTTTGGGAAAAAGAATAACAGCCCAGAACTCTTCAGTTGCAACGGCTACAAATACTTCAAATAAATATGATAATTTAATTTTTCATGAGTTAGACAGCATTAATTTAATCCAATCAGGGAGAAATTGGTTTGGAGAAGTTTTCAGTGCTCAATTAAGTTATACATTTAATTATGCTATTTCTAATTTAGATTTAAATGCAGCATCAACTATTAATGTTGCTACTGCTGCTCGTTCATCATTAAATAGTCAAATTGATGTGAACATTAATGGTAATATTTCTGCTATTCCAATAGCCTCTGTAAATACTACTTCTTTTTCTGGTAAATATGCTAATGTAGGAAATACTACTATGAGTTTTACACCAAGCTCAACCACTATTCCAATAACATACAACCAACCAAACTCTGCTGCTGTTGCTTGGCTAGATAATTTTGAGCTAATTACAAGAAATAATTTATCAAAAAATGATAATCAAGTTTTATTTAGAGACAGAAGTAATGTAGGGGTTGGTAACATCACTAATTTTGAGATTAACAACACGTTATCTTCTGATGCTATTTGGGAAATAACAAACCATAATGATGTTATTGAACAGAACAAAACATTTGCTACAGGATTAACTCAATTTAAATTAAATACAGATTCGTTAAGAGAATTTATTGTTTTTGATTTAACAAATTTACTTGTTCCAACTTTTATTAATCAGGTTACAAATCAAAATTTACACGGACTAAGTACTCCTGAAATGGTAATTGTTACACATCCAAATTTTATAGCCGCAGCCAATACGCTTGCTACCTTTCATTTAACAAACGATGGTATAATAACTGAAGTTGTTACCACCGAAGAAATTTACAATGAGTTTTCTTCAGGAGCTCAAGATATTACTGCAATTAACGATTTCATGGAATATTTATACCATCAAAGCACCTCTTTAAAATATCTATTATTATTTGGCGATGGCTCGTATGATTATAAAAATAGAATTACACCTAACACTAATTTTGTTCCAACTTACCAAACAGAAAACTCTATTGATATTATTGGCTCCTTAAGTTCTGATGATTATTATGGGTTATTAGATGCTAACGAAGGATCATGGTCAGGAATAGAGTTTATGGACATAGCAATAGGAAGGCTTCCAATAAAAACAGTGCAAGAAGCAACAGGTATCGTCAATAAAATTATTTTTTATAAAAACAACATTACTTCTTTTGATAATTGGAGAAAGACAATAACATTTATTGCTGATGATGAAGATAATAGTGTACACATGGGTCAAGCAGATTTTCTAACCGAAATAGTAAGAGATTCTAATTGCGAGCATATTGTAGAAAAAATATATTTGGATGAGTTTACTCAGGTTGTTAATGGAAACCAACAGCGTTATCCTGAAGCTGAACAAAAAGTAGTTAATTCATTTAGAAGAGGATCTTTAATTATGAACTATACTGGACATGGTGGAAATGGAAAACTTGCTCTTGAAAATATTTTAGATACCAACTCATTAGATACTTTAAACAATACTAATTATCCATTATTGATATTAGCTTCATGTGAGAGTGGTAGATTCGACAAACCTTCTTTTACATCTTTTGCTGAACAATTTTTATTGAAAGATAATGGTGGAGTAATTGCAGCTTATGCACATACACGATTAGCTTTTTCTTCACCCAATTTTACATTAAACCGAACTGTTTATAATACTATTTTTAATAAAGTGAATGGTAAATATAAAACGTTGGGTGAGACTTTTTTAGAAACTAAAAATTTGAATGCTTCTATTTCTAATAATAGGAGTTTTACGTTATTAGGAGACCCTGCTCTTACTTTAAATTTTCCAGAATTTACTGTTAATGCTGTGCATCCTGACACTTTGCAAAGCGCAAGTACAAATACGATAACAGGTCAGATTGAAGATGAAAGTGGTATTTTACAGAGTTCTTTTACCGGAAAGTTAATTGTATTTATACAAGGAAGCAATAGTACAATTACCACATTGGCTAACGATGGGGGAAGCCCTTTTGTTTTTCAAGACAGACGCGACACTGTTTATTACGACACTATACCCGTTACAAATGGATTATTTAATTACTCTATAAATCTGATCACTCTTCCTGTACATATGATGGGAAATGCTAAAATAAATTATTATGGATATAATGCATTAACAGATGCGTCTGGTTGTAATGACAGTATTTATATTAACGATTTGAAAACAGGTATAACAGCTTATTCTACTACAGAAATTGAGGCTAACGTTTTTCCTAATCCAAGTTCAAACATTGTAACGGTAGCTTTAAACAACACCAATAATGACAATTTTAATTTTAGCTTATACAGTAATGTTGGACAATTAGTTATTCAAAAAAATAATATTCAGGAGAATAACTTTTCGTTTTCTGTACAAGGTTTAGCAAAAGGAATATACTATTATAATATTTCTACCGATGCAGGAAAAATTAAAAGAGGTAAATTAATTGTACAGCATTAAAACCATTCTTTACTAGTACGGTAAACCGTTCCTTTAAATAAAGCAACGATAATATTGTTTTGGTTGGCAATGGTAATTTCGTAAATCGCAATTTTATTGGAGATTGATTTTTCTACTGCTTTGGCTGTAAGTATATCTCCAACAATACTCGGTTTGGTGTGAGAAATAGAAGTTTCTACCGATACACTTTTTCTTCCGTGAGAATTAGAGGCAAACGCTAAAGCGCTATCTGCTAAACTATAGGTAATTCCTCCATGGGCGATATCAAAACCATTGGTCATTTCTTGCCTAACGGTCAATTGCAATTCGCAAGATCCCTCTGAAATCTCAAGAACTTCAATGCCCAACCATTTGCTAAAGGCATCGTTGCCTAACATTTGGTTGGTTATTTTTTGTGGGAGGTTGTTACTCATTTTTTTATTTTTTTGTCATACCGAGCGAAGTCGAGGTATCTTTTTAATTCTTAGCTCAGGAGTCAAAAGATTCCTCTGTTTCGTTCCTTCGTCACTACAATCGGAATGACATTTAACTGTAAAAAGTTTTCTCGTCTCTAACCATTCTTCTTAGCAGTACACTTGGTCGGTAACGGTCATCACCATATTCGGCATATAAAAACTCTAAACGAAGTAAAATATCTTCTAAACCAATCTCATCAGCCCAACGCAATAAACCTGCAGGATAATTAACCCCTTTAGTCATTGCTAAATCAATATCTTCTTTAGTCGCAATGTTTAAAAACAAGGCATCAACAGCTTCATTTATTAACATCACAATAATTCTATTGGCAATTTCATTACCCAATGCTTCATCTTTATTTGGTTCAGGAGTTGTTGCTCCTTCAGCATAATTAAAGTAACCTCTTCCTGATTTTCGTCCGTACCAACCTGCTTCCGAATGTCTTTTTTGAGTAAAAGATGGTCGGTAACGCGGGTCGTAATAAAAAGCAGCAAAAACAGTCTCTGTAACGGTGTAATTAATATCATTACCAATGTAATCCATTAAAGTAAATGGTCCCATACGGAAACCTGCTAATTCTGTCATTGCCCAATCTATGGTTGCAAAATCGGCAATACCTTCTTCATAAATTTTTAGTGCTTCACCATAAAACGGACGAGCAACTCTATTTACTATAAACCCAGGAGTATCTTTTGTTAAAACAGTTACTTTTTTCCATCCATCAATTAATGCTCTTGCAGTATTTTTGGTCGCTTCCGAAGTCTGTACAGCAGGAATAATTTCTACCAATGGCATTAGCGGAGCAGGGTTAAAAAAGTGTATTCCAATAACACGATCAGATTTTTCGCAAGCCGAAGCAATAGAAGCTATAGATAATGAAGAAGTGTTACTCGCTAAAATACAATCAGCGCTTACAATCTCTTCTAACTGAGTAAATACTTGTTGCTTGATGTCTATGTTTTCAATAATTGCTTCGATAACAATACCACAACTCTTAAAATCATTGATGTTACTCGAAAAGTTGATTCTACCAATGATTGCAATTGAGGTAGCTTCATCAATTTTTTCTTTTTCGACTAAGCGAGCTAATATTTTTTTCAATTTCGCTTCCGAAGATGCTAAAGCTTGTTCGTTTAAATCTACTAATACTACTTGGTGCTCTTGTGTGGCTGCAATTTGTGCAATTCCTGCACCCATTGATCCTGCGCCTAATACTCCTACTATTGCTTGTTTGTTCATTTTGTTGTTTTGTGTTGGGGCGAATAATTATTCGCCCTTACAAATTAAGTCTTGTATTCTTCCGCTGTGTTTAGTGTTTTTTAGATAACACACCCCTAACCCCTCTCAAGAGGGGAATTCTATTTCCCTTTAAATTTAGGTTTACGTTTTTCTAAAAAGGCATTAACGCCTTCGTTGTAATCGTAAGAAGTTGCTGCTTCGGTTTGGATTACATTTTCTAACGCCAATTGTTCTGTTAATGTATTGTTGTACGATTGGTTTAGTAATCGTTTTGTTAAACCAATTCCTTTGGTAGGCATTTTAGCTAATTTTTGAGCCATTCCTAAAGCAGTTTCTTGCAAATCTTCATCAGCGACAGCTTTGTAAATCATACCCATTTTTTCAGCATCTTCTGCCATTACTTTATCTCCTAAAAACATTAAAGCCGCAGCTTTTTGCATACCTACTAAACGAGGTAAATAATAAGTTCCACCGCTATCGGGTATTAAACCAATTTTACTAAAAGCCTGAATAAATGCAACAGAATTACCTGCCAAAGTAATATCGCAAGCTAAAGCAATATTTGCTCCTGCACCAGCAGCAACACCATTTACACCACAAACTATTGGCTTTTCTATATTTCTTAAACGCTCCACAATTGGGTTGTAATGCTCTTCAACAATTTTATTCAATTCTGTTTGTTCAGGATCAATTGCTTCGGCTAAATCTTGTCCAGCACAAAAAGCTTTTCCTGTTCCGGTAATATAAATAGCTCTTACTGCAGCGTTTGCTTCACACTCATCTAATTTTGCTTGCAAATCAAGCGCCATTTCGCGTACAAAACTGTTGTATTTATCTGGACGGTTTAAGGTAATTATTCCGACATTATTCTCAATACTGAATTTAATATTACTCATTTATTTTTCTATTATGTACGTCATTGCGAAATCGTGTGAGGAACGAAACAAGATGAAGCAATCTTTTAAATTAGGAGATTGCTTCGTCATTCGTTCCTCATTCCTCGCAATGACGAATTTTTACATTCTATTTATTTTCCATTTAGAAATACTGTTTTCAGCCTCTACAACAACTTTATTTACTGCTCCTTCTTCATATAGTTTAGCAGCAAAAAGTGCAGCAATTTCTTCTCCCGCAGGGTCAGAATTTTGCAATTTTTCAGGGGTAAAATGTTTGGTTACAAAGTGAGTATCAAATTCTCCACTAATAAAATTTTCGTGTTGCATCGCAAACTTACAGAACGGCAACGTTGTTTCTACACCACTAATTTGATAATCATCAATGGCTCTAATCATACGTTGTCTAGCCTCTTCTCTATCTTTTCCGTGGGTAATTAATTTAGAAATCATCGGATCGTAATAAATTGGAATTTCCATACCTTCTTCAAAACCATCATCTACTCTAACACCCATTCCTTCTGGACGGATGTAAGTATTTAATGTTCCAATATCTGGTAAAAAATTATTCATAGGATCTTCAGCATAAACACGTACTTCAAAAGAATGACCGTTCATTTTGATGCTATCTTGCGTAAAGCTTAATTTTTCGCCTCTAGCAACATTAATTTGCTCTTTTACCAAGTCAATTCCCGAAATCATTTCTGTAACAGGATGCTCAACTTGTAAACGTGTATTCATTTCTAAAAAGTAAAAATCTTTATTATTTTCTAATAAAAACTCTACTGTACCAGCACCAACATAATCACAAGAACGTGCTACATCAACAGCACATTTACCCATTGCTGCTCTAATTTCTGGTGTTAAAACCATAGAAGGAGCTTCTTCAATTACTTTTTGGTGTCTTCGTTGTATAGAACATTCACGTTCAAATAAATAAACAATATTTCCGTGACTATCGGCAATAATTTGTATTTCTATATGACGCGGAGAACCCACATATTTTTCGATAAAAACAGCTCCGTTTCCAAACGAGTTAACAGCTTCACTTACTGCTCTATCCATTTGCTCTTCAAACTCATCAGCGTTTTCTACCACTCGCATTCCTTTACCACCACCGCCAGCAGCAGCTTTAATTAAAATCGGAAATCCAATTTCTTTGGCTATTTCTTTGGCTGCAGGAATATCCTCAATCGCCTCATCCGTTCCCGGAACCATTGGTATGTTGTATTGTTTTACCGTTGCTTTGGCTTCTAACTTATCTCCCATCAACTCCATTGCTTCGGGCGAAGGACCAATAAATGTAATTCCTGCTTCAGTTAATTTTCGGGTAGCATCAGCATTTTCAGATAAAAAACCATAACCAGGATGTAACGCATCTACATTTAAATCTTTACAAATTTGTATAATTTTATCTACCTGTAAATACGATTCGCTAGATGGAGGAGGCCCAACACAAACAGCTTCATCAGCATATTTTACAAAGGGAGCATTACGATCTGCTTCCGAAAAAATTGCTACTGTTTTTATTCCCATCTCTTTAGCAGTACGCATAACACGCAAAGCTATTTCTCCTCTATTGGCTATTAAAATTTTATCCATTTTATCTCTTTAAAATTTAAAGGGTTAAAGTTAATAAAAATGCTGAATTTTTACTGAATAGATACCTTCTTATTTTGGGCGTTTTTACGGGCTTTTCACTATATCTTTTTAGTTAACTTTCCTTTCGGCTCCGGCTCAAGGTGCAGTAAACTCAAAAGGATACCGCTTCAATCCCTAACGCAAAAAAAATAGAATTTCATTTCTCAGACTGTTTTGTTGCTCGGAGAGTGCTAATTTTTCGTTAACCTACTCCTCACCCGATTTAGTCGGGTGTCTAGACACAGTTTGGGTTTATGCTTGAAGAATAATCCTTGCGTTCTTACCTTTCAGATTAACTAATTATCAGTAAAAGTATTTTGCTCCGATCGGACACCCGACTAAATCGGGCGAAGAAAAAACTTAATTCTATACAATCAATATAAATCATTTTTAATAACCAATAAAATTTAAAATGGGTGGATGAGGTTTTTAGGCAGAAGTTGCGTGAGGGATAGGAATGATATCTTTTTGTTTTGCATTTAGGATACGACTCAATGAGCAAAAACAAAAAATAAAATGGATAGCCCGACCTTATTGTTTTACACTTAAACATAAAAAAAGAAAAATAATAAGGGCACGCCCAAAGAAGCTGTATAACAGATTTTGTTGTTCTCGATACATCCCGAGAAAATTCGGGACACTCGAACTGACAGAAATTAAGTTTTTATTAATCGAAACGAATTGCTTTTACAGGCGATATTTTGGTAATTACATACGAAGGGATGAGGAGTAGCGCAACACAAATGATTAGCGTACCTATATTAAGGAGTAAAATTGGCATTAAATTAAGTTCTATAGGCACTACAGCAACATAATAAGATTCTTCGGGCAGGGTAAAAAAACCGGTGTATTGTTGAAATAAACAAAGTGAAATTCCGATAATATTACCCCAAATTAAGCCTTTAAAAATAAGGTAAACAGCGTTGTACAAAAATATTTTACGCACATTCCAATTAGGCATTCCTAAGGCTTTTAAAATTCCAATCATATTGGTACGCTCTAAAATTAAAATTAATAAAGCCGAAATAATGTTGATTACCGCTACTAAAATCATTAAAATGATAATGATATTTACATTATAATCTTGTAGTGCCAACCAATTAAAAATATCAGGATTTAGCTCTTTAATGGTGGTTGAGTGTAGGTTGTATCCGATATTATCGTATACATAATCGCCTAGTTCATCTATTCTTTTGTAATCGTTGATAATCACTTCAAAACCACCAATTTGATCTTTTGTCCAACCGTTTCTTTTTTGGATGTGCGCAATGTCGGCAATAACATAAAGGTTATCGAATTGCTCGAACCCCGATTGGTAAATACCTTTAACAATAAAGTCTTTTGGGCGAAGTTGTCCGTTTTCTTGAATAAAATAAACAAACATTTTATCGCCCACATCCAATTTCATTTTATCGGCAATGGGTTTAGAAAGTAATAGGTTGTTTTCTGTTTGGTCAGCGTTAATAGTAAAAGTGCTTCCTTTTACAATTTTCTCGTTAAAAAATTCCCAATCAAAATCGCTGCCAACACCTTTTACTACAACACCATAAATTTCTTCTTTGGTTTTAATAATACCGGCTTTGGTTGCAAATTGTTGTATATGTTTTATTCCATCAACAGTATCTATGCTCGGGTAAAAATTTTGGTTTTTGTCTATCGGACTTGCTTCGTAAGTGTTTTGAGAATCGAAATTGGTAATTTGAATATGACTTCCAAAACCAATTACTTTGTTTCGTATTTCGCGTTGAAACCCACCAACAATACTCATAGCAACAATCATAACAATTAAGCCTAAAGCAATAGCAATAATAGAAATATTAATAATTGGTTTGGTAAACTTTTTAGAATTACGATCTCCTTTAATAATATTTTTTGATATGAAATATTCGAGATTCAAATTGGTTACCTTTACGTTTTATAATCACTTCAAAAGTAACCATTCATAATGATGAGAATGAAACTATTTGCCAATCTTCTTTTTGTGTTGGTTTTTTTTTCGGCTTGTACAGCCCAAAACGAACCTAAAAAACCTGTTGTAGTAAAAGAAAAAGTAGTGCTAAAACTTACTGTTGGCGCTGAACAAACCGAGCAATATATCCCTCTTTTAAAAGGTAAAAAAATAGGTGTAGTTGCCAATCACACTTCTATGATTAATGAAACGCATTTGATAGATTCTTTATTAAATTTAGGGGTAAATGTGGTTAAAGTTTTTAGTCCTGAACACGGTTTTAGAGGGAAAGCTGATGCCGGTGAGCGTGTAAAATCTGATATAGATAGCAAAACAGGATTGCCTTTAATTTCGCTTTACGGAAAAAACAAAAAGCCTTATGCAGAACAGGTAAAAGATTTGGATATTATCATTTTTGACATTCAGGATGTTGGTGCTCGTTTTTACACTTACATATCTACTATGCAAGATGTAATGGAAGCTTGTGCAGAAAATGATGTTGATTTTATAGTGTTAGATAGACCAAACCCTAATGGGCATTATGTGGATGGTCCGGTTTTAAAAGATAAATATAAATCGTTTATTGGTATGGCAAATATTCCTATAGTACACGGTATGACTGTTGGTGAATATGCTAAAATGGTGAATGGAGAATTTTGGCTAAAAGACAGTGTACAATGTAAATTAACGGTTATAAAAAATGAAAATTATACACACCATACATTTTATACATTACCCATTAAACCTTCGCCCAACCTACCCAATATGAGTTCTATTTATTTATACCCTTCGTTATGTTTATTTGAAGGAACCGTTGTTAGTGTTGGTAGAGGAACTGATAAGCCTTTTCAAATTATTGGTTACCCTACTTTAAAAAAGTGGGATTTCTCTTTTACTCCTGAAAGTAAAAGCGGTGCTAAAAACCCTAAATTGTTAGGTAAACTTTGTAATGGTTATGATTTATCGGTTTATGGCGAAAAAGAAATGCGAGATAAAGCCCAATTAAATTTAACTTGGTTGATTGAGTTTTATAATAACTCTACAGATAAAGAACATTTTTTTAAGCCTTTTTTTTATAAGCTTTCGGGAAACAACTTATTAGAACAACAGATTAAAAACGGAATGACTGAACAAGAAATTAGAGCTACTTGGCAAGATGAGTTAAAAGCCTTTAAAGCTATCCGTACTACTTATTTAATCTATCCTGATTTTGAGTAGTTCTGCTCTAATTATACTTTTTATTATAGATCTTGTTGGGGCAGTTATTATTGCTAAATTTCAACAGAATAATGGCTGTAAATTTTTAAACAGTTTTGTTGGTGATCTAATAGGCTTAATTGGTTTATCAGGACTTTGTATTAAAGCTTATTTAGAGTTAATGAAGTTGTAATTCAGATTGGTTTTTTAACCACATAAGCGCATATAAAAGCATAGTTTTTTTACTGGAGAGGATTACTTTCTATCTACGTTATACCGTATAAATTGTGTCCTTTTGTTTTCAGGCCCTGAAATAAATTCAGGGTGAAGCGCCTATTAAAAGAAACTTCAATTTCTTTAAAGAAAATCATTACTATTCTATTTTACCGCTATTCTTACCGTACGGGCGAATAATTATTCGCCCCAATTTACTAAGCAACTCCAATGATTTAACACTTAACAATCACTACTTGTTATTAAAGATTGCTTCGACATTCGTTCCTCACGCCTCGCAATGACGCAAATTCTGGAAATATGAACTGCGAATATGTCTTATTAGGGAAGAAATAGTTAAAACAAAAAAATCCCGATCTAAATAGATCGGGATTGGTAATTACAAAACTGTAATTTATTATTTTAAAATAAAGTTAATTGGTAAGTTGTAAGAAACTGCTACCGATTTACCTCTTTGTTTTCCTGGCTTCCAAGCTGGCATAGCTTTTACTACTCTCAACGCTTCTCTATCTAACAAATCGTGTACTCCTCTAATAATTTTTACATCTCTAATTTTACCATCTTTACCAATAGTAAAATTCACATAAACTTTACCAGAAATACTGTTTGCTTTTGCTGCTGGTGGAAACTTTGTGTTTTTCCCTAAGTATTCAAACAATTTTGCTTGTCCTCCAGGAAATTCTGGCATTGTTTCTACAATCGTAAAAATTTCCTCTTCTTCAATCTCTTCTTCCGCTTCAAAAACTTCTACTATCTCATCAACATCAACTTCGGTATCAATTTCAATATCTTCTACCTCAACATCATCTTCAACAATTTCAATTACTTCTGGTGCTGCTGGTGGCGGTGGTGGTGGAGGTGGTGGAGGCGTATTTTGCTCCGTAATAGGAATAATATCTTCCTCTTCTTCTTGTGCAACTAATTTACCTAATTCTGATGCTTGTACATCATAAAATTTTAGGTTAATCAACGTATAAACAATCACTAAAGAAATAACGAGTCCACCAATGGTGAATACTCCTCTTAATTTCTCTAAGTCTGCTTTTGGATTTTTCTTTAATTCCATAATTTTCTTCTTTAAGATTCTAAAATTAATAATTTATTGCTGATTTTCCTTAATTATCACAGCCATTTATTTATCGGTAACAATTTAATTACATACGGATAACTAAAAACTCCTAAAATTGCACCTAAAGTATTGGCTAAAAAATCTAACCAATTACCACTTCTGTTTATAAAGATGTAATGTTGTAGAATTTCCATAAGTCCTCCGTAAAAAATTGCAAAAAATACAATTTTACCAACTAAACTGTAACGTTTAGTTGGCGGGCTATATTGTTTTGAATATCCCAATAAAAGCAAAAATGTTAATGCACCATAAATTCCTGAATGCACTAATTTATCAAATTGCCATAAAGGTATTTCGGGCACTTTATTACCAGGAAATCCGCTTAAAAACAAAATTACCAGCAACCATAAGGCTGCTGGTAAAAAGTATTTTATCTTTTTCATAAAAAAAGCACTAGTTTATAGTGAGATTTTCATTTTATCGGAATAAATTATCCAATAATAGCTTCGTAAGCTTCTGCAGACAATAAAGCATCAGCATCACTAGGATTACTCATCTTTACTTTAATCATCCAACCTTCACCGTAAGCATCGCTATTTACCGCTTCTGGGTTTCCTTCTAACGCTTCGTTAAACTCAATTACTTCACCAGCAAGAGGCATAAATAAATCAGATACCGTTTTTACTGCTTCAACAGTTCCAAAAACTTCTTCGTTAGCTAAAGTTTCACCTTCAGTTTCTACTTCAATATAAACAATATCACCTAACTCTCCTTGTGCAAAATCAGTAATTCCGATAGTTGCTACATCTCCATCAATTTTAATCCATTCGTGATCTTTAGTGTATTTTAATTCTGCTGGTACATTCATGCTATATAATTTTAATGTGTGTTTTCTTATTGTGATTCAAAAGTAGTTTTCTTAAAGCAAATTTCAAAACATTATTGCGATAATGTAAATCTTAAACTAATTCCAGCATTGGTATTTGATGTTGGAAATGTTGTTGAAATAAAAGGTTTAGTAGAAATATAATCGTAAAAGAACCTAATATTTAACTTCGCACTTAAACGATAATCGGCAGTAAATTTAACCGAAAGTACTTTTTGTCCGCCTGTAATTTGATTTACTTCTTCTACAATTTTTCTTACAATGGTTGTATTATCTCTTATCGAAACATCAATTCTGGTATCAATATCACTTTTAATTGTTCTAGATTTTACAAACGGCATTTTTACTTGTCTAAACTTATAACCTGTACCAATAGACCAAACAATACCTTTTACTTCCGTAATTTGATTATTGGATAAGCTTAATGCTGCATTTCTATCTCTTTTATATTCTACACGTATTAGCATATTATTGTTTAATGTCATATCCACTCCAAGAAGCGGGCTAAACTGTTCTGTAATACTTACTGTAGCAATTTGTAACTCAGGAACATAATTATTAGCAATATCAATAGAGTTAGCACCTTTAGCATTTTCTGTGTAGGCTAAATTTGAAGTAAATGAGCTTACATTAAATGACGAACGATAAGCGTGCGTTAAAGTAAATTTCTTAAACCAGTGCCCAATAAATGCCATTTTACTTAGTCCATCAAAAGTTACTCTCCAATTGGGTTTTGGTATATATTTTTGGAAAGATTTTAAAGAAACACTCTCTCCACTTTCTCCAGAATATCCAGCGATAAAAGCAGGGATTAACACATCTTGTGAAGTTGCACCATACCCTTCGGCATATACATTATTTAAATTGTTAGAATTCCCATTTTCCGCTCCTAAACGTTGAGAGATGGCTGCCCTTTCTGTTAAAAATGCATCAAACACAGAATTTGATCTATCCAATTCATCATCGCTAGCAAAGGCTGTTTTAAAGGATATAAATGACATACTAAAGTTTCCTGTTTCTACAGGCTTTACAAAGAAGTAGTCATTTCTTAATTCTCCACTCAGTGTGTCCACAAAATTATCATCCGTTGCAAAAAACTGCTGTGTTAAATTGGTAGCATAATTCCTTGTAACATTCAATTGAATTCTTAATGTTTTTATTGGACGTAAAGTTGCTCGGATATTATAATTTTCAGAATAAGTTGTTGCATAGTTATAGATTAATGATTGGGTTGGCACCAACCAATTTTTCTCTGCTGCACCCAATGCGAAATCAGCATTTTGAACCCCAGAGATAAAATCAAACCCCGGAGCATTAAAGCCTGGTGCAGATCCCAATACATCAGACTCCTGACTATAACCAGGTAACAATGTTCCTTTACTTGTGGTATAAGTTCCTGAAATATTTTTAGGACTCATCATTAAAATTAAAATAGGATCTAAAGGTTTAAATGGCAGTTTCTTTTTCCATAATTCCACTTTAGTTGAATCTGTGTCTTTAAATTTTCGGGTATCAAATTTTATATCTGCAGGAGGTGTTCCTGCTTTCCAGCCTTTAGCTTTTGCATTTTGTGCCTGCGTTTTATTTGGATCATTCTTCTTGTTTCTCAAAGCTCTTGCTCTAGCTCGTTCTCTTTGTCGCTTTTCAACCTTTTTAAGTGGTTTTATTTGATTGTAAAACTTGGTCATGTTTAACTGAGAATTTACAGATACTCCATTAGAATTTTGAATAGTATTACCCAAGGTATCTGCACCAATAGGAGCTCTTCTCCAATCGTAATCAGCAGAATAACGCGTAGTTAAATTAATAAAATCTAAATAAGGTATTTTGTTAATCGGAACGGTATAATTAATATTAAAATTATGGTGGTATTGTGTATTGGTTCCAAAATCTCTAAAACTTTGAGATACTGAATTTTGCCATTCAGCATATTCATCTGGTCTATCCGGATCAACTCTACCGCCTGTTGCTTGACCATTAAAAGTTGTAGGCTCTAAAATTGTAGCATTATTGGTGGCGTTAAAATCAAATTTTAATGCTTTTGTGATATCATATTTTAAACTATAAATTCTATTCCAATAAAAATGCTTTTGATAATAAGTTGGTAATTCAAAATCAAATCCTGTATTATTTCTCGATTGTTTTTCGGAATACATTCTATCTACATCTGTTTGAAATGAAAGTTGTTTTGGCATTAAATAAAAGTTAAAATCTTTTACCCATTTAAAAGCTTTTTTCTTCCCAATTTTAGATTTACCAAAAGGTTTGTAGTTTTTAGGGTTGTTTCCAAAAGCATAACCAAATCCACCTTTATGTGTTGTACGTGTATTAAACTCTATATCTACATCTCTATATTCACTTTTAGAATATCCATAATTAAATGAGAAATTGGAAATATCGTAAAAATGAGATTTTGTTTTTCCTTTAGGTCGCAATTTCCTAACATTGGTAAAATTTATACTTGTTCTACTTGCCACTTCTTGACTTCTTACCGCAATAGAATCTTTAAACGCTTGAGATAATAAGTCTGTTTCCAACACATCTTTTAATTCTAAATCGGGATCTGTAGGTACGTATTGAGGCGTAACAACTGCTTGTGAAATGTTATAATACATTGGGATACTAATCCCTACTTTTTCTGGTATAAACTTACCCAATTCAATGTTTGATGATAAGTCATAACTCTTTCTAGTTTCTTGCTGTCTTTCATTTAATTTTTGTTCGATACCACCAAAACCAGGCGTACTATAATCTCCCGAAATGGCAATATTACCTAAATCTGCTACTTGTGTTGTAATTCTACCTTTTGTTGCCCAACCGCCTTCGTTTCTAAAATCAGTTAATCGCAATTCATTCACCCAAATTTCAGCGCATTTCGCTAAACCATCATCATTATCTAAAGGACTTTGTTTTCTATTTCTTATCCCTATCATAAACACTCTTACATTTGCAATGTTCGGGTTACCCTTAATTGTCATTTTATTTTTACCATCTAATTCGGAATATGGCTTAATAGTATGAACACCGCTTGAACCATCAGAAAGCTTACTATTTCTTCTAATCTTCATAATCGTAAGCTTATCAAATACTAAATCAACATTATTGGCTTCTGGCCAAACAACATACCTGTCCTGCTCGTTACTAGAGTTTTCAGTATTGTACGAACCAGCTGGCGTAACATCCAAAGGAACTTCGTATTCATAATAATTGTTATCATAATCTGTTCCCATTCTAATAAACAGTGATAAATCTCCATTGTTTAATGGTTCATTAATATCGCTTTGCTCAGCATGCACAAACATTTTTAATCGCTTGTACTTTCTAATGTCGATATCCATCACTTTATAAGCTGCACGAGCATCTCCATCATTTAACCCACAAACATCTAACACCAAGGCTTGCTCATTTAATTTTTGAACGCTTGACCCTGAAGTAGGGTTTGGATTTATTTGTCTATCAATACCTGGTGGTATAATATAGTTAACCGGAGTTTTCTCACTATTTTCTTCCACATTTACTGCCAATACATTAAATGTAGTTTCATCATCATCATTTCCTAAATAATCACCGGGGCTTAATAATCCATCCGTATATTTTCTCCACTCTCCTCTTATTAAATCCATTGTTGCAAACCTCAACACTACCTCTTCATTAAAGCCTTTCATAAACATTCTCATAAAACGAATAGATTTAAATCCTCGAATATCACCAACTACTCTATCGGGAGTTCTTACAGGAATTTTAAACTGATACCATCTAACAGGTTTTGTGTTCCCATCTTTTGTAGTTACAGTTGTTTCAAAAACATCTGTAATGTAGTTGTTACCCACATTTGTTGGGCTCACATCTGCAGGGTTTAAATCAATTTCATACTGATAATAACTCTCTCTAAAATCCAAGTTATTATTATTATTGATGTCTTCAATATCTGGTCGGGTAGTTGCTTGTCCGTTAGGAAAAGTAGCTGAAGTAGGTGAATTTCCTTCCATACCATTATATGCTTTATACCTTTCTAAGATATTTAATAGTTGTCCATCATAATCATTACCCGCATAATAATGGTAATTATCTCCCGAAGGATCAATTCCAAATGATGTTCCAAAAAAAGCAGCTTCATCAGCATCATTCAATCCATCCATACCAATATCTTGAAACGGACGAGTAACAGGGTTATTATCAAAAGCATTTACCAAAGCTTGTATGGTTGGTACCCTACCCCAAACTGTTGTATCAACCAAATTAGCATTTAATCCCGAGGCATAATCAATTGCTGTTAATGGCATTCCATTTTCAAAACTTTTTCTATCATCTTTTAAAATATCTTCAGAAATATTACCCAAGTTAAAATATAATTTACCACCTGTAGCAGCTGGATTTCCATCAGTAGCGTCAAAAGGATCCATTACCCAAAACTGAATAAACTCTACATTAGAAGACTCAAAATCTGTTGTTTCTACTTTACGCATAATACCAGACCAACGAGATGATGGGTTATTTAACTCTCCCGTTGTTGGGTTAATCCCTGCAGCAATGGAACTTGTTCCATCATCAAAATTATACTGACCTCTTTCTTTAGGATAAAAAGCTACATCCATTACAGGAATATTAGTTACAATACCATTACTCGGACTTTTAAAAGGGAAAACTTCTGTTTGCAATACCTCTCTCATGTATTGATTAGATTGCATGGTAACATCAGCCTTAATGTGCGCAGGTGTTCTAGAATCATTTCTCCAAAATAAAGGATCAATAACATACCACGCCAATTTAGAACGGTTAAATCCATACTCTAAGGTATTAGACATTGCTCCTTCTCCTTCTGGAAATAAATCTGTTTGTCCTTGAGGTGTGCTTGCCAATCTCCACTGACTAACAGTATTCATATTAATTTTAGATTGACTTCCTTCAAAATCATCTAAATAAGCAATTCCTTCTTTAGTAATTGCTCCTGGGTTACCAGGTATAATCTGAGCAAACTCACCTTCAAGTGTTATTGTAGATTTTGCTTTAGTACTATAAATAGGAAGCTTATCTACCCACCTTGTTAAAAAAGGAATATCATGTGAATAGTTAATATCTAATCCCCAAATGGTATTATTAATTGGCTCATCACCAATACTCACTTTTTGTGTTAAAGGTTTTTCTGATAGTCTTAAGATTGTACCTCCTATATTAAAATTGTCGTTTATTTTATAATCTAAACGGGTACCCATTAATGTTTTTGTTTGGATATTAAAAAGCGACTGACTTTCTAGAGTAATCTTAATTGGTGTACCTGATTGTAAAATTCCATCATTAATAATTTTTACTCTACCTAAGTTATAATCTACCGTATAATCCACATTTTCGGTTAATGTAGCTCCACCAGCCGTTACTTTAACAGAACCTTCAGGAACATTCATAGAGTTTAATGATATATCTGAACTTGAAGAAGAAGAATACTGCCCCCTAATTTTAAATCGATTTTTATTAGCATCCTGCTCTGCTAAAACTTGAGTAGTAACATAAAGCGAATCATAAGCATACTTATTAGCAAGTACAGGGTCGTTAAATTGACTTCTTAAATGAGATCCAAAGGGTTCTAGTACTGGAAAATATACTCGTCCATTATTCGAGTTAATTGTTATTCCATTAATAAAATCAAAAACCCCATCGGGACTAGGCTGATCCAAGCCATTTAATTTATCCACATTTAATACCCCAATTAATGGTTCACCACTTGGTGCCCCTTCAGGTAAAAAAGGAATTTCTACCCCTGTAGCAGGATTTAAATAATAAATATTTAAATAAAAATCTGTTGGAGAAATGTTAAATGCTCCCAACGAATAAACATTCTTCATCATTAAATCCCAAGTAGGCAATTTGGTATCAATTGTTGTTCCTTTTAATAACTTAACATACAATGCATCTTGCCCGCTTACCCCATCAGTAGAAAACTCCCCTACTTGGTAAACTGCACCATCTAATGTATATTGGAAAGAAACTGCTAAAATATTATCAGGGTTTAACGCTGAATTTAAAGAGATATATCCCAATTGTGGATTTAAGGTGAATTCCGAAGGCCTTAATAGTCTTGCATTTTCATATTTTTCGTAATCTGTACCATTTTTATACCCTATTTGATCTAAGGCTTGATTTGCAGTAACAAAACCTCTAATTGCAGCTGTATCATACGCAGCATTGTATGGGTTTCCTGTTAAATCTGGATATAATGAATTCCCGAAGTTTTGAGGAAAATCAGCACCAGGAGCAGGGTTATTATCCGCAATTAAGGTGTTATTATAAATATGAGTGGAAGTAGCTTCTCCCAAATCCATAAACCCAATAATATTTTTAGTGTTTTCTACCGAACTATTTACATTAGACACCCATATTTCAACTTTAGTAATGTTTGCTCTAGAAGAAACAACTGGGGGGTTAGCTAATGAAGACTCATAAGTATCTCTAAAATAATGAGATAAAAAGTAATGTTTGTTCTCTTCATATTGTGATGCATTTCTTTCAAAATCTTGAATTTGCGCTCCACCTTGCACATTAATTTCTTTACGTTCTCCTTTTTCTTGTGATAAAACACTTGTAACAGTTAATCTACCAAAACGCAATTCAGTTTTAATACCAAATAAAGTCTGACTACCTGTAATTAAAGACCCTTTAAGTGGTAAGGAAACATTACCTGCTTCAATTTTTTGAATAATTTCATCTTCATAACCAGTATATTCAATTTTCATTTGATTTTCGAAATCAAATGTTGCTTGGGTGTTATATGCTGTTGTTAATTTTAATTTTTCACCAATTTTACCCGTTACGTTTAATTGAATTTGTTGATCAAAATCAAAAGTTGTTGAACTTCTTTGGTTGGTTGGTAAAGCAGGGTTATCGCGAGTAGAGCGATTAATACCAAAAGAAAGCTCTGCAGATCCTTGAGGAATTATTTCAATTTTATTTCCTCCAAATAAACGATCAAAAGCTTTACCTTTTATTGTTAACGCAGGCTTAAAACCTTTTGTCTGATTAATATCATCAGCCGCAGCCTTCTGTTTCCAGTAATCTTGTAACGATTTTTTAGTGTCGTACTTTAAATATTCATCAAAATCCATATACGTTGGATTTTTAAAATACATATCACCTATTTTTTCATAGTAGTTATAAGTCCCCGTTTCTGGATCATAAACAAAACCAGATTTAACATTACTAGGGTTGTCCATAAACATCCCACCTGTACCTCCTCCATCTGGTCCTCCCTGACCATCTTCAAAAGGGTAAGGTAAATCTATCTCATCAGTATCTACCGGTAACTCTATCTCTAACGCTAATATATTATTGTGAGGAGCTGCTTCGGTAAGCGCAGGCGAAAACATCCAATTACTAATAGTAATTAGTGCCGACAAGCCCAAAACAAAGGCAAATTTCGTATATGTAGAATTCTTTAAACTCAATTATTAATGCTTATCAAAGATTTTTTAAGGTTCTTTTAATAAGTTCTTCAACCGTTAAATCATCTCCTGATGAGATTGTTTTGTCAAGTGCTTTTTCTGCAGGTTTTTTAGAAAAACCTAACATCATAAGAGCACTTAACGCTTCTTCTTTAATAGTATTGTTTGAAACACCAACATTTGTTGATGAAACTTCAATTCCTGTAATTTTATCTTTTAAATCTACGATAACTCTTTCAGCAGATTTCTGTCCTATTCCTTTTACACTTTTTAATGTATTTACATCTCCCGAAACAATTGCTTGTTTGGTTTCATTTGGTGACAATGAAGATAAAATCATCATTGCGGTACTTGGTCCAACCCCTGAAACCGAGGTTAATAAGCGAAACAATTCTCGCTCACTTTTCTCTTTAAAACCGTAAAGTAATTGCGCATCCTCTCTAACCACAAAATGTGTAAAAAGTAAACAATTTGCTTCTCCACCAATTTGCGAAAATGTATTTAGTGAGATTTTTAATTCGTAACCAACACCTCCGCAATCAATTACTACGTAAGTGGGTGTTTTCTCTACTAACTGTCCTTTAATTTGTGCTATCATTATTATTTTCTTGTTTGTGCATCAGTAACCGCAATGGTTACCATGTTTACTATTTCTCTAACAGAACTACCTAATTGCAAGATATGAACTGGTTTTTTCATTCCCAACAAAATAGGCCCAATAGATTCTGTTCCTCCCATTTCTTGCATTAGCTTGTAAGCTATATTTCCTGATGATAGGTTTGGAAAAATAAGTGTATTTGTATTTCTTTTCGCTAAATCAGAGAACGGAAAAATTTCGTTTCTCAATTCTTTATTCAATGCAAAGTTTGCTTGAATTTCTCCATCAACAATTAAATTTGGATGCTGTTCGTGCAACATTCTAGTTGCTTCTCTCATTTTTAAAGGATCAACTCCTTCAGAAGACCCAAAATTAGAATACGACAACAATGCTATTCGAGGCGTAATTTTAAATCGTTCAATAATCTTAGCTGTTAATGCAGTAATTGCTACAATATCTTCAGCTGTAGGGTTTTCATTTACGGTTGTATCAGCAAAAAAGAAAGGTCCTTTTTTTGTAAACAAAATATACATTCCCGCAATTTTATCTACATCATCATCTGTTCCTATCACTTGTAAAGCAGGACGGATAGTATCTCTATAGTTTCTTGTTAACCCAGAAATCATCGCATCGGCATCACCAGTTTCTACCATAGCAGATCCAAAATAATTTCTACTTCTCATTAAATCAGTTGCCTCCGACATTGTTACACCTCTACGCTTCCTTTTTTCAAAAAGTATTTCAGCATATTTATTTTTAACCTCTCTTTGTGATGAACTTCGAGGATCGATAATTGGAATATCGCCAATATCTAAATTGTATTGCGCTATTACTTCTTCAATTTTCTTAACCTTTCCTAATAAAATTGGCTTAGCAATTCCCTCTTCCTCAACTTCAATCGCTGCTTTTAAAATTTTATAATTATCAGCTTCAGCAAAAACAACTCTTTTCGGATTTCTTTTTGCTTTTTGAGTAATGTTTTTAAGTAATTTATTATCTAAACCTAATCGCTTTGAAAGCTCCTCTTTGTAAGCTTCAAAATCATCTATATTAATTTTTGCTACTCCAGAATCCATTGCAGCTTTTGCCACTGCAGGTGCAACCGTTGTAATTAACCTAGGATCTAATGGTTTTGGTATGATAAAATCTCTACCAAAAACAATGTTTTTTTCGTGATAAGCTTCGTTTACAATTTCTGGAACCGCCTCTTTAGCTAATTCAGCAATTGCTCTAACCGCAGAAAGTTTCATTTCCTCATTGATACACGTTGCTCTAACATCCATTGCCCCTCTAAATATAAAAGGAAAACCTAAAACGTTATTCACTTGATTAGGGTAATCAGAACGTCCTGTTGCCAAAATAATATCTTCTCTAGATTTTATAGCTTCATCATAAGCAATTTCTGGATCAGGATTAGCCAACGCAAAAACTATTGGATCTTTCGCCATTGTTTTCACTTTAGCTGCATTTAGAATACCTCCTCTAGAAAGTCCTAAAAACATATCCGCATCAATCATTGCTTCTTCAATAGTATTGATATCTCTTTCTGTTGCAAAATTAGCTTTAGATGCTGATAAGTTAGGTCTATCTTTTCTGATAACCCCCTTACTATCCAACATTACCACATTCTCTTTTTTTACACCCAAAGCTACATACAGCTTGGTACATGATTGAGCTGAAGCTCCAGCTCCACTTACCACCAACTTAATATCTCCAATTTTTTTACCTGCAAGTTCTATCGCATTTAACATTGCTGCAGAAGAAATTATTGCAGTTCCATGCTGATCATCATGCATTACAGGAATATCTAACTCTGCTTTTAAACGTTCTTCAATTTCAAAACATTCTGGGGCTTTAATATCTTCTAAATTTATACCTCCAAAAGTTGGAGCAATCGCTTTTACAGTATTCACAAACAAATCTACATCTGTTGCATCCACTTCAATATCAAAAACATCGATATCAGCAAAAATCTTAAACAACAATCCTTTCCCTTCCATTACTGGTTTTGAAGCTTCAGGGCCAATATCTCCTAAACCTAAAACTGCAGTACCATTAGATATTACTGCTACTAAATTTCCTTTTGCTGTATATTTATAAACATCTTCTTTGTCTTCGGCAATAGCTAAACATGGCACTGCTACACCTGGAGAATATGCTAAGGATAAATCTTTTTGAGTGCTGTACGGTTTTGTAGGTACCACCTCTATTTTACCTGGTTTACCACCTTGAAAATGGTATTCTAACGCCTCTATATCTTTTCTAGATTTCTTCATTCAGTCTTCTTTATTATCGAACCCGTAAAAATAACAATTATATTTGTTACTACGAGTGTGTTTTAGGTCAATAAAATTAAATACTTTTATGCTTAAATTAAGCTAAAAAGTTGAAAAAAATAGTTGTTTTTACAGGCGCAGGAATTAGTGCAGAAAGTGGTATCAACACTTTTCGTGACAATGGTGGTTTATGGGAGAAGTATAACATTGAAGATGTTGCTACCCCAGAAGCTTTCATAAAGAATCCAACTTTAGTCTTAGATTTTTACAACTCCCGTAGAAAACAAGTTTTAGAAGCTCAACCAAATCTTGCTCATATTTTTTTAAAAGAATTAGAAAACGAGTTTAAAGTTGAAATAATTACTCAGAACATTGATGATTTACACGAAAGAGCTGGATCATCCAATATTTTACACCTCCACGGTGAAATTTTAAAAGCAAGGAGCTCTGATGGCAATGAAAAAAAGCACCTAATTTTAGGTGCAGAATTAAATATTGGCGACACCTGCGAAAACAATCATCAATTACGACCAGATATAGTTTGGTTTGGAGAGGACGTACCCAATATGATTACTGCTGCAACAATTTGTGAAAACGCAGACATTTTAATCATTATCGGAACATCATTAAACGTTTATCCTGCCGCAAACATTTTAGACTTAGTGCCATGCAATTGCACCAAATATCTAATTGACCCAAATGATGTTGCTCCTCGTGGAGTTAAAAATTTAACTATTATAAAAGAAAAAGCGAGTATTGGAATTCCAATACTCGCTAAAAAATTATCAACTAAATCTGTTATCGAACAATAACTCTTTCTGTTTTAATTGTCTCTTCATTTACCTTAATTGCATAAAAATAAACTCCAGTATGCAACGCAGAAACGTTTAACTTTAAACTCCCATTGTTGTTATTGATAATATGAGACTCAACTCTTTGTCCTAATAAATCATAAACATCAACTCTAGCAGAATTAAAATTACCTTCTATTGCATAATTAACTGTTAAGTTGTCTAAAACAGGATTAGGATAAACATCAAATCCAACATTACGCTTACCAAGTTCAGAAACAGATGTTATATCTACATTACTAATAACGCTATTTCCTTTTGGATCTCCCATAACTTCCCATTCATTAATCACTCCATCACCATTCATATCTCCAGAAATTTCAGAACCATCAATTACACCATTATTATCAATATCTCCAGCAACTTCATTAGCATCAAGAATTCTATCTCCATTTATATCTCCTGTAAATGTTCCATCAGCTGTCCAAACAACATATGCTTCTTGGTTATCATTAATATTTGAAACATTACTCACCTTTACTTTCCAAACACCCCAATCGCCACTACTCCATCCAAAAGAAAAAGGAGCAACTTTAGACCCATCATAAGCTCCATTAGCTGGAACTATAGCTGGAACTGTATTTCCTACAAAAGACTGATCAGTAGCTACACCATCATTTGCAATAAAACAATCTGTACCAAAACAGACTTGCCAATCTGAAGCAGTTGGGTTAGCAATTTCACGAACAATAATACCAAATTCTACAGGACTCGCTGACGAGTTAGCTACATGGATTTTTGTTGCAGATAAAGCTGCAGAAGTACCATAAATATAATATGTACGCCCATCAATCAAACTGTCAGAAGAGCTTTTTAACTCTAAATTTTGAGCGGTAATAGCTCCTGCACTAATAAGTAGTGCTCCAAATAGTATTTTTTTTATCATAACATAATAGTTTTAAGGTTAAATCATTTTAATTACTTCAAATTTAGGCATTTAATGAACTCAACTCATATATAAATGTAAAAAAATAGATACCACACAACCTTATAGGATTCCAATTCAACAAAAAAAACACAAATGACATTTTCATAACTAATTAATACTTTTGATACATAAATTAAACCAAAACATTTATAAGATGAAAAAAACATTACTAACATCATTAGGCTTAGTTGCAATGCTTGCAGCTACTAATGTAAATGCTCAAATTTTAAGTGAGACATTTGACACAGCAATCCCCGCTACATGGACGATTATTGATGTTGATGGACACACTTCAACTTCATCTCAATCAGCTTACGCTAGTTGGGCTTGGGGGTCAGGAGAAGCTCTTAGTTCTTCTTGGTACGACAACGCTGGAACTGGACCAACAGACGATTGGTTAATTACACCAGGAATTGTTATACCAGCTTCTGGAACTTTTCAACTAGAATATGACGCATACTCTCATGAAGCTTCTTACCTTGAGGAATACGAAATATTATATTCTACAACAGGAAATACAGTTACCGATTTTACAGCTACTGCGTTATTAACTGTAGTTAATGAACCGTTTGGTGATGCAACTACACCAAATGCTCATACTATAGTTCTTCCTGCTGCAGTTTTAGGTCAAACTATTTATATCGCTTTTCATCACACTTCTGATGATGAAAGTATGCTTCACATTGACAATGTTGTTGTAAAAGAACTACTTGCTGATGATGCTGCAATGACTTCAGTTTCTACACCTGCTTATTTAGCTGCTGGAAACACTAACATTGCTGGAGTGATAACTAACAACGGTGCTAACACAATTACAGCTATGGACGTTACTTGGGATGATGGTTCAGGAGCACAAGTGGATAACTTAACTGGTTTAAACATTGCTGCTGGTGCAACATATAACTTTACACATACTACACCTTTAGCTGTTGTTGCTGGGTCATCTTATACATTAACAGTAAGTGTTACCTTAGTTGGTGATTTAGATGCTACAAACAATTCATTAAATACAAACACTGCTGGTTTAACTCAAATTCCTACTAAAATAGTAGTTGGTGAAGAGAAAACTGGTACATGGTGTGGATGGTGTCCAAGAGGTGGTGCTGGTCTTGCAGGAATGGAAGCAACAGCTAACTTTATTGGAATAGCGGTTCATAACAATGATCCTATGGCAATTGCAAATTATGATGCAGGAACAGCTACTTATCACCCTGATTTTAATGGATACCCACATGGTGCGGTTGATCGTGTAATTGGTGGAGATCCTTCTACTTTCAACACAATGCACCCAGCAAGAGTTACTGCTATTGTTCCTTGTGATGTTAAAAATGTTGTTGCTCAATTTAATTCTAGCACAAATATGATTTCAGTTTCTGCTGATGCTGAATTTTATGGTAACATTACTGGGGAATACAGAATGTCTTGTGTAATTGTTGAAGATGATATTTTAGGTGATGGAACAGCGCTTTGGAATCAAGTAAACTACTATTCTAGTACAAGTCAAAATCAAGTTTTAGTTGATCCAGTTACTGGTTTCGATTGGCAAGCTGCTGCTAACCCAGTTAATCCTACTGCTTTTGGTGGATATGATCATGCTGCAAGAAGCTTATCTAACAATGATATTATGGGTAATGCTGGTTCTATAACAACAAATCCAACTATTGGTGTGTATTCATATAACTTTACTGATGTATCAAGTTCTGTTATTAATGATTATAATAAATCTCATGCTGTTGTTATGGTTATAAACGCTGCAACTTCAGAAATTTTAAATGCTACTATTGTTCCAATTACGAGCGCTACAGGAATTAATGAAAACAATGTTGTTAACAGTGTTTCTATTTTTCCTAACCCAACAAATCAAACAGCTACAATTAGCTTTAATGTAGAAAAAACAGCTTTAGTTAAAGTTGAAATTTTCAATGCAATGGGAGTTCTAGTACAAAATGAAAGTAAAACAGTTTCTGCAGGGAGACAAAATCTTACTTTTGATGGATCTAATTTATCAAACGGAATTTACTTCGTAAACATTACTACAGGTGAACAAACTATTTCTAAAAAAATATCTTTGTTAAAATAATACCCTAGTAAAAATTAAATAATTGATTAAGATCAGCAGATTGGTATTACTTTTGTAGTCCATCTGCTGATTTTTAATTTAAACTTAAAGTGTATGAAAAAGATAATATTAATAGTACTGGCAACAACATTAACCCTTGGTTTATTTGCTCAACAAAAAGAGAGAACATTACCCTCTATAAATTTAACAGATTTAGAAGGTAACACTATAAACACAAAAGATTTTAACAACGATGGTAAACCTATTGTTATTAATTTTTGGGCAACATGGTGTTCTCCTTGTAAAAGAGAATTAAATAATATAGCAGATCTTTATGATGATTGGCAAGAAGAAACAGGAGTTAAAATTATTGCAATCTCTATTGATGACTCTAGAGCTTCAGGAAAAGTTAAACCATATGTAAATGGAAAAGCTTGGGATTACGAAGTATACTTAGATATTAATTCTGACCTTAAAAGAGCAATTGGTTTTCAGAACGTACCTTTTACTATGATTTTAAATGGTGACGGTACTATTGTTTATTCTCATTCAGGATACCAAGAAGGTGATGAATATGCACTTTATGATGCAATAAAACTAGTTGCTGAAGGAAAACCTGTAGAACAAAAAAAAGAACACTAAAATAATTCATCAAAAAAAATTATCAACTTCTTTAAAAGACAAAAATGCTTGTAAGATTTAAAATTTTAATCGTAATTACTTTTCTAATTACACTTGTAAACCCAACATTAGCGCAAAACATTGGCGATGTGTTATCTAAAGGAGAAATACATGGTAATTTTCAAACAGATATGCAATATTACCAAGAAGATAGCTTGATTGGAGCGTATAAAGTTCCAGAACAAATGCTGTTAAATGGATTTGCTAATTTTAACTATACCAACGGAAATTTTTCTGCAGGTTTTAGATATGAAAGTTATTTAAACCCATTATTAGGTTTTGATAAAAAATATACAGGAAATGGTATTGGTTATAGATACGCATCTTTTGTAAACAATAAAATGACGGTTACCGTAGGTAATTATTACGAGCAATTTGGAAGTGGGTTAATTTTTAGAACCTATGAAGCAAGAGGTTTGGGATATGACAATGTAATGGATGGAATAAGAGTAAAGTATGAACTTACAGACGGATTAGTGGTGAAAGGAATTATTGGAAAACAACGTTATTACTTTGAGCAAGGAGAAGGAATTGTAAGAGGTCTTGATGCTGAATTAATGTTAAATGATTTTATTGGTGGTGGCTTTAAAACAAGCAAAACCAAAATTAGATTAGGTGGTAGTTTTGTTAGTAAATTTCAAGCAGATCAAAACTCACAGTTAGTATTACCTGAAAATGTGGGATCTTATGCTGGAAGGTTTGATATTAGGAGAGGAAGATTTAGTTTTTTAACTGAATTGGCATACAAAATTAACGATCCATCAGCTGACAATAATTTTATTTATAAACCAGGTAATGCATTTTACTTTCAAGGTGTATATTCTACAAAAGGATTAGGAGTTACCCTTACAGCAAAAAGAGTTGACAACATGAGTTTTAGATCTGATAGAACAGCATCTTTAACAAATTTACAAATTAATTATTTACCAGCACTAACAAGACAACATTCATACAATTTATTAGCAACTTTATATCCTTATGCAACACAACCTAATGGTGAAATTGCACTTCAAGGAGAAGTTGTATATAAAATAAAAAAGAAATCACTAATAGGCGGAAAGTATGGAACTAGCATACTTGTAAACTATTCTACTATACACAATATTGATTCTACAGCAATAGATCCTAGTATCGATTCTACAAGACAAGGGTACACAAGTAATGTATTCGCTATCGGTAATGAACTATATTACAATGAATTAAACATTGAAATCACAAAAAAATTCAATAAAAAATTAAAAGGAATTTTCACTTATTCAAATATTATCTTTAACCAAGCAGTGGTACAAGGTAAAACACCTCAAGACCACCCCAACATTTATGCACATGTTGGAGTAATAGATTTAACTTATAAACTTAGCAGAAAACATGCTATTAGAACAGAAATACAAGGTTTATTTACAGAACAAGATTACCAAGATTGGGCAACCGTTTTAATAGAATATTCGTATTCTCCACACTGGTTTATAGCAATTATGGACCAATACAATTTTGGTAATGATCACGCAGAACAACGCATACATTATTATTTTGCTTCGGCAGGTTATTCTAGAGGTACAAGTAGAATACAGGTTGGATACGGAAGACAACGAGCAGGATTATTTTGTGTTGGTGGTGTTTGTAGAAATGTACCAGCAGCTAGTGGATTAACCGTTAGCATATCAAGCAGCTTTTAACAGGCAATGCCTGAATAAATAATTAAAATTTAACTTATGAAAAATATATATTTACTTCTATCGATCTTAACACTCTTAATTTTTACAAGTTGTGATAAAATTGACAATCCAATACCTCAAGACGTTACTAGTGTTGATGGGATTAATTGGGATGATTCATTATATGTAAAATCTAATCCTAATATTAGAAAAATACTTATCGAAGAATTTACAGGTCATTTATGTACATATTGCCCGGATGGTGCTAGAGAAATTGACAGGTTAGTTGATCTATACGGAAGTCAAATTATCCCTTTATCTTTTCATGCAGGAAGCTTTGCGGATGTACCAGCTGGCGGGAATGGATTTGATGCAAATGGTGATGGTATTATGGATTATACAACAAATTTTAAAACCGTTTCGGGAGCAGCTTATTATTCAACTTTTGGTGTTGCTTCAAATCCTGCAGCAACAGTTTCCAGAATAAACAATGCTACTATAACAGGGTTAGCACAATGGGATGCAGATATTCAAACAATAATGAATAACACACCACAAGTAAGTATTGAATTATCAACGCAATATGATGATTCTACAAGGATTGTAAAAGCAACAGTAAATACTGAGTGGCTATCAAGTGTTACAGGAGATTATAATCTACAACTTTATTTAGTTCAAGATAGTGTTGTAGACTGGCAATTAGATAATAGTACTCACAAACCTTTATACATACACCGTCACGTATTTAGAAAAGTACTTAATGGGACATGGGGATCACCTATTGCTAGCACTAATATTGGTGACATTGACAAACAAGTTCACGCTATAGAATTAGACGCCAATTGGAAAAAAGAAAACTGTATAGTAATTGCTCACATCTATAAAGCTGGACCAAGCTATGAAGTTTTACAGGCAGAAGAATTACACATTGTAAGCCACTAAAAGATTAACTCAGAACTATAAAAAGTCTTTAAGCTAAGCTTAAGGACTTTTTTTTTGATTACATTTGGTATATGAAAAAATATATACTAATTATATTACTTGCAGCTGTAGCATCACAATTAAACGCTCAAGTTTTTAAACCTGGAGTAATTTTGGGATTAAACGCATCACAAGTTGCAGGGGATGAATATGGTGGGTTTAGAAAATTAGGGTTAATTGCCGGAGGATTAGTTAATACTAGTATTGGAGAAGATTGGAGCACTCAATTTGAATTGTATTATATCCAAAAAGGATATAAAAAAGCACCACAGCCAGACAAGGGGGATTACGAATCTTTTAAACTACACCTTAACTATATTGAATTACCAGTGTTAGTAAGATATCACCATGAAAGTTTCAATTTTGAAATAGGACTTCAAGTTGCAAAATTATTAAGTTATAAAGCATACGATCCTTATGGTGAAACTGACATTATTGATCCACAAATTGATGATTGGGATTTTGGCGGATTAGTAGGCTTCTCCTATCAGTACAAAGAAAGAGCTGAATTTAATATTCGCCTTAAATCATCTTTAATTCCTATAAGGGATTTTGAAAATGGAGATGCGTACACTTGGTGGTGGGATCAGTTATTTAATAGAGGCTGGTATAATACTGAATTAAACTTTTCTTTACGCTGGTTAATTTTAAAGAGTAATGGTTAAACGAAAAATTATTGTTGCCATTACGGGTGCTTCAGGCGCCATTTATGCTAAAATATTACTTGATACACTCTCCACTAATAAGAATGTTGAAGTAGGTGTTTTATTATCTGACAATGCCAAAATTGTATGGAAAACTGAATTAGAAAATCAAGCTTTCAATAATTACCCTTTTACTTTTTATGATAAGAATGATTTTGATGCACCTTTTGCATCTGGATCTGCTAAATATGACACGATGGTAGTAATACCGTGTTCGATGGGAACACTAGGGCGTATTGCCAATGGTATTTCAAATGATTTATTGACCAGAGCCGCAGATGTTATTTTAAAAGAAAGGCGTAAATTAATTTTAGTAGCTAGAGAAACCCCTCTCAACCTGATTCATATTAATAATATGAAAACATTAACAGAAGCTGGAGGAATTATTTGTCCTGCAACACCTTCTTTTTACAGTAAACCAAAGACTATTGAAGAGGTTGCAAAGACGGTTGTTGATCGTGTTTTAGATTTGATGGATATTGACAACGAAAGTTTTCGTTGGGGTAAATAAACCACTATATTCAATTCTCTTATAATTAACATCCCTTATTCTGGACCCCTCCTTTGCGGGAAAATAAGTAAAATAGAGGTTTCCAACATCTACAAAATCTTTAATCACAAAAAAAACCTGAGTATCTATAGCACTTGTAAAAACTGAAAGCAGGATTTTAAGCCTTAAAGACAATAAATCAGCGGATAACCTAAAGACATACAGAAAACCAAATACATCCCTTTCTATTTAGTCGAACCTTACCAACTCCATTTTTGCTTACAAGATAAAAGTTGAATTACAAAATTAATAAGGCAAGAAAATGATTTTTCAAATTCTTCTTTGAGTTGTTTCATCATTTTCTTTAAGTTC
>Ga0256845_1000658_pt1 | contig 31243 bp, 29 predicted proteins | sample RiftiametaG_FD_189101 | JGI IMG/M metagenome (GOLD analysis project Ga0256845, IMG submission 189101) | Tube worm associated microbial communities from hydrothermal vent at the East Pacific Rise, Pacific Ocean - Riftia | ecosystem: Host-associated > Annelida > Integument > Unclassified ...
TTCGAAGACGCGGCCGCCCGGCTCGAGACCCTCGACGGGGAGAGCGCGCTCATTGGTCTTGCGGAGGTTGAGGAACTTCCCCGAGTTACCATCGCTACCGCCCCCCCCGAACACCCCGAACACCCCCAACACCCCGAACACCCCGAACACCCCGAACACCCCGAACACCCCGAACACCCCGAACAGGTCAGTTCGGGAAGTTTTGTTGAACCCATCCCCGTAGACGAAAACTCCACAAATCCGCTCTACCGACTCACGCGATCCGGCGTAGATCAGGGCCCCTTCAGTCTCGATCAGATCGCAACGATGGCTGCCGATGCCGGCCTAAAAAGTACAGATCTCCTGACCGACGACCTCACAAATACGACGAAGATGGCCGTGGATTTTCCGTTGCTACGCGGAGTATTCGAGGCTCGGCTAGCGACTCCTCAGCCCCAGCACTCCCCCCCGAGCGCCGCCCAGTCCGTCGAGAGGGCTCGCATGTCGACGCCACTCTGGCTCCTCTCCGCGCTAGTTCTCTTCTCCGCTATCGGCTTGATATTGTGGCAGCGATCGATCGGGTCGTGAAGCATCGACGGTCGCGCCCCTTGTTGTTGTTCGGTTGTCTGGCCGCGATAGGCGCGTGCGTGCAGAATCCGGCTGCGATTCGCGGACGAGCTGCGATCTCGGCGGGCGACGAACGAACCGCGGAGCGGGAGCTTCGAGGCGCCGTGGAAATCGAGCAACAAAACTGGGAACTCTGGCGAGACCTGGCCCGCGCGCAGTTTCGCCTCGCAAAACACGACACCGCACTTCTCAGCATCTCTCGAGCTCTTTCCCTTGCTCCACAGGCTGCCGACGCCATGCTGCTGCGAGGACAGATCCATCTGGCGCGGGGCTCTCGAGCAAGCGCCCTCGAGGATGCCCGCCACGCCTCAAGCACGCTCGACCGCCCCTCGCAACTTCAAGAGTGTGCGATTTTACTGCTTCGTCTTCACGAGCTCGATTCTGCGATGGCAACCGCCCAGCGCGCGGTCTTGCTCTCCGGTCATGACCCGGATGCCTACACAAACTGGGCGGTGCTCGCCGCCGAAGCCGGAGCCCAACGCCGAGTCGAATCCATTTTTGCAGAGGGACGGCGACGACACCCCAATGATGCCCCACTCGCCCAAGCGGAGGCGGCCTGGCTTGTCGATCGTGGGGAGTTCACGCGGGCAAAGGCGGCCTACAACGCGCTCCTCCATGTCCATTCGCGCCCGGGTCTCGTCCATTTGGCATTGGCTCTCCTCTACCACCAAGAAGGCGCTCTCAATTCTGCCCACAACCATGCATGGCTAGCCGTCTCCCTCGAAGGCCATGCCCGGGCGGACGTCCACTACACCTACATCGTCATCTTGCGCGACCGATCGCAGAGTCGTGCAGCCGCCAAGCAATTGAAGCAGGCGAAGCGCCGATTCCCCCACGATGCTGGCTTGCAGCGACTCGCCGCGACGGCGATGCTACCGGATCCCCCCCCCTAAAAATTCCTATGCGCTCCCGGCACCATTGCCAGGAAGGCTTGCTATGCTGAGGCCGTGCCCGTGCTGCGCACATCTCTATATTTTTTTCTCGCCCACATGAGCCTCGGTGGAACCATGCTCGATGCCGACTCTCCGAGCGGCTATCGGGTCCCGCTTTGGCCCACAGAAGTCGATATCGTCGCCGCGCCACTTCATCGACCCAAGGCATTCACAAAGGACGCGCGGGTGGCTGCTATCCAGGGTCTCGACATCTACACGACGGCCGCGATGCAAGCCCATCTCAACGCCGCGCTCAGAGATCCCTCGCCCGAGGTCCAACGATGGGCGCTAAGTCTCTGCCTCAGACGTCGGCTCACGACCTCAAGTTCACCACAGATCAATGCCTGTCTTGAGACGGCGATACGTCTATGGCAAAACAGCGACCAGACAAGCATTCGCACAACCGCGCTCTCGGTTGTGTCCATGCACCTCGATACAGACCGCGCGACCATCCTTTTCACGGCCCTTCACGAGCGTAACGATCTCCTGAGGGCCCATGCGGCAATGCTCTTAGGTGAAACGCCCTTGGATGACCGGCGCCGTGATCAAGCGAGACAGCTCCTTGCCACCAAGCTCGCGGACACCTCGAGTGACGTGCGTCGAGCTGCAGCGCGCTCGCTTGGCCAACTCGGGATTGGCCCCGCATCCCTGGCGTTGGTTCGCCTGCTGAACGACACGGACTTGACCGTGCTCCGTGCCGCGGTACAGGCGCTCGGCGACCTCGAGGACCCACGCGCCGCATCCGCCATTCGGCGCGTGGTCGAGCGATCTTCGAGCGAACAAATCGCCCGCAGCGCAGTTCTTGCGCTCGCCCAACTCCGCGACCCCGCGATCGATATCGATCTTCTTCGCTACCTGGACACTCCACCAGCGAAGCTCTCAAGAACGACGATCGTCACGGCCATCGGTAGACGTCACGCTCCGACAACTGCTTTACTGCGTGGCCTTATCGATCGCCTCCGCGACCCGGAGCTTGTCGACGCGGTCGTACGGGCACTACGCCTGCTCGGAGATGCCGCCAGCCCAGCGCTTGAAGCGGCGAGGACCCACGGCATGGAGGCTTCTCTTCGGCTCGAGGTCGACCGCCTGCTCGCGTCTCGTGCGGTCCCGCTCGGAACTGTGCCACATGGCTCCTCCCTGCTCCCCAGATCGGGGTCGGCAAATGCTCTCGATCTCCCTGCGCTCGACGACCGCCAGGGCTGGTATCAGGCCCTCTCCAACACCACCGACTCTGCGATTTTGGCTGCGAGCGCCCTCGCACAGGCCGGACCAGCCTGGCTCTCGGACGCGACCGCGGAGGCCCTCATGCGTAGTTCGGAGGGGTCCCAGGTACGCAACTGGCTGTTGGCCACGGCGGTCTCCCCCTCGGCGCTGATGAACCGACCCGAACAAGGCTTCCTGTGGTCGGTCGTCATCGGCATCGCGGCGGACTCACGAGCCTCGGCCGAGTCACGATGCGCCGCCACCCTCGCCCTGCGTAACGCGGCCCACGGTCGCCACGAGCCTCGGGTACGGCCCGAGCTGCTCACCCTCGCCGGATCGGCCTCCCACTACATTCGAGGCTGTACAGCCACTGCCCTTGCTATCTTCTCCGGCCCCGAGGTCGAACGAACACTCGCCGGTTTGCTCGCAGATCCTCAACCTCGAGTCCGACTCGTCGCTGCCCTGGCCCTGGCCACACGCCCGCGTCGGTCCTCGGCGCTACGCGCAAGGCTTGGCCTGATGGCGGCGACCGACGCCTCCGATGATGTACAAGCTGCCGCGCGCTGGGTCCTCGCACGTACGCAACAGGCTCTCGCTCTTCGGCTGGTGCCTGGCCAGACCAATTTTCCGGGCCCGCTCACGTTCATGACCCGTCTTTTTGCGACGGACCGCTGGAACGTCGTCCCCCTCCCCCACCTCTCGGACCCACCCCAGGTACAATATGCCCATATCCCGAATCCATGATTCAAATATTCTTGGATAGTAATCCTATCGATCGCGTGTATCCCCCCAACGGAAATGACAAAAAATCTGCATAAAACATTGATATTACTACGGTTTATCGAACGGATGTAAATTTGCTATCTCCATGGATATGACCGCCGCGACCCGTCTAGAGTTTGTTGAGTTGACCACGCCACATCTTTCGCGCCTTTTTCGCATCGGCATGCGATTGACCCATCAACCCGTCGAATCACAAGACCTTGTTCAAGAGGTGCTCCTAAAGGCCTGGACCCACTGGGCACGTTTCCGGCGCGACGGTGCCCTCGGGGCTTGGCTCTCGCGCATATTGATGAACACATTTATTTCGCGCCATCGCCACCATGTTGTCATTTGCAAAACCGCCGCCCGTCCCGACCTCGTCACCCACCTCTTCGATCCGAAACGTCTCGCCGAGTCCCACGCACCGGAGACGGCTTGGACAAATACCCAGTTCTCGGACGAAATCGCCGCGGCGTTGGCCGAGCTCGCGCCGGCCCACCGTGATGTCATCGAGAAAATCGACATTCAAGGGCTCTCATACAACGAAGCGTCCACGGCGCTGGACTGCCCCCTCGGGACCGTAATGAGTCGTCTGCATCGTGCGCGCAGACTTCTGCGGGAGTCACTCAAGAGCTATGGACGTCACTATGGGTTCGGGGCTCCCCAAGGTGCTACTCTCTCCGAGTGAGATCCGTTCCATGGGCCACAAAATTTTCCATCGCCTGTGCGCTTTCATCCGCGGTTCTTGTTTCGGGATGCAACCGCGACAGGACGACTTCTGACGGTCCGGTCGAGTTCTCGGGAAGACTAACGACGGGGGAATACGTCGCTCTGCGTGACTTTCGAGGACAAGTCGTGCTCGCCAATGTCTGGGCGACCTGGTGTCCGCCCTGCAAGAAAGAGCTCCCCGAACTGGCGCGACTCCATCGAGCCTACGCGCCCCAGAAATTCACCGTCCTCGGGGTCAACGTCGACGCGGAGTCCTTCGACGGGAAAGTTCAACGGATGGTGCAGTCCTTCGACCTCCCCTATCCTAATATTCGCGATCCTCGCTCATCTTCAACCACCCCCTTTGGCGTCCGCGGCTACCCTACGTCCGTACTTCTAGATGGCCAAGGCGCCATCATCTGGCGCCGAATCGGCGAGATCCGCCCAAACGACCCGGAACTAAGCCAAGCGATTGAGGGCGCTCTGCAAGCCGTCGATGCCGCAAGCAAGGCACTCGGAAATTCGACCTAACTAGGCTCCGCGACGGGAAAACCACCCGACGCAGCAGATGCTTCATCGCTGTCGCCGCTCGCATCACCTCGCGAGGATGCAGTCGACAGGGGTTTCGGTGCCGCGACCTTCGCTGGAAAGGTGTGCGGGCGGTTTGCGATCAATGCCGCAACGGCCTCTGCATCAAGCGTCTCGTGTTGCATCAGCGCCATCGCCAGGCGTTCGAGAGCAGGATAGTTGCCCTTCACGAGCGACTGCGCGCGCTCGTACTGCCCTTGGATAATATCGTGTATCTCCGCGTCGATCTGCATCGCCGTCGCTTCAGAGTAGGCCTGTTGGCGACCCAAATCACGCCCCAAGAACGGCTCGCGCTCCTTGCTAGCGAAACTCACAAGACCGAGCTTGTCACTCATGCCCCACTCACAAACCATGCGGCGCGCCATACTCGTCGCTTGTTGGATATCGTTCGAAGCACCCGCGTCTTTTCGGCCATCGAGAGCGAGTTCTTCGGCGATACGCCCACCGAGAGCCACCGCGATCATCCCGAGAGCCGTCCTCTGATCGAGGGAATGGCGGTCTTGCTCGGGCAAGAAGTGGGTCACCCCCAGTGTCGGGCCGCGGGGGATGATCGTGACCTTGTGGATAGGATCCACGAGGTCCTTCGGCAGCAAACACGCCACAAGCGTGTGCCCCGCCTCGTGCCACGCGGTCAGTCGCTTCTCACGCTCGGAGATCTTGAGGCTCTTTCGCTCCGCCCCCATCATGACCTTGTCTCGAGCGTTCTCGAAGTCGGCATTCACGACATGATCTCGATCGTGACGGGCAGCCAAGAGAGCCGCCTCATTCACAAGATTCTCGAGCTCGGCGCCGGAAAACTGAGGCGTACCTCGCGCAATTTTTTCGAGGTCGACGTCGTCGGCCATCGGAATTTTTCGCGTATGTACGGCAAGAATCTCCTCACGCCCGAGCACGTGTGGAAGCCCGACCATAATCCGGCGATCGAAGCGCCCAGGGCGCAGCAACGCAGGATCCAAAACGTCGGGACGGTTGGTCGCGGCGATCAAGATGACCCCGTCGTTCGCCTCAAAACCGTCCATCTCAACCAACAACTGATTGAGCGTCTGCTCGCGCTCATCGTGGCCCCCGCCCAACCCCGCGCCGCGGTGTCGACCCACCGCATCGATCTCGTCGATGAAAATAATACAAGGCGCATTTTTTTTGCCCTGCTCAAAGAGGTCCCGCACTCGGCTCGCGCCCACGCCCACAAACATCTCAACGAAATCGGATCCGCTGATGCTGAAAAACGCGACGCCGGCCTCTCCGGCGATGGCCCGCGCCAACAGCGTCTTTCCGGTCCCAGGCGGTCCCATAAGCAGTACGCCCTTCGGAATACGCCCACCAACACGTAGGTATTTCCGAGTATCACGTAAGAAATCGATGATTTCTTCGACCTCCTCACGAGCCTCTTCTATGCCCGCAACGTCTTTAAACGTGATCTTGGTCTGGTGCTCGTTCAGCAGCTTGGCCTTGCTCTTGCCAAAGCTCATCGCCTTGCCGCCCCCCGCTTGCATCTGCCGCATGAACACAAACATGATCACCAACAAAAGCACCGCGGGGAGCCACATCAACAAGATCTGCATGAAGCCGCTCCCGTCCTCCGGCTCGACCTTGTAGTTCACGCTGTGTTTATCGAGCGTCTCGTAAAGTTCGTCGATCACCGGCCCTGTCACCGCGAAATCGTGCGCCTCGAGGGTGTATCGGATCACGACGTGGGCCGGGTGCACCTCGATCGTGAGCGGCGTCTCGCTAAACTTTCCACTTTTAACGTCCTCAGAGAACTCGTGGTAGGTCCGCTCGGTTAGCCGGTCGCTACTATTAAACATGTTGGCGAGGCCCAAAACGGCCACGATCAGCACCAGCCAAACAAGGAGTGTCTTCGTCTGTTGTTTCACGTTCGGTCCAAAGGCTGCCCGTGTTCAACACAGGGCATACGACACGTCTGCGCGGCCTAGAGGCCGTTCGCCGGAGCATAGCCGCGAGATCCAGGGCGGTCAATGGTTGGTCTGGACCACAAACCGTTCCGTCTGCGCGAGGCCCGGCACATGGGGGCCCTCTCCTGGCGTTCGGTCCTCTTTGCTCTACCGAACGTTTGAGACTCGCTGCAGGCCGTTCTTGTCGATACGAATGCAGCACCGTGGCCGAAGGTCCCACGTGCGCGGCCGCTCGCCCCCTGGAGATCTCCGAGCCCCTTCGTAGGCTGCGGAAATCGCCGTCGCCGCGGCGGTCAATTCGACGACCACCGAGTATCGGAGGTGGGCCGGATCGGCTCCCTCTGCAAGACAGATCGAGCGAAGAACGCGAGTTCGGATCGCCCGCGGGAGAGAATGGAAACCGCGCAAATCCCACGTTTCATCCCGTCTGTGCCTCCCCCGAAGCTCCCGGTCGCACCACTCGCTCAACGCATCCTGTGCGTCCCTCGCCTGCTCGGCCGCCCCACACAAGGCCTGCTCCACCCGAGGGTTGAAACGACTCAAGGTTGAGAACAACTGTTCTCGGACCGCCACTCTAAAATTTTTCGTGTCTCGATTGCTTGGATCGTCGACAAACGGTAGCTCAAACAGACCGACGAGGGCGCGGGTCTGTGCCCTCGTGAGTCCCAAGACCGGCCTCAAAAGAGCCACCGAGGGCCCGCGACCGGACAGACTCGCTCTGGCTTCGTAGCTCGCCATACCCGCGATCCCGTCGAGGCCCGCACCACGCACCATGTGCATCAACATCGACTCTGCCTGATCGGTCGCGGTATGGCCGAGCACGATGGCGGCTGCGCCACAACTCTCGGCCTGAGCCAAGAGGGCCTTCCGTCGGGCCTCGCGCGCACGCTCGGGGAGCCCACTCCCGCGCTCAAGATCGAGCCGAGTCTGGAGATGCGCCAGCCCACACTGGTCCGCGAGATCTGCCACGGCTGTGGCCTCTTGTGCGGACTCAGGACGCAAGCCGTGGTCGACGTGACCGAGCACGAGACCTATCCCCAGGCTGCGACGCAGCCTCTCAAGCAAGCCGACCGTTGCCACCGAATCAGCGCCGCCTGAACAAGCGACCAACAACAGGGGCCCGCGCGGGCTCAGGGCCCGGCGCGCGCGGCGGGAGGGTTGCTCCCTCGAAGACACGAGTCCGCTTGTGAGCAAGCAGCCCCGCGCGGCGCCAAGCGCCTGGGCGATCAATGGATGATGACGGGTCACGGGAACCCGGCAATGGTACCTTCTCCGGCCGTGATGACCGAGAGTCCACAACACAAGATCAGTCCCGAGCAGATTCAGCAGGTGGTGGATGATCCAATGAGCCTCGATCTGCTCGACGATGCCCAACGCTTGGTCCCCGCACTGCCGACCCAATCCTTCGTACACATCGCCAAGATGCTGCGAAACGAAGGCCGCCTGGACCTTATCGTGCCCCACGCGACGGCGGACCAGCTCACCGGAATCTTTGATCTCGACACATGGACGCAAGGCCGTATCGATGTCGCCCGCGCACGGACCTGGCTCGCCCTGATCGTGGAAAGTCTGGCGACATCCGAACGTCCCCGAGGCGATCTCGTCCGCACCATGTATGCCATGGACCCCGAGATGTGGACTTTTGCCTCCCTCGCCGCGACGGCGGTGGCTCAACTTGATCCCGAAGACGACGCTCTACGCCAACAGATCCTCGAAGACATGTCGGCGCTCATCACCTGGGAGTCCCCCGACGGCCTATTTGTTGTCGGCGTACCTGACCACGAGATGGGTCGCTCTTCGCTGGCTATTCTTGCCGCTGTCTACGACGACAGCCTCGACGATGGTCGTCGCCTTCTCAACAGCCTTAAATGGGCAATCGCCTCCGAGATCGAGGAACAACTCCTGCTTTGGAGAAAGGGGAGACTCGCCGACATGGGTTTTCCCGAGTGGGAAGACGCCATGCGTCTGTTCGCGCCGATTTCAAGAGCGGCCATCATCGGGGACAAGGCCCCTGAAGAGGTCGCGCTCGCCACCGAAGATGAGCCCCTGCCTCCCGAGATCTGGGACCGTGGTGGCGGCTGGCTTAGGCAGGTCATGGCCGCTCTCACGCCCGTCGAACACGGCCGTCGAACACGCGAATTTTTGCTCCTGATCAACGAACTGATCGCCGCGCAACGACTCGAACCTGGCGATGCAGCCTCACAAGAAAAGGCGCTAGAGCAGGCCCAGGCGACCTTGAACCTGTCCTTTGAGATGCTCTTGTCCGGTTCGAAACACACGGACCCCGTATCCTTCCTGGCGGAGCGAGTCGCCGCCGCAGGTCTACGCCGGTTGTTCCGCCACGGCTATGGCGCTCTGGCGGGACTGCGCAAGGCGTCACAAAAGCTTCACAGCGACGGCGCGATTTCGATCGATCACGTCGGATCCCTGCTCGACCGTCCGTGGGGTCCTGCCGTGCGGCATCTCAGTCTTTGGATGCCGGAAATTGCGCTCGGAAGCAAAAAGAACTCCGGGCGTCCAATTCGAGACATGAGCGACGTCGCCCGAGCCACGGCGTTGGTCGCGGGCGCCGCAGCCCTCGTTCGACTTTGTTTCGACAAGAAAGGCTACGGTATCGATGCGGTCTGGCTCACACGATGTGACGAACCCGAGAGGATTTGCCTCGGAGACCTGGTTCGCACAGCCGTGATCCGAACCGAGCTTCCGGCGGACCCCAGCCGGGGAGATCTGGCGTTCCCGCTTACACCGGCGGATTTGATCTTGGCACGCAAGACCATGCTTGTAGGTGGTGCTCTTCGTCCCGACCTCCGGGCGAACTTCGTCGAGCGATGTATTGCCGTCGGCGGTCCCGAGGGGGCCGAGGTCCTATCATCAAATCTACTTACTCGCCTCGAGGTCGAACTCGGCGGAATGGAATTCAACGAAAACCTCCCGGATCTGAACCAGATCGGCGGTATGCTGACGATTCAGCAAGTCGGTGTCTGGCTGAAAATCCGCAGTGGGAACTAGCAGGAATTCAGGCAGCTAGTCCCTCGCTCGCGCGTCGATCCGCTCAAGCGCGTCATCCGCAGCCGCACGCTCCGCCTCACGGAGGCTGCGTCCGGCCCCCTCGCCCAACCACTCTGAGTCTCGATCTGGATGGGGTACTTCAACCCGCGCGCGCCAGTGTGGAGCATCTGGCGGAGGTGGAGCCCCCACCGCCCTGTAAACCGGCGTAATTCGATACTTCGCCTGGATCCACTGCTGCAACCGCGATTTCGCATCCAGACCATCGCTTGGACGCATTCGGTCGACACGCTCGCCAAAGAGATGGCGAAACAAGGTCCCTGCCGCCAAGATCGGGTCTCGACCTGCCTCCCTAGCGTCGAGGAACACGGCACCGATCACCGACTCAAGCGCGTCCGCCAACGTGCCCTCGCGCGCCCTCGCGCCGCGCTTCTCATCGCCTCGACCGACAAACAACCACGGACCCAGTCCGAGGTCCTGTGCCGCTGCGGCCAAGGACCGTTCTGACACTAGGCTCGCGCGCAGCCGAGTGAGCGGTCCTTCTCCCAAGGAAGGAAACGCTCGCCACAACACGTCCGCCGCGACAAGGTCGAGCACCGCATCGCCAAAAAACTCCAAGCTCGCGTTGGTTGGCCACCCGCTCGCTTGATTCTCGTTGGCCCACGAACCGACCGTCAGCGCAACACGCAACAACGCAGGACGATGAAAACGATAGGAAAGATCATTTTCGAGTCCCCGCAAGCCAAGAAGCTCAGCGCCGCACGTGGTTTCGGCCCCAGGGGGCGCCCGATCGGGCAAGTTCACGAGCAGAGTGGGAAGGCTCGTCATTGATGGGCGCAGGCTACACCTGCACCCATCATTGGGCAATCGCGCCGACCGAACACTCCACCCACCGACGAAATCCCCAGCGAAGGAAAATGCCTGCGTCTCCGCGAGTTTGTCGATGATCGCGCAACGGGGTCCCCAGAACGCGGACCGAGCTTGCAAACGGCGTTCGTGACAGGCAACGCTGATGCACCGCCCATGACCGCGCGCCATTTTTTGTACATCTCTCCCTATTTTCCGCCCATGTCCCGGGTCGGTGCGCTGCGGCCACTCAAGTTCTCCCGGCATCTTCCCCGCCACGGCTGGAAACCTATCGTGCTTTGTGACCTCCCTAGCGATACCGGCATCAACACCGATCTTCTGAACTCGATTCCCGCCGATACCAAGATTTTCTGGGACTACGGCCGCCGATCTTCTGCCCATAAACGCCGCCTCGACGCACGCGACCCCAAAGCCGATGCAGGGCAGGATGCCCCTCGCTCCCAACTCGGGCTGCTAAAGCGAATCGAAAAGAGCTTGCCTCCCTCGTGGATCCCCGACCCCGAATTTCTCCCGCTCGGCGAGCATTCTCTCGACATTCCTCACGCCCTTCGTGCCGCGCGGAAGATCATCAAGAATCACCCTATCGAGGCGATCGTCGTCAATGCAGATCCCTACGCCGCGATGCTGGTCGGAGCAAAACTCGCACGCGAGACCGGCCTTCCGCTGGTCCAGGATCTGCGCGACCCCTGGGCGCTGTGCAGTCTACGACGCCCACGCAGACGCTCCTTGCAACGCGCTATCGTCGACCGCCTAGAACGCTGGTCCTTCGAAGCCGCCAGTGCCATCGTTCTCAACACCGAAACAGCTCTCCGTGACTATGTCGACCACTACGTGGACATGCCAAGCGATCGATTTTCGGTCATTCGCAATCATGGAGACCGCGATCTCATCGGCAACGGCCACTACCCGCGCTCCGCCCAGTTCACGATGCTGTTTTTCGGCAACTTTCGCCGCTTCGTTGAGGGCCACTCTCTTATCGATGCTCTCGGAGAGCTAAAAAAACGGGGAATCGACGGCGATCAGGCTCAACTACTCATCTCAGGCGAATGCCCGCAAGACGTCAAAGACCGGGCTGAAAAGCTCGGGGTCATCGGTATGCTGAAGTCTCACCCTTTTGTGCCCTACCTCGAGGCTGGATCGTTTATGGCGGCCTCCGATCTTCTTATCTCGTTGAGCAACGACACCAAACAACGAATCCCTGCCAAATTCTTTGACTACGCAACGACCGAGCGCCCTATTCTTGTGGTTGGCGATACGCCGGAGTTGATCGAGATGACGGCCGCCCTCCCCGGCGCGTATCAACGTGGACGCCTCGACAGCCGAGGCATCGCCGACGCGATGGAAATCGCAATTCGTGGGGGTCCACAACAGTGTATCGCTCGCCCCGACACAGGTCTCGACAGCCAGAGCGCTTCAAAAAAACTCGCTTCAATCCTCGACCGAGTCGCACACTAGGAGGTATCCCCAACTCGGCGATCCAAGATCGTAGTGCTCGCTATCGGTGAGCATCGGTGGTCGTGCGCAGACTCGCATCGTGACCAAAGGCCAAGGCGCGCAGACATGCCTGACAGACAATGAATGGAAGAAAATCGAGGCGCGGTGGTGAACGGCTGCCCCCTGACCCGAAACAGAAGAGCGGCATGAAACCAGTCATCGGCCCCGACGGCTCCGGAAAGCGGCACCTCCTCAAGCTAAACCGACGCATGTCCGACATTCCCTATCGAGTCTAGGTTTTCTTCCGCCGATTGAAGCGAGTTTCTCACGCTCGGAGCCCGCGACGAGAAGAAGGCAAGGAACTTCGTCGCCCTCTTGAAGTTCACATGCACAATGCTCAGGCTCTCCGCAAACTGGGAACCACTCTAGTGCAACAATTCCCCCCCCTCGCCGTCATCAATCATCCGGCGGGTGCGAAGCTCTGAGGCCACCGACAGACTCCGATGATTCATCGGCCTCAGCGGAAGAATGCGGGCGGCGCAGACGCTCGAGCGACCGCCGTCGCAGTGGCTTTTTTTGGGGGAGGGGGGGGGAGGTCCTTGCCTGATCTCCTCGCGCTCAGCCGCACTCACCGCAGTCTTCGGAGCAAGTCTTGCACTGCTCTCCGGCGACCCGCTCACACATTCCATCTCCGCAAGTTGGGCACTCTCGATTGCAGACGATCACGCCGTCTGGGCAGGACATTTCCCCCCACTCTCCACATTCGGAGAAACCACAGTCGTTCGATTCCGAGCAGTCGAGCAGGCATCGACTGCTCCCTGTGCAAGCGCTCCAGCAGCTGCCTGCTCCAGTGCAGTTGACGCCGCAGTCCACGTCGCCACTGCATTCCACGTCGCACTCGCCCGTCCCGACGCAGCGAATATGAGGGCAATTCGAGCTCCCCGTGCAAGCCACGTCGCAGCTTCCTGAATTGCTGCAATCGACGTTTTGACAAAGCACGTCAGAGGAACACTGAAGATCGCAGTAACCACTGTCTTGGCAGTTCAGTAGAAAACACTCCGCTGATCCAGGACATTCCGCATCGCAATTTCCTGAACTGCTGCAGTCGACCTCAGGACAATAGCCGTCATCAGGGCAGGTGAAACCGCAATCAGGACCGTGGCACTCATAGGCGCGCGGCGGCCTGGGCTCCGCACAACTTGATGCCAACAGAGCAAGCACCGGGATGAAAACCGAGACAAAAAACAAGTGCGTTGGCCGACTCATGCCCGCAGCCTACCTTACCAAATCCTCGAAGGCCGAGAATTTTCCCATCGGACAAACGCGATCCTACCGGATCGCGTTTGTCCGATGTTCCTAAAAAGTCGGCGCCCGATCAGGCGGAAACAAATCTTCCACATAGTTTAGCGACCCACGCCAGCTTCACCCCGCCACTCGATCGAGAGATTTGTTCTTCGATCGACGAGGATTCTAGCCCCACGCGGCCCGCAGTTCTGCCTCACTGTTCTGAGTGCCATCGTCGCTGCAAAAAAGTCCATGGTTAAACGTGCAACTGCTGTCGCCACCGTCAAAGAGGGGCCGGCACTCATCAACAAACACCGCATCATTCGAATTCAAATACGAATACATTAGATCGTCTTCATTTTTGTCATCGTCGCTAAGCGACTCTGCCCCTGCCCACTTTGCGATCAGACGACTCGTCACATTAATCTGTTGCTGAGCCGTCATGGTAATTAGATTAAAGTACACGATACTAATATCTTTTTTATCTTGATCTCCGCAGTCGACCATCGACCATCCTATCGAATTCTCATCGCCATCTGGGTCCTCGGCAAACATCACCATCCCATAGTCAATCGCCACAGGTCTCTGGTCGACAACAACCACACGGTACTTGGAGAAGTCCGCTCGCACGCCTGCTAGAATCTCGGCTCGACGAACATCGTCGCCCCGGAACCCCGCGATGTCTGCCCCCGTGAGTTCCGGCACCAACACCTGAATGTTTTGAGTGGCATCCGAAATTGCGTCGCTACCGCCATCGTAGGAGAAATCGCCTTCACTGTCGAAGTTTAGATAGACGACCTGCACGGCGGGAACACACATCTCGTTGACGCAAAGTTCGTACCCACTGCACGGGCATTCACTAGCCCCATCGCCATCGCCATCGCCATCGCCATCGCCATCGCCATCGCCATCTCCATCTCCATCGCCATCGCCATCCCCATCCCCATCCCCATCCCCATCGCCATCGCCATCCCCATCGCCATCGCCATCCCCATCCCCATCCCCATCCACATCCCCATCTCCATCTCCATCTCCATCTCCATCTCCATCCCCATCTCCATCTCCATCTCCACTGGCGGTTTCGGCCACTACCGAAACGACGCCAGCATCCTCAAAACATCCAAATAGAACCACATGGAGTAACAATAAGAAGCCACGTGACATAACAAACCATAGCGGATCGAAACTTCACCGTCCACGGAACGGTTGTCGACGAGAGCCTGACTTCAGCAGTCGCCATCGATTCCAATCTCCAGGGACTCACAGCTCATTGGTTTGCCCTAGTCTCGAATGCGCTCTCGACATCGAACAAAACCGAGATGTCGTTCAACTTCGTCCGATCGTAGACGGACCCCAGATTTGCCCTGTCTGCCCCCCGTCATCCTAGTGACAAGATCGTCGAGCTTCGCTACCGGAGCGAAATAGCACTTGGCCCCGGCCCGCGACTCGCCTCAGAGAGAGGAATCCAACCGTCGATGCAATAGCGCGAGCGCTTCTGGCAGCCGCTTCACAGGGATATTGACGCGGGTCGGCATTCCGCCACCGAGTTCAAAGAGCTCGACAAAATTCAAGCCGCTGTCAAAGGGCGCGGCGATCGTGACGTTCGCCTCGTCGACGACAAGCGACACCGTGGCGCGCTCCTGTCCAATCAGCAACAGTTCGGTCTTGTCGAAGGGCCGCGTATCAAGAGACCCAATGTGGACGATCGCTAGTTGTCCCTCGACTTTATACTCCTGGGCCAAATGCCTTGACTGGGCGGCCATACGTGCGTAATCGCCAGCAGCGGCGTCGATCGCCTCAAAATCTGGACCCTGCTGGCACCCCCCGACAAGATAGCGAACCACTTGCTGCTTCAGTTTGGCATCACGAAAATGAGCACGTAAGGCGAAATCGATTTTTGTCGCTCGCGCTGATGCCGTGCCGATCCGAGTGTCCACGACCCGAGCGTCATCGTCTGCGCCTCGATAGGGTTCATGCCCGCCAAGGATCCATTTTGCGGCGGCGAAAATCCCATCCAAATCGAAATGCGCAAGGATTGTGTCCACGGGACCCGTCTCAACAACAAGCTCCGGAGTGATCATCTCTGGGCAGGCGCCGTGCTCCTGCTTGGTCGCCAACACAAATCGTGGGTCCGACAAAAAATCTGCGTGTCGGGGATGGTCATGATGATCCACCCAGCGAGCCAAACGCGGTCCTAGTGTCTGAATGAACTTGCCGGTGGTCTGGGCAAACCCCTTGCCCAGACCCTCGGAGGCAAACGCGATATCGATCACTACGACTCTTCCGGCGAGTCGATTCGCCCGCGGCAATCGACGAGGGCTGGCAAATTCAACCGTAGGACTCACTCGCTGGACTCCAGATCTGCGAGCGCAGCCTCCAACTCGCCAAGGGTGTGTTCATCGCTGGCGGCCTTCGCCACGGCCACGCCCGCCTTCAGAGCGACAGACGCGTCCTTCAACAGTCCCATCTTTTGAAGTTGAGTCCCAGACATCAGGTAGGCAGGGAGGTACTCAGCATGCTCCCGAGCAAGATACGCAAAAGCCCCGCGAGCCTCGTCGTCTCTCCCAGCCTTTCCAAATTCTATCGCCTGAGCATAGCGCGGAAAAGGATCATCCGGACGCCGCCGTATGATGTTGTCGAGCATGCTCAGGCGGTCCATGCTACGTCTCCATTCACGCTGGCCGAATCCATGCGACTAGCTTTCGACGTTCCCGTCTTCCTTGCGACCCTGCCAATTCTCGGAAAAAGCCGCCATGTAGGCAGAAGTTTCGCCTGTCGGCATACCGACGGCTTCGAGCAATTCCGGGGTCTCGTCGTAGATCTTGGTCTCTTGGAGATGTCCAACGAGCAAAAGATAAGTCCCAACCTCATGGTGAGGATGCTTGGCCAACAGCATCGTCGCCCCCTCGCGCAGCTTCTGTGGCGAATGCGTCTCACAAAAGTCTTCGTCGGTCTCACCTTGTTTGTGTTTCACGCCGAGGAAATCGAGGTATTCCACAAGCATATTCCGGTGGCGTCGCATGAGCCACTCGATCAAAAAAGCGAGCGCGAGTTGCTCGTTGTTTTTCTCGAACTCCAAGTCGAAGCGCTTGCGCCAGACCTTGCGCCGTGCCTTTTGTGTAAAGGCGGTCCCCGGAGTGTTTGAATGGCTTCCGCCGGCTTTCAGCACGGCGCGGACTTCTTTGCCAGACAGCTCCCCGTAGTAGCTGTCGACCTTGTCGTTCCCCAGATGGGTGCAAATCTCGATGGGCTTCACGTATCTCGTCCTGTCAGTGTTCAAAAAGCTCGACGACGCAAACATCTGCGATCGCGGGAGCTTTGAAGGGCGCCACCCTAACGGCGCTGGCTATCTGGCGCAAGCGGCTCCGCCTCGCTCTCACGCGTTACTTGCGCCGACATTCTCCCGCAGGTGCTGCTCGTAGGCCAGCCGGATGCGGGTCGTGCAATCACCGGCCATGCCCCGACCGACCACCGCACCGTCCAAGCGACTCACGGGCATCACGCCACGAATCGAACTGGTCAAGAAAATTTCATCAGCGCCGCGGAGTTCTTCGGGCGAGATCGTCGTCTCGGTCACCACAAATCCAAGCTCACTGGCAAGCTCGATCACCGCCCGTCGGGTGATCCCCTCTAGGATACCGGTCGCCAAGCTCGGCGTTCTTACCGTAGGTGTCTCGCCTTCTCCGATTTCGACCATGAATAGATTGCTCGTGGCCCCCTCGGCGACGGCCCCCTGCGCGTTACACATTATCGCGTCATCGCCACGACGCTGAATCGCCTGGGTCAGAGCGAGGATGTTGGTCAGATAGTTTCCGGTCTTCAAACCCGCCGCATCCCCCTGGCGAATGTCGACCATTACGGCTGAGATCCCGTTTCGATAGGCCGCAGCCGTCGGCAGCGACAAGCTCTCGACGTAGACGACCAGCAACGGTCGCTCCGATCTACGAATGTCCAGTGCCACCGGCCCCGTACCACGGGTGACAACAATCCGAATGCGGCTGTCGATGTTGTTCGCTGCCTTCAAGGTCGTGTCGATGGCAAGACGGACTTCCGCATCACTAAAGGGTACCTTCATGGCGATACCGGCGGCACTGCGATGCAACCGCGCAAGGTGAAGACCAAGCTCCACAGGCACCCCACGGAGCGTGCGTACGGTCTCGTAGACACTGTCGCCATACAAGAACCCCCGATCAAACACACTGATCGTCGCATCCTGAGGATCGACGGCACACCCACGGTTCGAGAGCCAAACTTTGTTTCCCATTTATCTGTCCCCCATCGAAACCGGTTCGGATTTTCGTAGCGTCCACACCATCATGAGCGCCTCGATTGCGATCCCCAGGCTCATCTTCGATGTGCCGCGAATTCGCTCTGTAAAGACGATCGGAATCTCTTTGAGCGTCTTGTCCATCTGAAGCGTTCGATACTTCAGCTCGATTTGAAACCCATAGCCAGAGGTCGCTATCGAATTCAGCGCCAGCTGCTCAAGCAGACTGCGACGGAAACAAAGGAATCCCGCTGTGAGGTCCTTGACGTCCACGCCCAGTACGGTTCGGGCGTAGACACCCCCTCCCCGTGAGAGGAGCTTGCGCGACAACGGCCACCCGCGGGTCCCCCCGCCCAACACATAGCGAGATCCAACCGCCAAATCGGCCCCGGACTCGCAGGCGCCGAGCAGGTCCCCCAGATACCGAGGATCGTGGGAAAAATCGGCGTCCATCTCGAAGAAGTGGGTAAACTCGCGCGTGTCCGCCAGGCCGCGGAGAAAGCCAGCCACGTAGGCCTTCGCCAGTCCCTCTTTGCCAGGTCGATGAAGCACGTCGATACGAGAATCCTCTGCAGCCCGCCGGTCGGCGATGGCACCCGTGCCATCGGGGCTGTTATCGTCGATGATCAAGATCGAGAACTTTGGCTGTGCCATCAAGATCGCGTCGAGAATCACGTCAAGATTCTCTCGCTCATTGTAGGTAGGCAACAGCACGAGCGGTCGCGGTCTAGAGGCTGAATCGGCGCTCACGCGGGGCACTATAGCGATCGATGACGGCAGAGCCTCTGGACATCCATTCCGGGCGAGCGCCAAGAGCACCCAGACAAATCGCGGTCAATGCTCCTTCGGATGCATACAAAGGTAGGCAAACATGCTACAGTGCGCGGCACTGAAGGGCTGTACTTCAAATTGCGAAAAATACGATGTCATTACCCCACCGCCGGGGACTTCTGCGCAGCGATCGGCGAAAACAACGCACTTGCGGTGTTCACGACCGACGGCTTCGAGCCGGGCGAAGAAGTGCTCCTAGAGCTCTCTTTCGCTGGTCTTCCCGGGAAAATGATGATCCGAGCGATCGGCCAGGAGTGGCACGCCGCGCGGCCGAGGCTGCGCGTTCGAGCGGGAGGTACGGTTTTGTGCACGGGGACGGAGCTACAAAAACTCGAATTCCTACACAAGGTTGCGGTCGGCGAAGTGAAGCTGACCGCGCGACGGCGTCATATCCGCTTGCCCGTTCTCGTTGAAGTCGGCTGGCGTCGACGAGAGGAGCGTGAGTTTCGCATCGCGGCTTTATCCGAGGTCTCCGAAGGGGGATCGCTACTCTTGACCCAAGAAAAACCGACCACGGGCGAGGAGGTCATCATCGAGATCACTCCGCCAGGCAGTGCTCGGCCGCTTGAGATTCTCGCGGTCGTCCGCAACATCGAAAACGATGAGGGGGTCGGGCTCGAATTCCTGGCCCGGGATATGGGCGGCGTGCACAGGCTCAGAGAAGTCATCCGTCGACTTGTAGAACACTAGACGACCGTGTCCTCCCGCCCCGCAATGCGAAGCGCCGCGCTCCTCGTAGCCGCGTGGGCGCTGATAGGCACGGCCGTGGCTTGCGAGACTCACAGGCCGCAAGTGACAGACCCCATCGAGGTTGTTGCGGCCGCCGAGGCACCTAACGACGCACTCCGACAGGCCCTGCCGTCGTTCATAGCGGCAGACAGCTGTGACGATCTCGTACGCCTCGCCCATGGCTCAGACGTTAATTCGGTCGTTCTTGCTGGGCTTTGCCCAGGCCAAGCACGCGATCCTGAGTCCCTACGGCGACGCCTGATGCAAACGAGCTCGCCCAGGGCCGCCCATGCGCTCATCGCTGAACTCAATGGCCATCCCGAGCTCCGCGGGTTGGCAAAATTGGCGGCCCTCGACCTGTCCGCTCCCCCCGCCCGAACCAGCTTCTCAAACGCACAACACGCGCTCGTGTACCCCGTTACAGACGAGGTGCTGGCGCAAGTCGGTTTCGCATTGTTTTCCCAGGCCGATGACTACGCGCCTCTTGAGACCAGGATTCGTGCCCGAGCCTATCTCAGCAGGGTCCACATCCAGGCGGTCCAAGCCCTCGGTATCGCCAACGGTCACGCACTCTCCCCGTTCGCCCGTCTCCTGACCGGCCGCGCCCTTCACTACGCTCGAAGCTTTTGTGTGATGTATTGGCAGCAGCGTGTGAGCGGTCTACGAACACAATTCAATGCGAGCGAGTTGCAGATCCTTGATCTCGTGATCGACCTTCAAAAAACGCCCTACGTCGCCGATGATGGCCTGCTAGCGGTCGAGGTTCAACGATCCCGAGAATACCTCCAGCGCCCCGGTCCCCGGTCTCGACTCGGGGAACGAGCTCTGGCGAGGCTTGCCCCGTTCGCCTACGAACTTGACCGACTCGTTGCACACGGTTTTGTCGATCTGGCGGCCCACCGATCTGCGAAAGCAAGTCCCACCAACCCCGCCTTGTGGGGTGTCGATCTCCGCCAAGAGCTTACACGACGACTCCTGGACGCCGATATGCACGAGTATCAGCAACGAGTCGATCTCCGCCTCCCGACCTCAAGCTCTCCTCTTGTGGCCTCAAGATCTCTTCCTCCCGCCGATGAATCACAGGCCATCGGTGCTCAGGAGATGGCCGTCGCCATCGCACGACGTCTGCGTGCCGCACCGCTTTCCGGATTCGCACGACGCCATGCCCTCGCCGCTTCCTTGATCGAGCTGCGTCAGCGGCCCGACACCCTGCGTATCTTGCTAAAGATGGAACACCTCGCGGCATTCCACCCATTGATGCGAGCAGAGCTTCTGTCCCGAGACACGCGCAGCCTGGCATCGCTGCGAGCATCGACGCCGGACATCCAAGAGGATCTTCCCCGAGACGACGCGGAGACCCGTCAGGCCTTTGCCCTTGCCGCGCGATCCACGAAGACCCCCTAGGGCTGCGCGAGTCGGACCGTGGCGCTGTGCCGTCTCCGCCACCACGCCGAAGAAGCCCAGCCGTCGAGGTCTGCAAGAAAATCCCCCTGTCGAGACCGCGTATCTCTGACCGGATCAAAACCCACTACGACACCCGCTCGCTACCGATCTGCGGACGATGCCGGACCTTATGCCGCGACCTCGTTGTAGGCGTCGAGTCCCCCCTCCAACGACACACAGCGCTCAAAGCCATGTGTGCTGAGGATCCGCGCGGCGGTAAGACTGCGCTTCCCGATTCGGCAGTAGACGACCACTGTCGCCCTCGGCCTCGGAACGATCTCTTTGAGGCGCGCCTCAAGCTCACCCAAGGGGATATGCAGATCGTCGTCGAGCTTCTCCTTCTCGCGCTCGTACCCTCTTCTCACGTCGATCACGTCGAGGGGCGCCCCCCGTGCGGCACAAGCTCGAAATTTTTCGGAAGATATCGTGAAAGGGGCCGACACTGGACGGAGCATCGACCGAATATCTCTCGACTTTAGACGATTATTCATGACACGATCGCTTCTCAACCTCGCGAACGCCAAAGTCTGCGAGACCGCTAAAAAAAAGTCCACATGTCCTCGTTGAGCGGGTCAGTCAAAAAAGGGGCCTAACGCCGCCGAGTCCCATCCGTGGATCACGGCCCCTTGAGTGCTCTCTCCTTGGGGCGTACACACATCGACATGCCGAGCGAGACACGTGAGGTCGCCCCAGGCCCTAGCCCCCGCCAAGTGCGAACCGCAACGGGTGCGCTCTTGGACGTGCCTGAGCAGTGGGCACTTCTTGCGCCCGGGGATGCAGCGTTGACCCGTCGCGTGAAGCGCGATGGCCCCTCATGGACGATTCGAGAAAAGCGAGGCCGAAGGGTCTTTTCTCAGGGCGTATGGGCCCCAGCCCATCGAATCGAATTCCTTCATACTGAACTGCAGCGCGAACGCTCCTCTCCAACACACCAACACAGACTCGATGCTTCCCGTCGACGACGTGCGCTGGAGCAAGAAAAATACGTGCTTGAGTTTCAAGCCGAAATTTTCCGGTTCTTGGACTTTGACCGACGCCACCAGGATCTTGCCGTCACCATTGCGCGAGCCATCTGCGGGCACAGCGTGCCCGTCGGCAGCGGCACGGTTGCCCGGACCCGAAGAATCCCCATCGATCGACGTGCCGAAGCCGCGACGATCGCTTGGTTGCGCCACCACACCACCGAGTACGACGACATGACCATTCCGAAGGTCAAGGGCATGCGGCGAGAGCTTCGGCGAATGCTTGCAGACCGCTCGCGCGAGCTTCTTCGCCACTATCGCCGTGGTCAAGAATTTCCAATGGATCGGTGCCCGCTACGCGCCGGACTTGCTCGAGCACACGCGATGATGTCCGATCCGGAAATGGATCTAGACATCCCGGACATCGACATCGACATTGAGATCTAGCCGGTGGGATCCGACGCCGAACACGGTCTTCGGTGGGTCCGCAAGCGCTTGGATCCACGTAATTCAACGATGGTTATTGCACCTCGACGTCCCCGCACAAGATGCCGCTGTCGACGCCCATCGCCGGAAGTCACGAGTAAATTGACTCTAGCTGCACTTGCCCGTGCCGCCTGAGCACACTCACCGGGAAGCAATTCAACCGCCGTCGGGGCGCTGCCGAGCGCGACCACCTCCCCTCGATCGACTCCCCCTACACAGATTCGCGGAAGCGCGTATACACCGCAATATCGCTGATCTTCAAGAGCCCAGTCGGCGCCCGACCCGGCGCAACCAACCAACAACAGGGCAAGTATGCTGGCTGTCACGGCACTGAGGACGTAAGCTCCTCGGGCTTGGTGTACAGACGACCACGAAGGCCACGTCGTGTCCGCGGCGAAGGCCGAGTCGACGTAGGGAAGCGAATCCGAGAGGTGATCGAGTCGTTGATCCCGGAGGAGGCCCGGCGCTTGACCGCGATCCGCATACACTGGGCGAAGATCGCTCCGCAGTGGGTTGCCGCCAATACCTGGCCCGCGCTGATCCGAGGCGACCGCTTGGTACTGAACGTTCAAGACAACCAGTGGCTACACGAACTCAACTACTGGCGCCAGGAGCTGTTAACGCGCCTCGCAAACCAAATCCCAAAGAGTGGAATTGTCCGTATTGAGGCATTTTTGGGACCGGTTCCTGCGCTCGGCCAACGTGGCGAAGTGAAGACCGAGCTGCCCACGCCACCACCGAAGCCCGAGATTCAGCTGTCCGAAGTACCCCCGAGGGCGACGATGGAAGCTCTCAATGCGGTGCAAGACCCCGATCTTCGCAACATATTGGCGGCCGCACGCATGCACCTGGGCCAACCTCGGCTTTCCTGGGGTGGAGACCGAGCGACCCCGAACCCCGTCCCGCAAAATCGCCGGAAATCTGAAGGCAGCTAGAGCTGTCGTCCGCATGCTCTCCGCTCGCTCATCGTGCGTGATGTCCGCCTATTTCTTGACCCCCAGGCCGCCGGTCGTTACTCAAAATTATGCATCCGATTTCGAACCTCGGCCCCATTCGAACGTTCGCGGGCCACGCCCGCAAATGTCGCGCATCCGCGCTACTTGGCATGGCGCTACTCGGCACGGCGGTAGGGTGCATCCACGATCGAAATGCGCCGGTTGAATGTGTTGTCTGGACCCAGCGAGACGGCGTCATCAACGGGCATGTCTATCTCGAGGACGGCCGCGCATCCTTCTCGCAAGGCGCATCCCAGCGGGATGTGGGCTACCTGAGCGACTCAGGCCACGTGGTGGTCGCCGAGGGCCGTGAACTCATCGACGCCGCAATTTTCGACGGCCACCGTCTAGAAATACTCTACATTAAGGACAGTAAATTTCGGTCAGAGCCGATCCGCGACGGCCACGTTGTCCTTCGAAACAAGTTCTTTCGCACGGAATTTCGCTACAATTCAGCCTGCAGTGTCACAGATGCCGCAGTCGGCGCCGTTGCTCTGATGACCCTTGTCTTCCCACCCGGCACGGCAACAGTCCCATAGCGGCAAGCGGCTCACTGCGGCGTACCGCGCCATCGCCTCATTCTGGCATCACGCACCCAGCAAGGCCTTCGAGCGGGCCCTCTCGCCCAATGTCGCCTAAAACTAGACGAGTGATCTTGAGGCAATCGGACCACAGGCCTTGCGCTACAGGACATCTTTGTGCGGTAAGTGATGCGTGTTGGATGGGCGCACGGCAATAACGCCACAAAAAACCGCGACTTGGCGCTTCATCGTGCCAAACGCGATTACCTGTGCGAGCCTGCTCATCGGGCTTTTCGCGGTGGTGCAAGCCATCGACGGCCGTTTTGTGGACGCCGCATGGCTCGTTGTCTTGTGCGTGATGTTGGACAAGCTCGATGGAAGCACAGCCCGGCTCCTCACCGCGACGAGCAAGTTCGGGATGCAGATGGACAGCCTCACGGATTTCATTGTCTTCGGCGTCGCCCCAGGCTTCACGGTCCTTGAGTTCATCAGTCACAGCGACGCCGCAGATTTCTCAATATGGACGCAAGGATCCAGCATCTGGGTCTTGCGGGGAATCATCGGCTTCTACGTCATGTGTACGGGGCTTCGGCTCGCCAAGTTTAACGTGATGAGCGAGCTTGACGACAGCTCCCATAAGGTCTTTTACGGAATGCCGACGACCTTTGCCGGCGGATTGATCTGCCTGCTGATCTTACTTGGTGTCGAGCACGACTGGCCCCGGCTGCTTTGGGTGCTGCCGATCGTCGCTCTTGTCCTTGGCGCACTGATGGTCTCGAACCTTCCACTGCCCAAACTCGCAAAACGAGGGAACAGACTCCGCCAGGCCATCGAGGCTGGAATCATCATGTTTGCCTATGTATGCGGCTGTTGGCGAATCTTCCCCGAGTACCTGTTCACGCTAACGATGGTTTACGGCGTTTTCGGGTTTACATGGGGTTTTATTCATCGCCAAGAACTCGTTCCAAATCATAAACAACAAACCCGCTGACACCGCGCCCTGTCCGCCACGGTTCAAGCACCGACTGTCCAGCCATGCCCGATCGCCCCAGCACTCTGATTCTCAAGCGGCTACGGACCGACCCTGAGGCGCTCGACGAGTTCGTCAATCTCGGTGTCGATCATCTCCTTCAGAGCCCGATCGACTCGCTGCTCGACCCCACATGGCTCGCAGCCGCGATGACGACCGGCCTCCGCGACTCCGTTCAAGACCCGAACTTTGAGCGCTGGATTCAAGCGCGTTTGAGTGACGCGGGAACCCAGACGCGAAAGTTCACAGGCCCCTTGGCCGAGAAGCTCCCCATGACCGTGCTCGCTCCGCTCGAGCGGGCCGTGGGCCGCCCATTCGTCCCCGATCCGACCCTGGTCCGCACAGTGCTTGATCATCCTTCCCTGAGGGAACTCTTGCGCGAGATTTTGCATGAGAACCTGACTATATTTGCCGGCCAGCTACGCTCTGCGGTTCCCGATCGCGCAGCAAGACGGGCTGGAAGCCTCCCCGGAATCGGTCTAGCGGCCCGCCTGGCCAAGGGCGTCGCCGCAGTCGTCGGCGGGGAGGTCGAACGCCAACTTGAGGGTCGCGTTTCGAGCTTCGTCAACGAGGTCCTGGGCCACGCGGTCGAAATGGCAGTTTCCCGCATCAGCAGCACCGATCACGCCCAGGAAATGGCGAAATGGCGAATCGATGTCTTGCACGCCGTACTGAAACAACCGGTCGAAGACCTGCTCGCCGAGCCTCACAATTATCCGCCCGATCTTATCGCTGCCGACATCAGCGCCATTCTTCGTGCTTTCGCGGGGTGGAGCGATCTTGAAACCTTGATCGAGGAAAGCCTTCGAGCGCTCATCGACATCCCGGAGAAACCCACACTCGGATCGTGGCTCGAAGGGTCCGGGCTCGAAAAGGCGTGGCGGCCACAATTCTCTGAGGCCCTTCATCGCCAAGCCACCCAGGTCGTCGAAACTGAAGCGTTCACGAGATGGCTGCGGCGAGTCGCCGATCCCTAGGCGCTTCACCGCCTGCACTATTTACACGCGACAGAGGACCCTTCGCAAGATGTTCGGTTGTGACGCAGACGCTACGCGACAAGAGTTAAGGCCTGCATACGTGGAACGGACCATGAAAAAACCGCGACCTTCCCACGACGAGACCACCGATTCTCGAGATCTAGTTGGCCGAGCGGTGATCGAAACGCGAGGCATCAGTAAAATTTACGAGATGGGTGAAGTCCGGGTCCACGCGCTCCGTGGCGTCGACCTGGTTATGGCGGAAGGCGAGTTTCTGGTCTTGTTGGGAGCATCCGGAAGCGGAAAGTCCACTCTCCTCAACATCATCGGTGGGCTCGACGTCCCCAGCCTTGGCCAGGTTTTCTACCGAGGCCAAGAACTCAGCGGCGCGAACGAACGCCAGCTCACCGCCTACCGGCGAGCCCACGTCGGGTTTGTCTTTCAGTTTTACAACCTTATCCCCAGTCTCACGGCCCAAGAGAACGTTGCTCTTGTCACAGACATCGCCGGATCGCGGGCGATGGATCCAAGAGAGGCACTCGATCTTGTTGGACTCGGCGAACGCACCGGACACTTCCCTGCACAACTCTCTGGCGGTGAGCAACAACGAGTCGCCATCGCCCGCGCCATCGCAAAGAGACCCCAAGTCCTCTTGTGCGACGAACCGACCGGCGCCCTCGACTACAAAACGGGAAAATTGGTGCTGGATGTCATTGCCAAGGTCAACGCCGAGATGGGAACAACCACCGCAGTGATCACTCACAACGCGGCCATCGGTGGGATGGCCGACCGGGTCATCCATCTCGCCGACGGCCAAGTAGCGAAGGTGATTCACAACCAGTGCCGTCTCACTCCGGCAGATCTAAGCTGGTGAGAGCACTCGACAAAAAGGTCTTTCGCGAACTGGGACGTATGCGTGCTCAGCTGTTTGCAATCGGCATGGTGATGGTCTGCGGTCTCTCCATCTTCGTGGCCATGCTAAGCGTCTATACGGGCATCGGGGAGTCCCAGAAGGCATACTACGAAGACCGCCGCTTCGCTGACATTTTCGCCCGTGTCACGAGGGCCCCGCGAAGCTTGGAAGACCGAATCGCCCGTATCGCCGGCGTTGCCCAGGTCGAGACCCGGATCATCAAGGATGTAGCTGTTGAGATCGATGGTTTTCGTGACCCCATTGTCGGAAGGCTCAATTCTTTGCATCGGACGGCGGGGCGGGGTCTCAACGAGATCCATTTACAGTCCGGTCGCATGCCCGCACCCGAGCACCCCGAAGAGGTGGTGGCGGCGACATCATTCACCGACGCCCACGGTCTGTCAGTGGGAAGCCATATTCGGACCATCATCAATGGTCGCCACCAGAACCTTCACATCGTCGGAACTGGAATCTCACCCGAATATGTTTACGAAATATCGGAGACCGCGCTCTTTCCAGACCCTCAGCGTTTCGGGGTTTTTTGGATGTCGAACGCGGCCTTGGCTGCTGCCTTTGACATGAACTCAGCGTTCAACGATGTCTCATTGAAGTTGACGTCCCGAGCCGACGAACGCACGGTCCGAGCACAGCTCGACCGATTGCTCGACCCCTACGGCGGCCGCGACAGTCACGGAAGAGACCTTCAGACTTCGCATCGCTATCTCAAGATGGAACTCGAGCAGCTGCAATCGAGCGGAGTCGTCGTTCCCATGATCTTCCTAGGCGTCGCCGCCTTTTTGCTCAACGTTGTATTCTCACGCATCATCGGCACCCAGCGTGAACAGATCGCCGCACTCAAGGCGTTGGGATATTCAAACCTCGAGATTGGAATACACTATTCAAAATTTGTTCTGACGATCATCGTGCTCGGAACATTCGGGGGCACATTGCTGGGCCTTCTCTTGGCGCAGGGGCTTGCCAAGATGTATGCCCCCTATTTCAAATTCCCGGATCTCCACGCTGGAATTCATGGTCCCATACTTATCGCGGGAATTCTGATCACCTCGGTCTCCGCGGCACTCGGAACCTTTCGTTCGGTGCGTGCGGCGGTCCAGCTTCCCCCGGCCGAGGCCATGCGTTCTCGCCCGCCTTCGACCCACGGCCGCGTGCTGCTCGAAAGCGTCGGCATCAACCTGGTACTATCGACCCTCGGAAGAATGACCATGCGCAATCTCGCAGAACGCCCCGGTCGTGCCGCATTAACCTCTCTCGGCATTTCTTTCTCCGTCGCGATCTTGGTCGTTGGAAACTTCGCACAGGACTCCCTCGCTCACCTCACCTACGTGCAGTTCTCCAAGACCCAACGTGACGACATCATGGTTGTGTTTAATACCGCTCAACAAAGCGGTGCGCGGCATGAAGTGGCGAGGCTGCCAGGCGTTCTCGCCGTCGAACCCTTTCGCACGGTGCCAGCGACGCTGGTTCACGACAACCACCGTCGGCAAATTATGATCCAGGGCATCCCTCGTGGAGCCGATCTTCGCCACGTGCTTGACAGCGATCTCCAGGCGCATTCTCTCCCCCCCGTGGGTGTCTTACTTACCGATCAGCTGGCAGAAATACTAAAAGTCCGACCGGGAGAATCGCTGTCGGTGGAGATTCTTGAGGGCGACAGACCCACGAGGGAGATCGTCGTATCCGGAACCGTCGGGGAATTGATGGGCCTCAACGCATACATGGATCTAGATGCGCTCAACGCAATGATGGACGAGCGAGGGCGCATATCGGGTGTCTTTATGCTCGTCGACGACAACGAAACCGATTCCCTTTACCGCAACCTCATGGGTCTTCCGGGGCTCGCAGCGGTTGTCCGAAAAACCGCTGCGCTGGAGTCTTTCGAGTCGAGCAGCGCGGAGATGCAGCTCACAATGAGACTCATCCTCATCATCTTCGCGTCGGTAATCGCCGTAGGAGTGGTCTACAACAGTGCACGGATCACCCTCTCAGAACGCAGTCGTGAGTTGGCAAGTCTACGCGTACTCGGTTTTTCACGTGCGGAAGTCTCGCGAATCGTTCTCTACGAATTTGGCGTCCTGCTGCTCGCTGCACTTCCGGTTGGCTGCGTCTTGGGTTCTCTCCTGGCTCGCGCGGCCATGGCCAACGTCGACGCGGAACTCTACCGGTTTCCACTGGTCATCAGCTCCGCAACCTACGCTTTTTCATCGACGACCGTACTCGTCACAGGCCTTGCTACCGCCCTCCTCGTCCGCCGTAAAATCAACAAGCTCGACCTTGTCGCCGTGCTAAAAAATCGAGAGTAGACCCATGCCCAGCAACGCAGTGAGATGGATCAAAGGCACCGTTTGGGCCGCAATCGCCGGGGGCCTAGCGACCGCCGCTGTCGTCGCATTCTTGCCAAAGCCCGTCCCTGTCGAGACGCAAATCATCCTTGAAGGAGCGATGACGGTAACCGTCGATGAGGACGGAATAACGCGGGTTGTGGATCGCTATATCCTCTCTGCACCCCTCAGCGGGATGTTCCCCCGATTGGAGCTCTCGCCAGGTGATGCGGTCACGGTCGGTATGAAGCTCGCTACGATTGAAGCCATCGCCCCACCATTGATGGACTCTCGCAACCAGGGCCAGGCTCGGGCGCGACTAAGTGGAGCCCAGGCCGCGCTGAGGCAGTCGACCGCCAGCGTGGAGCGCTCAAGGGCCGCCCATCGTTTTGCCAAGAACGAGCTTGAGCGCGTCGGCCCCCTCGCCAAGGCCGGCAATATCCCTCGTCGTACACTTGAGTCGACTGAACTCACCTTTCACGCTCGCACGCAGGACCTCGAGTCCGCAAAATTTGGCGCACGCGTGGCACGGTACGAAGTAGAGATCGCGAAGGCTGCACTCGGGCGAATCGACTCGGGCACGCACGGCATAGGCGAACAGGTCGTTATTTTGTCGCCGATCGACGGAGAGGTTCTCCGTATCCTGAACAAAGACGAACGAGTCGTGACCGCAGGTACTCCGCTTGTTGAGTTGGCCGACCCAAACCACCTCGAGGTCGTCGTCGATGTGCTGACGTCGGACGCTGTGAATATTCAATATGGCGACCAGGTTGAAATCGACGGCTGGGGTGGAGATCGTACTATTGAAGGCGCCGTCGTCCTTGTGGAGCCCTCGGCCTTCACACGGATTTCCGCTCTGGGGGTTGAAGAGCAAAGGGTCAATGTCGTCATCAAGATCATCGATGATGATATGGACAAATCCGGCCTGGGTGATGGATTTCGAGTCGAGGCACACATCGCCACATGGAGCAGCGAACAAGTTGTAAAAGTCCCCATCAGCGCGCTCTTTCGCGAAGGGCGACGTTGGGCCGTCTTTTGCGTTGTTGAAGACCATGCCGAACTACGCCCGATCGACATCGGCGAACGTCAAGGACTCGAAGCCCAGGTGCTCGCCGGCCTCAAGCCTGGTGAAACCGTGGTCGTTCACCCTCACGATGCCGTCCTTGACGGGGTATCGGTCGTCCTCGACAACTAGGCCAAACGCCAGGCCGAATGGCGCGGCCATTACCCATCCATTCGCTGTGGCGGTTCGACATCCTACACCTCTACAGCTAATATAGCCGCCAGAGAGGGTGGCGAGCCTTACGTTCGCATACACAGCTGTTATGGAATATGTTCGCATTTCTCAATATTTTCTAACCTTTGGCATGGGGATCGGCCTCGTGGCGGCTTGCCAGCCGTCACTCGACGCGGACGACGGCGGCACAAGACCGGGTAAAAGCGGCTCACCGACTGCCGACGGTGACGGTGACGGTGACGGTGACGGTGACGCCCCTCCCAAGTTCGACGTGGGCGCGAGTGGCGACCTGGCTCCCGGGGGCGAAGGCTGTGAAAATGTTGATATCCTCTTCGTGATCGACAACTCGGGAAGCATGCGGGACGAGCAAAGCCATTTAATCGCTGCTTTTGACGGATTTAGCGAACAAATCCAGACTCAGCTTGTCGATGAACGCTCCTGACGCGTGCAACGAAGGTTTTGTCCGCGACGACGCTGTGCTTGTGGTTGTCATCATCACCGATGAAGAAGATGATCACGAAGTCGACAGTTGCGAGCAACTTCCGTGGCCAGGATCTTCCGGTGAGCCTGGCCAGTGGTATCAAGACCTGGTCGCTCACAAGGGAGGCGTCGAGACGAATATTGTACGACTCTCCCCGATCGGCCCCGCAGATGCGCCGTCGGCCTGCCCTGCTCTCGACAAATGCGAGGGCGGCGTCACAGGCGCGGAGATGAGCCCGCGCCTTGTGGAGGTCACCCAAATGTTCACCCACGGTTTTGTCGGTCGCCTGTGCGAACCGAACGATGACACATTTTTTGGCGAGGCTGTCAGTGTCATTGAAACCGCCTGCGACGACTTCGAGCCTGCGGGGTAGACGCACACCTCGCTCGCGTCACCTGCGGTGCTCTCTATTGCTACTCCTCCCTAGAACTAAATGGAATTCCAACTGTGCGGCCAATAGACGCTATAGGACGGAGATTTTTCTCCCTATCCGAAGGCTACACATGAAACTGAAACTGACTGCTCCTCCATTTTGCATGGCTCTCATCCTCTCGACGCTCGGCCTCGCGTCTTGCGCAGAAGACGCTGACCACGACTCCACTTCAACTGAGGGCTCCGGAGAGGGCGATGGCGATGGCGATGGCGATGGCGATGGCGACGGCGACGGCGACGGCGACGGCGACGGCGACGGTGCATCCGAATGCACCAATCCCGATCCCGGCTGGAACG
>Ga0256845_1000659_pt1 | contig 31230 bp, 19 predicted proteins | sample RiftiametaG_FD_189101 | JGI IMG/M metagenome (GOLD analysis project Ga0256845, IMG submission 189101) | Tube worm associated microbial communities from hydrothermal vent at the East Pacific Rise, Pacific Ocean - Riftia | ecosystem: Host-associated > Annelida > Integument > Unclassified ...
ATAGCTTCCCCATTCTTCGCCTTCGCCATGATCACCGACCTTGTTGATCAGCAAACAATGATCTTCTCGTGCTAGATCGTCAAGCGAAAGCTTGGATCTTAGACTGCGAGATGCTGTTTAGTGAGCAGTGCTCACATCTAAGTCACCCACCCCCAACGAAATCAGGCACTCAACTCTCTCTTTTTCTCCGGATACGATCTTGAATCAAGCTTGGATCATAATTATTGAGAGCCCCTCCTTACGCTGGCGAGGGGGGCTTCACAGCAGCAATCAGCGAGGGGACCCTCATGATCTCAGAGGCATTTGCGAGCGTACCTTCTCGATTTCACTGAGTTCCAATTCAGCAAGGGCAAATCCAATCCCTGGTTCGGTGCATTCGGCCACAATTCGCCCCCAGGGATCGACTATCATCGAATGACCAAATGTACGCCGCCCCAGGGCGTGCACCCCTTCTTGCCCCGCCGCGAGAACATAAGATTGAGTCTCAATTGCGCGAGCTCGCAAGAGAATTTCCCAATGAGCCTCCCCGGTTACCTGGGTAAAAGCAGCGGGCACCGTAAGTATTTGCGCTCCGTTTTTTCGTTGCCAAGCGTACTGTTCAGGAAAACGCAAATCATAACAGATGGACAGGCCAACTTTCCAATCCATCACATCGGCTAGGGTATTGTCGCTTCCTCTACATGTGGTCTTTGATTCTTCAAAGCACGCTCCACCAGGTACATTTACGTCAAATAGATGGTTTTTTCTATAGACGGCTTCCACTCTGCCTTGTCCATTGAAAACAACGCTCGAATTGTACGGGCGCTCAGGTTCGGAGCTGAGCTCGGGTAAACCACCTGCAATAATGTAAATGCCCCAGGCCCGACATAAGTCAGCCACGCAAGACTGAATCGGTCCGGTCCTGCCCAATTGCTCCGCGTATTTTGTCCGCCCAGAATCTGCCCCCAAATAAGCAAATGCTTCAGGCAATAAAATGAGCTGGGCGCCGGCCTGAGCGGCATCGCGCACTACTTGCACAAGTTGGCTCAAGTTCTTACCCACATTTTCCTGACTCGAAAGCTGTACAACGGCGGTTCTCATGACCCCCGCAGTGTACCATGAGCGCCTGAACTACTTTTTGTCTCATCGACACAAAAGGCAGAATGATATTGCGATGTTTCGTACTAGGGTCTTGGCCACGATGAATGATGCCAGCACTGGGGCCATGCAGAATTTTCAGGGAAACCTCGCTTCTGCAACAAGTAGCCCTGTAGCCGGCCTCGTCCTTCTTTACGCAGAAGGATATGGAGCCTTACCTTCGACCTTTCCCCTCACTCGTGGTCCCGCTGTCTTAGGACGCGATGCAAGCGCCGAGATATGCCTGCCAGTTTCGGCCGTTTCACGTCGCCATGCCGAAATCGAATTCAAGAACTCCTCGTGGGTGGTGCGCGATTTAGGCTCGACCAATGGCACCCTCGTCGACGGGCGGCGAATTGAGGGAGAAACTGTTGTAGAAGAAAATGCCGAATTACGCATAGGCGACGCCATTTTTAAGTTAGTGGGCCAAGGCGGGCCCGAGTACGGCAACTATTGTCTCACGGGTGCTTCACGCGAAGGCTCTACCCGTCTTGCTCAAAGAGGCACCACATTGGTCGGTGGTTATCAAATGGATAAAATCGCCGCGACCATTGAACAAATTGCCTCAAGCGAGCTCTCCATTCTCATTTTAGGGGAAAGTGGCACAGGTAAAGAGGTTGCAGCGCGAGAACTTCACGAAAAAAGCGGACGAAAGGGCCGATTTTCTGCCGTGAATTGTGCGGCGCTGCCCGATAACTTGATAGAGAGTGAACTTTTTGGCTACAAAAAGGGCGCGTTTTCTGGAGCCGATCGTGACAAAATTGGGCATATTCAAGCTGCGGATGGTGGAACTCTACTTCTTGACGAAATCGGCGACATGCCAGCGTCTGCCCAAGCGAAACTCCTGCGAGTGCTCCAGGCTCGTGAGGTGCTCCCCTTGGGTGCGACGCGCCCCGAACCTGTCGACGTACGGGTCGTGGCGGCTACCCATCGCGATTTAGGAAAGTTACAGAAAGAAGGCGTTTTCCGTCGCGATCTTTTCGCCCGTCTCAACGAGTTTCCCCTACATTTACCTTCTTTACGCGACAGAAAAGAAGATATTTTTCAACTCAGCCGATTTTTTTTGGCGAAACACGGCTCTCCTCAGCTAGCGCTCAGCTTTCCCTTTATGGCGGGGCTACTGCACCACGACTGGCCCTACAATGTAAGAGAACTCGAGTCGGCCATGAAGCGCGCCGCGACTCTTTGTACTCACTCGTTGCTCGAAGAAGCTCACCTGCCAGAGGCGGTCCAACAAGCAATTGTCGATTACGCTGCGGACGCCCGCCCCTCGCTTGCGAGTCAACCATTGCCGAGCGCAGAGGAGTTACGCCAATTATTGGCGGAAGAAGAAGGCAATGTAGCTCGGGTAGGCAGAAGAGTCGGCAAAGCACGAATGCAGGTGCACCGTTGGATGAAGCGATACGGAATTGAGGTAGAGGACTATCGCTAGCGAAGCGGGTTGACCAATTCGAAGCCCCCGGCTACCGAACACCGGAATACCCGTTCAGGTTCTCTCTTTTGCAGCGAGGACAAAACGGATCGATGGCGAGATCTTGTCTCGCGGAGTTTCAGTTGGCTACACGGCGCTCATCTAAAAGCACAATCGAAAAGATTTCTGGCAAGCGAGACGGCAAAACGTCGTCAAAAAAAGGAGCTTCTGGGAAAAAGTCGGGTAAAACTGATCCTTTTGAAGGCGCTTCGGGGGAACTTACGCCCCTCCTAGACATCGCGCGTAGCCGCTACCTCAACTACGCACTTTCGGTCATCACGTCTCGTGCGCTCCCCGATGTTCGCGACGGTTTAAAGCCTGTTCAGCGCCGTATTCTCTATACAATGTGGGGTCAGCGACTTACCGCCGAGTCCAAGCATCGTAAATGTGCAAAAGTAGTGGGCGACGTGATGGGTAGCTACCATCCCCATGGCGATGCTTCGATTTATGATGCCCTAGTGCGCATAGCGCAGCCCTTTTCCCTGCGCGTCCCCCTCGTAGACGGCTCCGGTAACTTTGGCTCTTTGGACGGTGATGCCGCCGCCGCAATGCGTTACACGGAGTGTCGCCTTTCCCCGGCCGCCGCCCCGCTCCTCGAAGAGCTCAACCAGGACACAGTCGCCTTTCGCCCAAGCTACGACGGCACCAAGACTGAACCCGTCGTCCTGCCTGCCAAGGTTCCTAATTTACTCATCAACGGCGCGACGGGCATTGCCGTCGGCATGGCCACAAATATTCCGCCACACAATCCCGAAGAGGTCTGTCAGGCAAGTGTTCGTCTCTTAGACGCCATGGTTGCCGACCGCGAGTTGAGTAACCGAGAGCTCTGCCGCACCATCAAGGGACCCGACTTTCCAACGGGAGGTCATGTAATTTCCACTCCCGAGGAAATTAAGAAAGTCTACGAAACGGGCAGTGGCACCCTCAAAGTGCGCGCAACCTGGGAGATGGGCGAAGAGACCAAGGCTGGTCCAATTATTGTCGTCACCAGTATTCCCTACGCCATCAATAAATCTACATTGATAGAGCGCATTGCCGACATCATTACCTCGCGCAAATTACCATTGCTCACGGACGTTCGCGATGTTTCTGCAGACGATATTCGAATCGAGTTGGAGCTAAAGAAGGGAGCGGACCCCGAAAAAGTTCTCGCCTACCTTTTTAAGAATACTCCGCTGCAAACAAATTTTTCTTGTAACCTAACGTGTTTGGTCCCCACTGAGAATCCCGAGGTAGGGCGCCCCGAACGACTCGATCTACACTCTATTCTTTGGCATTTCCTCCACTTTAGAATGGAGGTCGTCACTCGACGTCTCGAACATGAACTCCGCTCCTTGGCGAAGCGCATTCATGTTTTAGAAGGCTTCGAAATAGTATTTGACGCTCTCGACGAAATCATCCGTCTCATTCGCAAAAGTGATGGCAAGGCGGACGCCGCCGGTAAAATCATCAAGCGCTTCAGCTTAGACGCCGAGCAAACAGACGCCATTCTTGAACTGAAGCTCTATCGCTTGGCGCGACTAGAGGTTCTCGTCATCCAGAAAGAGCTAAAAGAAAAGCGCAAGCGAGTTCGAGAAATCAACCAACTTCTCAACGAAAAGTCCGCCGCGGGTCGCTGGACGATTGTACGCGAAGAACTCGTCGAAATTTCAAGCGCGATGCGCATGGCGGGGGGCAAACGGCGCACTCGTATCGAAGAAGTGGGAGCTGGGCCCGAGCTCTCGGCTGAAGATCTCATCATTGCCGAAGACGCTCATGTATTGGTCACCACGGACGGGTGGATCAAGCGTCAACGCGAAATCAAAGATATCACCACAACTCGCCTCCGTGAAGGAGACGAGGTCCTAGCGTGCTTCCCCGGCTCAACTACCGCCACAGCAATTTTCTTTTCAAACTTGGGGGCAGCCTACACGATGCGCATTGCCCACATCATTGCGACCACAGGTTACGGCACGCCCATCCAAAAACATTTTAAACTCAAGGACGGCGAGCGCATTCTCTGCGCGTTTTCTCTCGACAAGCGCGTTGTGGGTGACTTGAGCGAGGTTGAAGGCTATTTTCCAGAAACGTTTGGGTTTGCCGCTACCACCGATGGGCAGGCATTGACGTTTGGTCTCTCCGCTTTTGCTGAGCCAACGACCAAGGCGGGTAAGCGCGTACTTAAACTCAATGCGGACCAAGAAGTGGTCAATATTACCTTGGTTCAAGGAGACGAAACCATCGTCGCTGCCACGGTCGAACGGCGGGCGCTACTCTGCCCCGTTGAGCAAATCAGCTATCTTTCTGGGGTCGGTAAGGGCGTTTCGCTCATCAAACTCGCAGCTGGTGACCGTGTTCTCGCGGTCCGTGCGGTCGATTCACCCACCGATACCCTGCGCGTAAAAACCTCCATGGGTGGAGAGCAGCGCATCAACACCGCGAAATACAAGCCCACGAGTCGTGGCGGACGCGGTGTAGAGATCATTCGACGAGGTAAAATCATCGAAGTTCTCACCGATCCCCTCGAAAACCCTGAAACCTTCGAATAAGCCTCACCGATAGAGAGTTCATATGGCAGACAACTACAGCGCCAAAGACATCACCGTTCTTGAAGGCCTAGAGCCCGTCCGTAAACGCCCCGGCATGTATATTGGCGGCGTGGGCTCGGCAGGCCTCCATCATTTGGTCTGGGAAGTTCTTGATAACTGCATCGACGAAGCGATGAACGGTCATGCGACCGAAGTCTCCCTCACTCTGCATAAAGACGGGCGCAGTATCACCGTCGCGGACGATGGCCGCGGAATTCCTGTCGATATTCATCCCAAGCTCAAACGGTCCGCCCTAGAAATAATTTTTACGACCTTGCACGCCGGAGGAAAATTTGAGGGACAAAATTACAAGACGTCAGGGGGGTTGCACGGCGTAGGTGCCTCGGTAGTGAATGCCCTTTCGACCAAACTAGTTGCAAAAGTAAAACGGGACGGCAGAGAGCACGTTTTAGAGTTTGCCCGAGGCATTCCCAAAGGAAAGCTACAAAAAACAGGCTCTATTCGGGGAACGGGTACCTCGGTTTTCTTTCACCCTGACCCTACAATCTTTCCCAAGACCGATTTTAACGCCGATACAATTCGTGAGCGACTTGATATTGCAAGCTTCTTACACAAGGGGCTTAAACTTCGTTTCTTTGATGAACATGCCTCCAAGAAAGAAACGTTTTTTCACGAAAATGGTCTTCAAGACTATGCGGTGCGTTTGCGTCAAGCCCGAAATTCCAAGCCAGTTCACAAGGCAAATTTCTTCCTAGAAAAGGACGGCGAAACGGGCATTCAAATTGCACTCATGTGGACCGAGTCCACGGAGGAATACGTCAAAAGCTACGTGAACGGCATTCCTACCGCTTCGGGCGGTAGTCACGAAAATGGCATGCGCGCTGGAATGACAAAGGCAGTGCGCAATTACATGGAGACTCACAGTCTTACCCCCCGTGGGACCAATGTAACCACCGACGATATTCGTGAAGGCATGATTGGCCTGATCAGTGTGTTCATTCGCGAACCACAATTTCAAGGGCAAACCAAAGATCGCCTGAACAACCCCGAGCTCCAACCTATTGTAGACGCTGCCGTTCGACCTGCTCTCGAAAGCTGGATGAACAACAACCGCACAGCAGCCGAGCAAATAGTTACGCGCATTATACTAGCGTCTCGCGCCCGAGAGGCATCTCGGGCTGCTTCTGCAGCCGTCTCTCGAAAAACGGCAACAAGCGGAAAGATGACCCTTCCCGGTAAACTGGCTGATTGTACTCAAACCGACAGACGCCATACCGAATTATTCATTGTGGAAGGCGACTCTGCAGGCGGCTCCGCGAAACAGGGTCGTGAACGTACCAAACAAGCCATATTGCCCCTCCGCGGCAAAGTGCTCAACACCGAGAGCTTAGTACTGGCCAAAGTGCTAGAAAACCGTGAGCTAAGCGACCTGGTCACGGCTTTAGGGTGTGGAATTGGCAAAACCTTCGATATCTCGCGCCTTCGCTACGAGCGAGTCATTCTATTGGCTGATGCGGACTCCGATGGGCATCATATTACAACGCTTTTGCTGACGTTTTTCTATCGCCACCTGCCCGAGCTGATCAAGGAAGGCAAGGTTTTCGTGGCCGTTCCTCCCCTCTATCGTATCGATATCGGCAACGACACCTACTGGGCCGCTGATGAGATAGCCCGCGAAAGAATAGAAGCTAAATACGTCACGGGACGCAAAAAGTCCGAGGTGACGCGCTTCAAAGGTCTGGGCGAAATGATGCCAAAGGTCTTGTGGAATACCACCCTCGACCCGAAAAAAAGACGTCTTTTACAGGTTGAAATCAAGGATGGTCTCGAAACAGACCGCATCATCAACGATTTAATGGGCAAGGATGCCTCGGCACGTTTTCGCTTCATCATGGACAGTGCAGACAGTGCTGAAGGGCTTGACGTCTGAAATTAGCGTCCTCTGCTTGAGGCGGGAGCCGCTCTAGGCTAACGCCGTGCCTCGCAGGGCTCTCGTGGGGATCAAGATCTCCCCTGCTTCTAGGAACATTCGCCTCAATTTTCATGTCGGTAGCTCTCCAACCCTCGGCCCCTCTTGCCTCGTCTCTGCGTCAGATCGCGAAGTTAAAAATCGCGTCCATCTTGCAGAGCACCTGGGGCCTCATGCTGCTCATCGCCCTGGTAAGTACGCCCGCGCGCGCGCAAACAGGCGCCACCGATGACGAGAATAAATCCCCAGCAGCCTCTGAAGACTCACAGAGCGACTCACAGAGCGACTCACAGAGCGACTCACAGAGCGACTCACAGAGCGACTCACAGAGCGACGTAGAGAACAAGACAGAAAAAGCTCCTCCTTTAGAAGGTGGTCAGGCGACTGCCCCCGTGGAGACAATAGAAGCTGAAGTCGATCCTGCTGATATTCCTCTGCCTATGATTCCGGCAGACGATCTCGAAGCCGCCGAAGGACTGACCGTCAGTAAGATCACCGTGACCGGCAATCGCAAAATTGCTAGCTCGGACGTGCAAGCTTACTTACGCCTCAAGGTTGGTGAAACTTTACACAAAGCGGTGCTTACCCGTGATGTGCGCGAACTATGGCGCTCCGGTTTTTTCGATCACATCGAGGTCGATCTAAAAAAGACGACCCAAAACTCAGTTTCTCTCCGGTTTCACGTTCAAGAGCGACCTTCAATTGTCCGAGTTGAATTCGAAGGCAATAGCGAGATTGATGAAGAAGATCTCAGCGAAGCGCTCGAAGTAAAACCAGAAACGATTCTAAGTCGTCCAGCTATTCAACGCTCAATCCAAAAGATTCGCGACATGTACGCGGAACAAGGTTACTTTCTTGCTGAAGCAACCAGCGAGATCCAAAAAGAGCGCAACAACGAAGTCACCGTACGCTTTACAGTTGTAGAGCACAGCCAGGTTTCTGTGCGTCGCGTTACCTTTATCGGCAACGAAGACATTCCCACCAAGGAACTCCGAACCATCATGTTCACCGGCAATCCCGGTCTCATGGGTTTTGGCTCGGGCGGGCCCTTTCGTCAGGACGCATTCGAACGCGATATCGCGATGATTAGCGCCCTCTACTATGATCGCGGCTTTCTACAGGTCTCAGTTCATACTCCGCGCGTCATGCTCACCCCTGACAAGAGCGGCATTGAAGTATCAGTAACAATCGACGAAGGTCCACGCTTCAAAATTCGGCAACTACGTGTATTTGAGCAAGGTCCTGATGGCTCCGAAGTAGAGCCTATTGGTGGGCGACGTGCTTTGCGCATGATGGTCCGTGCGGAAAGCGGCGATTATTTTAACCGTGCCCAGCTTCTCGCTGACTTGGGAGAAATTCGCGCAATGTATCGCGACGAAGGCTACGCCAATGTCGTGGCAGAGCCACAGACTCAAATTGATCCTAAAACAAAAGAAGTCGATCTCATCATTCCCGTGGTGCGCGGACCTCTTGTGTATTTCGAGCGCATCGAAATTCGCGGCAACACCAAAACACGCGATCGAGTCATTCGCCGACAATTCGAAATTTTCGAAGGGGAGCGATTTAGCGAAACGGGTATGAATCGCACCCGAAGGCGCGTTACCGCCTTGGGCTATTTTGAGCGGGTAGATATATCAACAGAGCGCGGGTCCGCCGATGACCGTCTGATTGTTTACGTGGACGTTTCAGAAAAACCGACCGGTACTTTTCAGGTCGGAGCAGGTTTCTCCAGCATCGAGAACTTCATCGCCACCGCCCAAGTGCAGCAAGCCAACCTCTTTGGCAATGGGCAGAGCCTTTCTCTGCAAGCGCAGATCTCAGGTTTGCGGCGAACCATCAATCTAAGTTTTACAGAGCCTTACTTCATGGAGAGCGATTTCAGCCTCTCTGTCAGCCTCTTCGACCAACTCCAAGACTTAACTCAATTCACAAAGAGAAGTCGCGGCGGCAACATTACCATTGGCTATCCTCTCATCGAGCCAGAGGTCAATGTCGCCCTCACGTACAATGCGACTCTTGATGAAATTTCAACAGGCTCAACATCCACTCTCTTCGGTGCTGGGGCCCTAGGAGGAACGGCATCGTCGCGTACAAACTCCTATTCGCAGCTGCCCCTTGCCAACCTTTTTAACGACGGGCTCACCTCAAGTATTCGCCCCAGTATCTCCTACGACACTCGCGACAACAGATTATTTCCCACGTCGGGCATTTACCTCACGGGTTCTACCGAGCTAGCTGTAGCTCTGCTGGGCTCACAAAATGAGTTCGTGCGCCATCGCTATACGGGTCGATTCTACGTTCCCCTTTGGAAAAGTGTCGTACTGAAGCTGAATACCAACGCGGGCATGGTTACGAGCCCAAGCCCTGACGGAGTACCTATTTTTGCGCGTTTCTACCTAGGTGGTATTTTGGACGTACGAGGATTTGAGTATCGCTCTGTGAGTCCGCGCATGCCGCTCACCCACACTACCGACCCCAATAGTCCTCCCATTGCCGGTGGCGAGGAGATTGGTGGAAACCTGATGTACTATCAGAACCTCGAACTCGAGGTTCCCATCTTTGAAGAAGTCGGTCTCAAGGCCGTGCTCTTCACCGATTTAGGTAACGCGTGGAACCTGGAAGACAATTATTGTCAGGCTGCGGGTGGAGCCAGTCTCTATCCTGTCATTAGCCCCTGCTTTGCTCCAGAAGATCTCTTCAATGTGCGTACTTCATGGGGATTTGGATTTCGTTGGCATTCACCCATGGGTCCCTTGCGTTTTGAGTGGGGTTTCCCTTTCAAACCCTTGCCTTACGAAAAACCCATGGTTTTTCAATTCACCATTGGCAACTTCTTCTAAAAACTTGATACCTAAGGACATATTGGGAAGGCTGACCCTGGTCGAGCAAACGAAGCGAAGAGCAGGAGTGGTGTCATGGCAAATCTCCGCTAGGCTCTTGGTAAATGGCACGGGATCTTCAAATTTCTCCCTCAACGAAGCGCTCCGAGATACGCCCAGCGGAGACGAGACAGCCTGACACGGAGGTTTCTCAGCCGCTCACTCCCCTTCCCCCAACGGAGTCACTGAGCGAGTCAGTTCGCATTGATGAGTCTGACGCTTTTGGGGAGAAGGCCGCAATAACGAGAGCTTCGTTGATCGCGCGTTCGCGGGACACCCTACCTGAGTCAGAGAGGTTCCTCGGGCCAGAAAATATCCCCCACGGCGCGGATCATCACGAGGGCTTCACCCCAGTCCCAGCACGCATCTCTCGACCGAACTCGACCGAGACCGGAGCTGGGCATCACAGCGGAAATAGCAACACGACCCTGCAATCGCTGATGCGGCCAGAAATCAGCCCGAGCAGCATGAGTCATACCCGACGCTTTCTACATATCGAATGCGATCTCGACCAATGCAATGCCGCCATCAAGTTGCTCGAAAAAAGGCTCGCAAAGGCCCAATTGAGGTCAAGAGTTACCCTTGGACTGGCCGCTCTGGCACTCCTTTTAGCATTGAGCAGATTTTCCCCGTAAATCGCAGAAAATACAGGCGGTTACTGACCCACAAAAGCCCCCCAAAGGCTTGTCATAGGGGGGGTTGTTCGGTAGCGATGAAGGCGGCAAATTCAGTTCTTTTCCCCTGAATTGCCAAATAATAGCAGCTGATTGTTTTGATGAGCAGCTCATACCCCTCCGTGCACCATGGCCGACGAAACCACCCCTCCCTCTCCTGAAATTCTCGATGGCGCAAGCCCCGAGATACAGCCTGTCAGCATTCAAGAGGAAATGCGCACGTCCTACTTGGACTACGCGATGAGCGTTATTATTGGTCGTGCGATTCCTGACGCCCGCGACGGACTCAAGCCGGTTCATCGCCGCATTCTTTACGCAATGCGTGGTCTCAACCTGACCCCGGCGGCAGCCTATTCTAAATGCGCCAAAGTCGTCGGTGAGGTGCTGGGTAACTACCATCCTCATGGCGATGCCAGCGTTTACGATGCTCTGGTGCGTATGGCTCAGGACTTTGCCATGCGCCATATGTTAGTGGATGGTCAAGGTAACTTTGGTTCCGTCGATGGGGACTCTGCCGCTGCCTACCGTTATACCGAGTGTCGCTTGGCAAAGCTTTCGATGGAACTCCTCACGGACATCGAAAAAGACACGGTAGACTTCGGCCCCAACTTCGATGAATCAAACGAAGAGCCCCTGGTGCTACCCGCCCGCTTTCCCCACCTTTTGGTAAATGGCTCAGGGGGCATTGCCGTTGGTATGGCCACCAATATCCCTCCGCATAACCTGCGAGAGATCATCGACGCCACGATTTATCTGATTCGTAACCCCGACGCTTCAATCGAAGATTTGATGCAATTTGTTCAGGGTCCTGACTTTCCGACGGGGGCCAGCATCTATGGCCGCTCGGGCATTCTCCAAGCGTACCAAACCGGTCGCGGAAGCGTTCTCATGCGCGCGCGCACCGATGTTGAAAAAATCAACAACTCCGAGCGTGAGCAAATTGTAGTTACGGAGTTACCCTATCAGGTAAATAAGGCGCGTCTCGCAGCGAAAATTGGTGAAATAATTCGCGAGAAGAGAGTCGAGGGCATACGTGAAGTACGAGACGAGAGTGATCGCGACGGCATGCGTCTCGTGATCGAATTGAAGAAGGATATTTTCCCCCAAGTTGTTCTCAACCATCTCTATCGCCAGACCGATCTTCAATCGTCCTTCGGTATCATCAATCTCTCGATTGTTCATGGGCGACCCGCTGTTCTCAATCTCAAAGAGACCCTCGCTATCTTCGTCGAGCACCGTCGCGAAGTAGTCAGCCGACGCACCAGATTTGAGTTGAGCAAAGCAGAGGGGCATCGCGAAATCATCGAAGGCCTCGGCATGGCGGTCACCGAGGTCGATCTAGTAATCCGAACGATTCGCGAGTCACGCGATCCCGAGATAGCTCGCACCAAGTTGATGGATCTCCCCCTCAAGGGTCTGGAGGACTTTGTCCGCCGAGCCGGGCGGCCAGAAGCTGAGGTGCTCGCGGCCCGAGAAGCCGGCGATTATCGCCTCAGCGAGCGCCAAGCCAAAGCAATTTTGGAGATGCGCCTCTCGCGCCTCACTGGCCTCGAACAAGAAAAGCTCGCGGCAGAATATGGCGAGCTGTGCACCGAAATAGCTCGTTTGCGTTCTATTCTCTCAGACGAAGTACTGCTCATGAATCTCATCGTGGGCGATCTCGAAGACGTAAGAGTGAAACATGGCGACGAGCGCCGAACTGCAATTGAAGACAACGAAGCTGAAATCAACGTAGAAGATCTCATCCAAGAAGAGGACATGGTCGTGACCATCTCCCACTCTGGCTACATCAAGCGCACGGCGGCCTCGACATATGAGGCACAAAAGCGCGGTGGCAAGGGTAAAATTGGCATGAAAGCGCAAGAAGACGATTGGGTGAGCCAGCTATTCATCGCCTCTACCCATGCATTTGTCTTCTTCTTCAGCGACTCTGGTAAGGTCTACGTAAAAAAGGTTTACCAAGTGCCCCAGGCTGCAAGAAATGCCAAGGGTCGCGCTGTTGTGAACTTTATCGGCCTAGAAGAGGGTGAGCGCATTACGGCTATCGCCCCCGTAGAAGCCATGGAGGAAAATCGATTTGTAACGACCCTGACGATACGGGGTAAGATTAAGAAAACACCTCTGCTCGATTATAAGAATTTCCGTGAAAAGGGCATCATCGGTGTTCGCATCGAAGAGGGCGATAAACTGCTCACTGCGGCAATCACCGACGGCAAGAAAGACCTCCTCATCGCAACCCGCCTGGGCAAAAGTATTCGTTTTGACGAGGAGCAGGTTCGCTCCATGGGGAGAAATTCAGCGGGCGTCAAAGGAATCGAGCTGGCTGAAGACGATCGCGTTGTGGGCCTTGCGGTCAGCGATCCCGAGCGAGATCAACTCCTTGCCATCTGTGAAAGAGGCTACGGCAAACGCACTCCCATTTCGGAGTTTCGTCAGCAAAAGCGTGGCGGCAAGGGTATCATTCTCATCGATGCCTCAGAGCGCAACGGTCCAGTAGTGGGCATTGCGATGGTAAAACCAGAAGACGACTTGGTCCTCATGACCAACAAGGGACAGACCTTGCGCACAAGTATCGAGCAAGTTCGTGCAACTGGCCGTAATGCTCAGGGCGTACGAGTCATGAAGGTAGCGGATGACGAACAAGTTGTCGCCCTTGAAACCGTTGAAGAACGTGAACCACGGGCAGAAGAAGGCGAACCACGGGCAGAAGAAGGCGAGAGTCCCTCTGAGGACGAGACTTCTAACTCAGTAGCCAACGACGAAGCGGACAAGAGCTCCGAGTCACAAGACGCAACCGAGAGCACCGTTCAAGAAACCTCCAACACAGAGGAGAACAACACAGATCCCGAGACCTCGGACGACGGCACCGAAGCATGACTCGAACGCGAGCACCGGGGGTGGGGAGCGCGAAAAAAGCGATTTCCAATACGGTAAAAAAGTCCCCCGCTCGCAAGACGAAAAAAACTTCTGAAACGAAGACGATCTCGCAAAAAAGCAGCGAGAAAAGAACCGCTATGCGGAGGCTTTCCCCAAAGAAAACCTCTGCGAAGCGTACCGATAGAAAAGCACAAAAAGAGGCGACATATACGATCGTTACTGCGAAGGAGGATAAGAAAAGAATTGTTCCTTCGCGCGCTGCTATTCAAAAAGTATATCAGCAATTACTCAGCGCTCACCCGGACGCTCATTGTGAGCTGGTTCACGATTCTCCGTTTCAACTCATTTGCGCAACCGCCCTCAGCGCCCAAAGTACAGACATCCAGGTCAACAAAGTCACCCCTGGTCTCTTCAAGAAGTTTCCTACCCCAGAGCTCCTTGCCCTGGCTGAGCAGGAAGAAGTAGAGGCATGTGTCAACAGTTTGGGTATGTTCCGGCAAAAGTCGAAAAACTTAATTGGTATGGCCAAAGCCCTGGTCAAAAATCACCAGGGAGTAGTGCCAGCCATTCAAGACGCTCTTGTTGCATTGCCTGGGGTGGGCAGAAAAACAGCAAACGTTGTACTTGGAGTCGCTTTCAAGAGCCCTGTGGGAGTCGTGGTGGACACCCATGTGCAACGCATCACCCAAAGACTGGGATGGACCTTGCACTCAACTCCCGATAAAATTGAGTTCGACCTCATGAAACTCATACCGCAAAGCGAATGGGACAGAGTAAGTCATACACTCATCTTTCATGGTCGACGTATTTGCAGTGCCCGTAAACCAGCTTGCTCGACTTGCCCCGTGAACAAAAAATGTGTGTCAGCCTTCAACGCTGAAGAGGTCGGACGCAAACCAAAGAAACTGCCTCGAAAAAAATAGTCGAGAATTGGAAGCTCCTACCCCCATGAAGGGGGGGAGTCTTCTTTCTAGGTGCTAATTTTTCTTTGCACGCCACTCTTTGACAATGCGATCGACGCTTGCCGTCGTCATTCGTCCAGCCATGACCTCTTTGTCAGCTAACAGTACTTTTTGCAGAGGAATATTCGTACGAATACCTCCAATGATGTACTCGTCCAAGGCACGCTGCATTCGACAAATCGCTTGCTCGCGTGTGGGAGCGTGGACAATCACTTTCGCTAACAACGAATCGTAAGTAGATGGAACCACCCAGCCGCCAAAGACTCCTGAATCAACGCGCACGCCTGTACCACCGGGAGGATGGTATTCAGTAATCTTTCCTGGCCAAGGGGCAAACGTTTCAGGATCTTCCGCCATAATACGGCACTCGATGGCGTGCCCTCGAAATTTCCAAGAACGAGTATCAGGAATATCGAGTTTTTCTCCAGCGGCTGCACGAATTTGTTCAACCACTAGATCAATGCCGGTGACCATCTCAGTGACAGGATGCTCCACTTGGATGCGTGTATTCATCTCCATGAAACAGAGGGTTCCGTCCTCGGCCAGAAGAAACTCTAGAGTTCCTACACCCACATAATTCGTCTCGCGTATGGCTTTGCGAATGGACTCGCATACCTCCGTACGCATCTTCTCGGTCATGACGACACTTGGAGACTCTTCGATTAACTTTTGATTGCGTCGTTGTAGAGAGCACTCGCGCTCACCAAAAGTCCACACTTGTCCGTGCTCATCAGCTAGAGCCTGAAATTCAATATGGCGAGGGTTTTCAACCAGCTTCTCTAAGAAAAGCTCTGGATTATTGAACGCGGCCGCAGATTCAGCTGTCGCCGAAGCGAAGCCACTGCGCGTGTCTTCGTCGTTACGCGCCACGCGCATGCCTCGACCGCCACCTCCGCCACGAGCCTTGATCATCACAGGATAACCAACACGATTCGCCTCTTTCACCGCGTGCTCTGCGTCCTTCAGCGCGTCGCTCCCCGGTAACATCGGCAGGCCAAACTTTTTCGCAGCTTCGCGAGCTTTGAGTTTATCGCCCCACAGAGCCATCGCCTGGGCAGAAGGGCCAATGAACCCGAGGCCACATTGCGCTACCACTTCGGCAAAATGAGGATTTTCGGAAAGAAAACCATATCCGGGATGAATCGCGTCTGCTCCTGATACTTCCGCTGCACTAATCAGTGCTGGAATATTTAAGTAACTATCGGCGGCCGGGGCGGGACCAATACAAACAGCTTCATCTGCGAAGCGCGTGTGCAAGGCACCGGCGTCCGCTTCCGAATGAACGGCGACGGTTTTAATACCTAACTCACGACATGCGCGAATGACGCGAATCGCGATTTCACCGCGATTGGCAATCAATACTTTCTTGAACATCGGTGGCTCTTAGCCCTTTGAAATTTTGAAGAGCTTTTGACCGAACTCGACGCTGGTCCCATTTTCGACCATTACCTCAAGCACAGTGCCCGACACTTCACTCTCTATCTCATTCATCAACTTCATGGCCTCGACGATGCAGAGAGTTTGACCGGGCTTGATGGTTTTACCCACCTCGGTAAATGAGTCCGCCTCGGGAGAGGGAGCGCGATAGAAGGTGCCCACAAAAGGGGAGGTTATGAAGTCAGCGTCGACGTCGTCTTCGACGGGCGCGGCTGCGGCCCCAGCAAGCGCAGCTGGAGCAGCTACTGCCGCGATAGTTTTTCCGAAGGACAAGCGCACTCGGCTGCTTTCATCTTCGTATTCAAACTCATTGACTCCACCTTCTTCGAGGGTCGAGATAAGATTCTTCAATTCTTCAAGATTGAGTTTCATCGGTCGTTCTTTCAAGACTTTTGGGCAACACCGCAAACTGATGCCTGCTACCCAAGGGCGCAACCTAGCCCAGGGACCGCAATCAGTGAAAGTCTATTCAGCGTTTTTTAGCCCCTCAGTTACTTCGTCCGAAGATGTTGAACCAATGCGGTCAAGGCGATGCTGTAAGACGCCTGACCGAAGCCGGCCACCCTACCTAAACAGGCTGGCGCTACCCTACTTTCACGGCGAAACGGCTCCCGAGCGTCGGGGTTAGAAATATGCACTTCAACCACCGGCAACGACGAACCTTTGATGGCATCGTAGAGGGCATAGGACGTGTGGGTGTAAGCACCGGGATTAAGTAAAATTCCCGAAAAGCCATCGTCTTCAGCAGAGCCAATCCAGTCGAGCAGATCACCTTCATGATTGCTTTGACGCGCAAGGATTTCGGCTGATTGGTCGAGTGCCTCTAGGGCCAAGTCCCGTACGAGATCGTCTAAAGTGCGGTGCCCGTAAATTGCAGGTTCGCGCTTACCGAGGCGCCCCAAATTGGGGCCATTGAGCAAAAGTACGCGCAGGGAATCAACTGAAGCGCTGGAGCTCTCTATCATGAAATTATCTCTACAACTCAAGCGAGTCGTCAGAAATTAAACCAGGGCGCTCGCCATCTCTGGAGCCATTAGCCGTAGCGCGTAGCGACCGCGACCTGCGTTGGTTGAAGGTGACATCGTCATGGCGACGAAATAATTCTCGTCGATGATGCGCACCAAAGTCGTCATGCGCTCGCTCTTAAATGAAACTTCCTCCGTTCCGCCAGCTTCTAACATTTCAGCTGCGCGAAGAATTTGTTTCACAAGAACGCTAATTTCGGCCCCCACCACCTCAATATCGAAGGGAGAATTCGCGCTGACGAATGTCTCCACGGGGATGCCCTCAAAATCCATAAGTAGACCGGCGTAACTCTCAGTGGTCTCGACAGCTTTTTGAAGTGCTTCCTTGAACATGTTTCACAGGATAGGCGATATTTGCCATCGCCGTGAAGTTCTTGATGCATGAAAATTGAATTCCCGCACGTTTTTTTGATAAAAATCGTAAAATGGCGGTATTTTGACAATTTTTTTTTCCAGCAGGCTGGCGCCTTGACCCCATTTGCTTCCCCCGGCTACTCTTCAGGGGGAAAAACAGGTGATATTACCCGGGGGGGGCTAGTTTGAAGGCAAAAGCAGCAGATTTACCACGCACAATGAGCCAGAAGGTCTTGGCGAGTCACAGCAGTGAGGAGACGACACAAGAACTGCTTATGGAAGTTAGGGTCGACCAAGTAGTGCTCGCCCGCGAGCCGCGGCGAGCTCTGCGAGCCGCGGTCGACGCCGGGCTGACGTACTCCCAAGTCGAGGTAAGCTTAGCCTATCCGCCCCATTGTATCTCTCTCTCTTCTTGCGACGGAGAGACCATTCCTCCCGACTGCGTTCCCCACGAGGCTCTTTCTCTAGGTTTTCTGGTTGCACAAGGGGGCGCCGGCTTTGCATCCAGCGTTCATCTAGAAAGATTCTCCAGCCCGGGGCGCTTAGTTCTCACCGACGAGCCACGCGTGGTCAGTTGTGGTGGTGCTGCAATGCTCGTGCTCCCCGCCTCGCGCAGCCAACTTTCGGAGGCGCTCCGCACGGGAAAAACTCAGGTCCGCCCCCCGCGTAGCATTCAAATTCTACTTTCGGGGCGAATGCGGCCCTTTGTCTGCATTCGCGATGTCGCATTGGAAATCCTCAAAAGGGGTTTGGAAGCCATCGTAAAAAACGTTGACGCAACTCATCAGGCACCCGTCATTCTCGAGTTCGGCGGACCTGGCGCCAAAATTCTTTCCATTGGTGATCGTGCTGTTCTTTGCGGGCTCGCACCCCAATTAGGGGCGGCTTCTGCTCTTTTCGCCAGCGATGAAAAGACTGAAATATTTCTTCGCGACCAGCGACGCTCCAAAGCCTATCGTGTCTTGCAGGCCGATTCCGGCTCCCCTTGGGAAGAGGTCCTATCCATCGACATGGCTGCAGTCGATCCTCTCCTGATGGATCAAACTGGCCGAATTCGTCATGTCCGTGATTTAGCTGGAGAGAGAGTTTCTCAGGTACTCCTTGGTGGAGACACTGGCATCTCCTTGCGTGACTGGCTGGCAGTATCAGCCTTGCTCAAAAGCAAAAGAGTTTCTCCTGGTCTTGATTTTTTACTCTGCCCCTCGTCACGCCAAACTTTGGAAGTATTGTCCAAGGGTACGATGTTGGCCGATTTCATCGCCAGTGGCGCTCGCTTGATCGAACCAGATCGTCGCGTGCTCTCTGGGGAGCTGTACCCTCCACCCAACGACGGACTTGCGTTACGCAATGCCGAGTATGAAGGCCCCCAGCGCGGGATCATCGCCTCCCCCGAAACGCTTGCCTTTGCGATTGCTCATGGCGAGGTGGGAGATCCTCGAGGCTTCAAACGCCCGGTGCGCGTTACGGTCCCGCGCAATTTACCGACTGACGATATTCTACTCAGTCGCGGAGCAGAAACCCGAGGAGGTGCCAAAGGAAAGGGACGCTTGGACAAGCGGGCCACCGAGGCTGGAAGCCTCCCGCCCTCGAGTGATAGCTTTGCTCCCCCACCTGTAGTGCAAGAGTGGTCCGGGCCCGTGGTGTTACAAGTGTGCGCCTCCGAAGCTCTCTTGCAAGGACCTAGTGCCGTTTTTGCCCGGACTTTAGAAGATCTACGCCGCCTAGTCGAAAACGCCGCCACACGTCCGGAATTACGGGCGGTGGTCGCCGCCCACATTCCCACCAGCACAGTTTCTATTTTATCGGGCTTAGGCATTTTAGCGCTCAGGGTTGATGAAAGCACCCTGCAAACAATAGCATCGGCAAAGGAACTCACCATTCCGCAACAAGACAGCTGGAGTCAGTCAACTCTCCCCATTGCGGTGGACGATAAAACGACCCCCATGCACTGGCTCGCGATTGGCGCTGAGCGAAACTGGGCCGCTGCCAATTGATGTAATTGAAAAGACGAATCATCGAGGCAAGCGTACCTATTGGACTTGCCACGATGATTCCTTCGCGGAATCCGGGTTTCCCCGGGGTGCCCCAGAAAAGAGCTCCCCCCTATTTTTTCTTGGCGAAAAGCCACAAGCGTCAAATACTTCGGCATCGAAATTTGCGTCAATTACGTGCTCAGAAAGCTCAATTGTGTCCACGTCTCGGCCATCTATTCGACAGACACATGTCACCCAGCAAGCTGATGTGGGCTCGGCACAACTCAACGAATAACTCAGTCCGTCCTCACACATCCAAACTCCGAAACCGTAATTTTCTCCCCTCGATTGCGTCGTCGGACCACCGTCAATTGAGTCCGTTGGACCCGCTAAAGCCGTGTTGGCCCAGGCTATGAGTTCGGCTTCTTCTTTAGAACTCAACTCCTGCTCGCCCATGCGCTGGCCGCCCGCGCCCTGGCCGCGCACGCCACCCACAGCCGGGCCGCCCGGTAGAACCACGCGGCCCCCCTTGCATGCGAGTTCGGAGGCAAAGTCTCTGCTGCTTGCAGGAAACATACACTCCGCGCTCCTCTCAAACTGCAAGCACTCGTTCAAGTCTTCAATGGACTTCTTTGCAAGGCATTGCATGTAAGCTTGCTCTTGAGCGTCACAACTTGGCGCTTTCATTGGGATAACAGGTCCCCCCACAACGCTGCAGTCAGACCAGTTACTCCTCGCTTCAAATTCTTCACAATGGTCGAGATAGAGCTCCGCACGCGCGAGAAATAATTGACTCACTTGCTCGGGCACGCCTTCGCTATCAGGACTTTCGTAGAGAACTTCGCTTTCAGCCATCCTCGCGTCCAAATCAAGGCAGGTCATGATCTGTTCCTCGGGCATGCCGTGTCCAATAAATAGAGCCTGCAAGTCCTTTTGTTCTGGGGTCAAAGCACCAGTTGAGTCCCCATCGCCCTGCACAATTGCATCCATCGTACAGGCTGGCACCATGTACAGACAACCTACCAAAGAGAGCCTTTTTAACATATGCATTTTCATAGTTGATCCTTTCTCGATCGAAGTGGGCCCCGCCAGCCCTACCCTCTCTCTTGTCTTGAGCGCCTCGTTTTCTTCAAGCTTCAGGTGCTTTAATTGAAAGCATCGACTCTCTCAGGAGCGCCCCGAGGCAAACACAAACAAGAGAAGTGGGTCAAAATTCCCCTCCGGGTCCAATTTTCTTTTCTCCGCAAAACTTATCATCTTATCGATCCGTTTTTCGGGTTGGTCCCGAGCAGTGCTCGGGTTACCCTTCCTTTCATGGCCTTTCGTAAAATAACTCTTCTTGCCCTGGGTGTCTTTTCATTTGTTTCCGCTGGCGGGGCCTGTAGCAGCGGTGATAAAAATAAGGGCAACGGAAAAAAAGGAGTCGATGATATTACCATCGACGACAACAATGGAAACGATGGCCCTCAGGACTTCTCTGATTTATTAGAAGATCCTGAACTCGTATCCTGCAAGCAATCGAGCGAGTGCTGTGAAAAGGACGACACCTGCACTGATCCCAGCTCCTATATTTGCACCACAGACAACTTTTGCGGAAAAGTTGAAGGCAGTTGCGAGACCCACGGGGATTGCCAAGGAGATACGTTTTGTTGCGAAGGTGAGAGTTGTCGCCTCGATGGCTCAAGCGATGGGGTGTGTATCTCGGCCGCTATCCCCCCCGGCCTAGCCTGCGGGGTCGGTCAAGCCGTAGGCGAGTTTGCCCCTGACGTACAATGCGAATGGCTCAAGCCCGGCCCCAACGATTTAGCCCCCGATTCTTTTCATGTATTGGCCACACCTCTCGTAGTCGATCTCCCCTACGACAGTGGCGCAGCTGCTGAAATCATCATTATTACCGCTGCAGCCACAACAGTTCCCGACGCGACAGCTCCCGGAGTTCTTCGTATCCTCAACGGTCAAGACTGCACCCTCCACGATAGTATTCAGCTCACAGACGGTCTCGATATTAGCGCATTGGCAGCTCCCGCCATTGGTGACGTCGACGGTGACGGCACCGTTGAAATTGCTGTACGTGCAGAAAAAGACGGAGATGCTCACCACCTGGCAATGTTGAGCTGGAACGGCAGCACTTATGTGAAAAAGTGGTCCTCGCCGACTAAAAAGACCTCGACACACCCTTGGGCAGGCCCTTCTCTTCACGATCTCAACGACGACGGCAAGGCCGAGGTTTTATTAGAAACTGAGGTTTGGGACAATCAGGGCAAGCTACTCTTCACCCCCGATCCCGGTAAATTCATGCCCGTATTTGTTGGCTTGGTGCCCGTTGTGGCGGATGTTGACAGGGATGGAAAGCCAGAACTCATCGCCTCGGGCAATGGCGCCCTCCTGTGGGAGTGGGACGATACTGATGGCTGGACGAGGGACGGCAGAGGTTACGTCAAAGCACAGCATTTTGCAGTAGCGGACTTTGGAACTCCCGTGAATGACCCCCAACGACCCGACGTTAAGCTCGATTTTACCAAGCTAGACGGTATTGCAGAGATAGTAGCGGTTGACCCCGACTCGGGGCGGGTGATTCTAGTAACCACAGAGGGTCGGGAGGTGATGAACACACAATACTTCCAACGTAATGTGGACGGTTCACCTATACTGTCTGGTGGAAAAAAGCAGGACGATAAGGGCGGCCCGCCGGTCATTGGCGATTTTGACGCGGACGGTTTTCCTGAAATTGGCGTAGCAGGAGCCACGCGCATGCGAGTCATTGATCCCGCCGATTGTGCCGAGGGTTGCAATGGCTCAACGGAAGAAAATGTGCGTTGGTCTCAGCCCTCTCAGGACTCCACCAGTGGCCAAACGGGCGGAACTATTTTCGACTTTGACGGCGACGAGAAAGCCGAAATGGTCTACGCGGACGAATGTTTCTTGCGAGTGTACGCAGGGGATACTGGTGAAGTTCTCTTCTCAGCATTTCGTACCAGCACGACCTGGCTCGAATCTCCCTTGGTGGCAGATATCGACAATGACGAAAATACCGAGTTGGTCGTCAATAGCAACGATTTCAATACGGCCTGTCCCGCCGATGGCAGCGCAAAAAACGGTCCTTACGTCGATCCAATTCATCCCGGTATCAAATGCTCTAGCGACGATAGTTGCCCTGAGGGGACAACGTGCGGCAAAGACAACCTCTGCGCGGGCTGCCAAACCGATACCGATTGTTGTGAAGGAAGAGACTTGAAAGAATGTGGTCTCACCTGCACTGACCGTATGGCGGGTTATTCCTCCCCCGCGAGCGATATGGGCATGGGTGGTGCTGGTATGGGAGGAGCATCGAGCCAAGCCCCCCAGGGCAAGGTATGTCGCGCTACCCATCCCGGTGATTCAGCGGAACTCACCGGAGTACGCGTCTTAAGAGATCGTCTGGATCGTTGGGCATCGTCCCGTCCTATCTGGAATCAGCACGCGTACAACGTATCGAATGTCATGAGCGACGGACTCATTCCCCAAACAAGCAACTGGGCACACAATTGGGTCGAGGACGATCTCAACAATTTCCGCGCCAACGTCCAAGGGGTTGCGGGTTTCAATGACTTGCCTGATATCACGGGGCGCCTTGCCGACGGGAACTCCTGTATCCTCAAAGACGGAGGAACTGTTTTGCGAGCAACTGTTTGTAACCGCGGCAAGCGAGCAGTCGGCTCAGAATTACCCGCAACATTCTATGTGGGGGATCCTTCCGATGGAAATATTCTTTGCACGTCTTATTCTGACGGCCCCGTACCAACAGGTAAGTGCAAGATCGTCGAGTGTAAGGTGAAAGAAGAAGTGTCCAATAAAGATATCATCGTAGTAGTCAACGACGATGGCCGGGGAAAACCCAAGACCGTCGAGTGTCGTGACGACAACAATACGGACACCATTCATATTAAGCAGTGCACGACGGTGCTCTAAGAAAGCGCTAGAACGAGGCACTACTTGGGGGCTGTTCTTCACGGAGCGCCCCCACGCTTTTTAGGCTAGAGCGCCTCTCTGCTTACAGGAGATACACGGTATTTCCGTCCACCTACAGATTGTAGAGGCGGTCACAAATACCGAACTAGCTCCAATTGTGCCCACTTAACGGCGCTCTAGATGTCCTGCTGGTCGCGACAACCGGCAAACCGGTTCGCCGCTCTGGACCCCAAGCCCTTCGTCCCTGTCCGCAGATTTGCGCCATACCCATTCGGAGAGGAGCTACGAACTAAAGACCGCTCAAAAATTCGATGCGTTCAGCAATGCGTCGCCATGCATCGGTGGCCATCTCGAGGATTTCGGCACCTCTTTGCGTGCCAAAGTCCCCTGACATCACAATGACCAAGGCAGAGTCGAGCCCCCCTATTCGGTCAACTCGTACGAGAGTGCCTTCACAGAAACTCGTGGCAAATCGCTCATGGGCCGCACATTGATACCAAAGACCAAGATAATTACCCTCTTCGACCGCCGTACAGAGCGAGCTTTCGTCAAGAAGGGAAATGCTCTCCTCTCCGTAGGCTCCCGCCCCCGATGAACCTCGCAACAAAAGTCGACCTTGAGTCAGCTCAAAGATGAGTGCCGGAGCTGGTAACATTGCGCTCAAAGCAACACAGAGTTCGCGAACATCTCTTACCTGGGCGAGTTGATCGGCTCCCCGTAAAGAAGGTGACAACCACGTAGGCGGTCGCGCAGTGGTATCTATATTTTGCGAAGGTAAATTGATGGCTCCACCAGTTCCGATACCAGGTGAGGTCGCGGTACGCTTGCGTATACGATGTTTCCCCGCTCCTTTGCGAACGAGAGGCAACGCTTCGCCTCCGAGCGCTGGAGGTGGCTCGCTCAATCGAAATGTAAGAGCCCCCAAGTCGACAGGTGCTCCTGCGGCAGCCAAAAGAGCCTGAATATTTCCACGAAAAAGTGCCACAGGGCGCTTGAAATGCGCTTCAAACTCGTGCTGCACCCCCGTGTCGAGGCCGGATATCGTGGCAACTTCGACGGCTCCTGCCCGCTCTCGAAAAGGAAATGCCAAATAGCGTTCGCAAATTCCCGGCGGGAGATCCAAAAGCAACCGAGGATCTGGACGCCACGAGGTATCGGCCTTTTCCCCCTCAGAGCCCACAATTCCCATGAGGAGACGTGCATGGCTCACATCCATCACAACTAATGCCTCGGTCAATGAGACGCGTTCGCGTCTACCTCGCGCAATGGCCCAGAGCAGTGCTTCGGGGGAAAATCTGCCAGATTCTCGCAGCCGATGATAAAGATATATGCTCACTCCGTCCTCTGCCCTAAATGCTTCTTACACTACAAAGATCAGCTGAGGGTTCTCAACGGTCTTCGGACTCGAAATGATAGACGATTTCGGTACGCCGGAGGAGCCCCAATTGATCACGAGCGGATCTTTCTACGGTCTCGGGGTTGCTTTTTACGGCCTCAGCTTTCGAGCGCAAATATTCAATTCGTTTAGTGAGGCGGGAAATCTCCAATGAGACTTTCTCTCGCTCGGCTTCGAGACGATCCAGTCGAGCTAAACCGCCCGACGAGAGGAGCAATGTGGGCATCCCGACCACACCCAGGGCTAAGAGACCAATGGGTAGGGCACGCTGCAGGGTGGCGCGTCGCAATCGCGCACGAATATTACTCGAAACAGGCCGAGTGACCGAACGCATCCCGGGATTTTCCGCCATGGGTCTGCTTACATGAGGCGAGTCGAAATGGGCAAAGAATCGTCCAATTACTCAATATGGAAAAAAAAGCGAGATTTCCAGCACTTGAGCCTTCGCTTCGAGGCAATCAAGGGGTTATTGTGCGCCCGCCCTCGGGCGTTCGCTGCACATATTGAACGGCCGACCCCCCAGAACAGTTAGATAGATATGAAGCATTTGGATGTATTGCGTGCGGAACTTGAGCGTCTGTTCGAGTTGGACGACCTTCTCACCCTCAGCCGAGAAATTCTCGGATTTGATCCTGAAAAGATAGGCGGACAAGCCACCCTCAGTTCTTTTTCTGGGGCACTCCTCGCTCACTGCGAAAAAGAAGACGCGATCGTCGCGTTAGCCGACGCTTTACGCGCTAGCGGCCATGATTTGAGCCCTGCGGTCGCCAAAATTTCCAGTACACCTCCCCTTGAGGACTCTTTTCTTGAGACAGGCTCTGACTTTGGCCCCTACCGCATTGGTAGAAAGTTGGGCGAAGGGCGCATGGCTTCCACCTACATGGCAAAGGGCGCCGAGGGCGAAGTACGCCTTCGAGTATTGCATCACGGCGCTACTCGAGACAAACGTGCCCTCAACCGGTATCTAGTCGCAACGCGCTTAGCCGGGCAGCTCACTGAAACCGGGTTTCCAGCCCTGCATTTCGCTGGAAAGATGAGCGATCGCATCGTCACCTCTCATAGCTACATTGAAGGACAACCTCTCGCTGCCCGCGTTGCGCGTACGGGTCCCATGCACATCAACGAAGCTCGCCCGCTTCTAGTGAGCCTCCTCGAGGCGGTTAGCACTCTGCACGAAAAACATCTCGTTCACGGCTCTCTGTCTCTCGACAACATTGTCATCTACCGAAACAGTGAGGGGCAGCAATCCATCGCACTGCTTGACCTAGCAAGCGATAGACTTCGCTCTTCTCAAAACAACGATCGACGAGGTCTCAGTTCCACGGGCGGAAACCCACGAACGGTTTCTCCTGAGCAGATCCGTGGCGAAGATGCCGAGTCCAACAGCGACGTCTATTCTATCGGTGCGCTTCTCTATGAACTATTGAGCGGGCAGCCTATCTTTGAGGGCGAAGTTCTCGATGTGGCCTATGGCCACCTAACCAAGATCCCCCCTGCCCCCAGTAGCGTCGCCCCTCGAGGTTGGGTCACCCCCGATATCGACGAGGTTGTGCTGAGACTCCTCTCAAAAAACCCCTCGCAGCGAGGTACGGTCCAAGAGCTTCTCGGACTCCTGGAGGACATGGGGCGCGCCAAGAAAAACGATGATCTCAGTAACGAAGCCCTCGAAGAATTAGAACAAAATCTTCTGAGCGATCCGGACGACACCGAGATTGCCATGGCTCTCGAAGCAAGCGTTGGGCGGGGTGCTACCTCCGACCGAATTGGTCAGGCATTTCGTCTTGCCGCTTCAATGATCGACGACCCCATCGCGATTGACACCAAGAGGGGATTATTGATTCGAGCGGCTCGGCTCCTCGAGTCTCAGGAGACCAGCCTTGAACAAGCGGAGGCTGTCTACGACGAGCTCCTTCAACTCGATCCTCGCGATGGCGTCGCACTTGCTGGAATTGAAGAAGTCCGCCGACGTGCAGGTAAATTTGATGAACTCATTGAGATGATGCTGGGGCGCGCCGAAACGGCCGAGAGCTCCGCTCAACGAGCACGCGCAATGGCGGAGATTGGCCGTATCTACTCGCGAGACCTTCTCGACAACGAGCAGGCTGTCGTCGCCTATTCGCAGGCATTCTGTGACGACCCTCAGCCCGAATACGCAAACGAAGTAGAAAGGGCCGCAGGTACCTCCGAACCCCATTGGGCAGAGGCGCTTTCCTTTTTGGGCGACGCAAGTCAAGACGAGTCCCTCGCCCCCGAGCACCGCACCCAACTGCTGCTCAAAGCGGGTGTTTGGTACCTAGAAAAAGTCTCTCGTTCCGATCTCTCGCTTCCCTGCCTACAGGCTGTACTAGGCGCCGAACCAGCCAATGAGATTGCTCTCGATCATATGACGACAATCTACCGCAAGGCACAGCAGTGGCAGGAGTTAGGAGCTCTACTCACTCACCGTGCTGACGCGGCAAGCACTCCCGCCTTGGCGCGAGATCTACGAACGGAATCAGCAGAAATCTTAGAGCAACGCTTAGGCGACAATGAGAGCGCGCGAGCCATCTACGAGCTCGTTCTTTCTGAAGACCCTGCTCATCAGAAAGCGGGCGACTCTCTTGCCCGTATTCTCGAGAAATCAGGCGACTTCGATATTCTCGTGAAATTGCTCGGCCAGCGAGTAGAGGCTCAGCCTGCGGCCGAAGCCATTCGGACGTTGTGCCGCATCGGCGAAATCTACGACGACCATCTCAATAACGCAGATGATGCGATCAACATGTTCAAGCGCGCCCTGGAGCAGGACGCACAAAGCTTGGACGCCATGCGAGGGTTGGAACGAGTCTTCACCAAATTGGGCAAGTACCAAAACCTGCTCTCTAACTTAGAAGAACAGGTCACGCTCTCGGCCACTCCCAAACAAAAAATCGGGCTCCTAGAACGCATCGCAGCCGTTCACGAAGAAGAATTTCTTAACCACGAGGAAGCGGCCAAGGCCCTTGAGCGCGCTCTGGAAGCGGACGCCGGTCGCGTAAGCGTCATGGCATCCCTCGTACGCCAACTACGGGTACTCGAACGCTGGGAAGATGCTTCACGGCTTTACGAACGCCAGCTAGAGCTAGTGGAAGACTCTGCCGTACGTATTTCCCTTGGCATGGCCTGGGGTCGGGTACTCGCCGACCAGCTCACCTCTCCCGAACGCGCTCTACACGCCTACGAGTTGGTTCTAGCAGAGGACAGTGAACACTCGGGCGCCCTGGAAGCCTTGGTGAAGCTCCGAGAAGCCACGGGCAATGCCGAGCACGCTCTGGAAGCACTTCTCTCTTTGGCCGATCAGGCCGAGACTCCCGATGCACGTGCCGAGCAATACATTCGTGCAGCCACTCTCTTGGAGAGTTCGGGTAACTTAGATGGCGCCATTGAGCACTTCAAAAACGCTCTCGACTCGCGCCCCGAAGACCGCAACATTTCCGCTTCCCTTCGTCGTGCCTACGTACAGCGGGGAGACGTCAACGCCGCAGTCGATCTCCTCGAAGGAGAATTGGCCACCACGGAGGGCGACCGAGCTCAAGCCAAGTTGGCCGGCGAAATGGCGCGCTTGCAACGGGAGCGTCTCAAAGACGACGACAAAGCCGAAGCAACGGCGAAACGGGCCTTGGCCCTGGACGCCGGCAACCTCGACAGCATCTTTGTCCTGGGCGACATCTGCTTCGAGCAAGGTCGATTCGTCGAAGCTAGCTCCCACTACGGGCGTCTAGCCGATCGAGTAGACGCGCTGGGTGCCGAACACGCTGTTCCGGTGTTGCTGCGCTATGTCGACGCTCTCCGCAATTCGGGCTCTACAGAAAACGCCCTGGCAGCCATGGACGTTCTCCTGCGCCTCGCCCCTGACAACGCCGAAGCCGTCGGTCATGTTGCCGTAGTCACGTTTGAACATGGCGCTCCCAAAAGAGCAGCCGAATTACTCAAGGACTATCTTGAGCGCTTTGGCGAGTCGTTGAGCGATGAAGAGAAGGCTGTCACCACTTATCAATTAGGAGAGTCTCATCGCAGAGGTGGCGATAATGCCGCTGCCATCGAGATCTTAGAAGAAGCTGCCGAATTGGACCCCAGTTCGGACGCTCCACTCATTGCTCTTGCCCAACTGCATCTCGACCAGAAGAACTTTGCCGAGGCAGTCAAAGCGAAAACGCAGCAACTTGATGTGGCCGACGGCGACACTCGCCTAGACCTACTCATTGAGATTGGTGATCTGTGTGCAACCGAACTTAAAGATCGAAACCAGGCAACAAAGAGCTATGTAGCGGCTCTCGAAGAACGCCCCGACGATCGCCGTCTGCTCACCAAGCTCATGCAGCTCTACAGCGAAGAAAAAGACTGGAACAAGCTGGTCGAGGTCGTTGTAAAACTTGCTGAGTTTGTCGAAGAGCCAAGTCAGAAAATTAAGTACCTGCACACCGCGGCCCTCGTGACGGCCCGTCAAATTGGTGATCCCGTTCAAGCCGCAGAGTACTTTGAAGAGGTACTCGACTTCGATCCTACCAATGAAAAGGCCATGGCCGAGCTCACTGTCATTCAGAAGTCTGCCGGAAACTACACAGCCGTAGAAGAGCTGATCAAGCGTCGTCTCGCCCTCGCCGAAGAGCAAGATGACAACGGCGCGCGTATCCTAGCCTACGACCAATTGGGCGAGATCTACGAGCAACATTTGGTGGCTCCTGAGCTAGCAGCTCAAGCCCTCGAGTCAGCCTCCGAGCTCGACCCTGGAAATCGCTCGCGTCTCGATAGACTCACATTGATCTACGAGAGCGATCCTGAAGCATTCCGCGAAAAAGGCATCATGCTGCAGGAATATCTCCTCAGCCAAAACCCCTTTCGCCACGAATCCTACAAGGCTCTACGTAAAATCTATACGGTCGCCCGCGACGCAGATGCTAGCTGGGCTCTCTGTCAGGTTCTTTCGGTACTTAAATTGGCCGAACCCGACGAGGAGCGTTTCTACGAAAGAATGCGCGCAGAGACTGCCGCACCGGCTCAGGACTCTCTCAGCGAAGAAGACTGGCATCAGCGTTTGATGCACCCCAAGCTCGACCCCCTGTTGACGGCAATCTTTGGTCTGATTCAACCCGCGGTTATCAAAGCTCGTTCTCAACCCTTGGCGCAATTGGGAGTCAGCGCGGACATGCTCATCGAGCCAAGCCAACATGAAGCGCCCCTAGCTCAGACGCTCTATTATGCGGCAGGAGTGCTAGGAACCGAGCTGCCCAACGTATATGGCAACCGAAACGACCCTGGAGGGCTCTCCTATCTCTTTACCGAGACGCCGAGCCTGTCTATAGGTAAAATGGGCATGAGCTCACAGGTACCGCCGCAGGTTGCCGCCTTTGTGGCTGCCCAGCAGCTAGCCTATCTACGACCCGGCCTCTACATGAGACATTTTGTACAGACCGGTACCGCATTGAAGTCGTGGCTTTTCGCGGCCATCAAGCTCACTTCTCCGCAATTCCCCATTGCTCCCGACATCGAAGGAGCAGTCAACGAAGCCCTGGCGGCTCTCAAGTCGTTCCTTCCTGCTGACGCGCGCGATCATCTCTCGTCGGTTGTCTCCAAGTTGATACAGTCGGGTTCCGCCCTCGATCTGAAAAAGTGGGTCGCAGCAGTAGACCTCACGGCAGATCGCGTCGGTTTCCTCGTTGCGCACGATTTGCAAACAACTGCAGAAATCATGGGAGCAGCTGATGAAAACGGAGCAAGTATGCCCAACGAAGATCGCTTCAAAGAGCTCGTGCTTTTCGCCTCAAGCCACAACTACTTTGCAATGCGCAGGCGTCTCGGAATTTCCGTCGACTCCTAAGCTTCGCCTCTAGGCCACAAAGAAAACGCCCGACTCAAAAGAGTTCGGGCGTTTTTTTTAGAAAGACTTTTTTGGAACTCTCCTACTCTTTTGGCTCCACTACAAAAGACACCTCAGCGGAGTCCCCAGCCGGTGAACTCATTGTCACTCGAAAGTGCTCCAAGAACTCTTGTACCGGCATGTTCACCTCGGCCGCGAATTGAGTAATCGCAAAGGCCCGAGCGGCTTCAAGTTCCGCAATCACTGGAGAGATTCGTTTCATTGGCTGCCGAGTAGCACAAAAGTCGAACTTTTATCCAGAGCGAGCAGGGCCGTACACTCGCCACTTTCTCAATAAAACAGCTAGTAGCTCGTGACTGAAGTTCGTGCCGGCTTTCTCAGTTTGCCCTCAGTACGACTTTTTGTCTCATTGGTCCCAAAACCCGGCACGAAGTTCCGGTCCTTGGTATTCGTTCATATACGGCTATGCATATCAAATGCTATTTATTTAAATTATCTATACATCTGCGTATACATAAAAAGAAGCGCTCAAGTGAGTAAAATGAGTCGGGCCCCAACTAACCTGGTTAGACGCGACTCACACTGACGACACCATTGAGCTTTCCCAAAGCCTTGATGACGCTACGCAATTGGGTCAAATCACGGCAATGAAATGTGAATCGATTGTGAGCTCGCCCTTCATCGTCAGCTCGACAATTAGCTTCGCTAATATTCACATTTTGGCTACTAAGAACCTGACTAATATTCGCCAAAATTCCAGGTTGATTGTTGGTGACCACCGAGATACT
>Ga0256845_1000660_pt1 | contig 31158 bp, 24 predicted proteins | sample RiftiametaG_FD_189101 | JGI IMG/M metagenome (GOLD analysis project Ga0256845, IMG submission 189101) | Tube worm associated microbial communities from hydrothermal vent at the East Pacific Rise, Pacific Ocean - Riftia | ecosystem: Host-associated > Annelida > Integument > Unclassified ...
TATAATTAGAATTTGGTTTACAATAATATCTATTTCGTAATATAGATGTATTTTCAAATAATATATTAGATATTTGTTGTTGATTTTGAAAACTTGAATAATATTTTTTAATATTTAGTTTAAATCTTAATATTTTAAATAATTCATAATTTGTAACTTTTTTTAATAATAAATTAGGATTACCAATAATACTATTTTGTATTTTAATTGGATTATATCCAATTCTTTGTAATTGACCTTCTAATAATTTATTTTTAAACGGCAAAATTTCTTTATTTTTAATATTTTTAAGAAAATTAAAATAAGTTACATTTTCTATTGGTATTAAATAATGATTATTTGATAAATTAATATATAAATTATTAATATCTTGTTTTATATTATTTAAAATTTTATCGAAATTATAAATATTATCTAAAGTATTTTTTATATAACATCCATAATAATTCATTTTAAAGCACCAACTATTTTATCAATGATGTTTTCAGTTACCTGCATTCTACTATCTATATTAATTTGTTTAACATTATTTTTACGATGTAATAAAAATTTAGATGTATTAGTAATTAAAGACTTAGTATTATTAAATGTTGAATTTTGATTTATTATATTATTTGGTATAAACATATTACTAGGGATAGTACTATTATTTCCAAAACCATATGTTGTATTATTTGATGAAGTATTTTGATTATTAGTATTAGTTGATGTAGGCTTTCTTAAAGGTCCAGAACTTTTTGAAGGATCTGAAGATGAATTAGGAAATTGTTTTTGTTTTGTATCCTTATCTATAGGAGTTCCTTCTAAATAAATTTGTTTATCTTTTTTCCATCCATATGGTTTAAATGAATCAATAAAAGATCCTATTGTAGCTACTGAAGATCCAGATTCAATTGTTAAAAAATTAGATGGATTTGTAACATCATTTATATTACCATCATTTGGACCTTCATTTTCAATTGCAGCAAATCCAGATGTTAATGGTTGTATTGATATATTAACATTAACTGATAATGGTTGTCTATATTGATTATAAGAAACATCAGTTCCACCTCGTCGAAGAGACAAAGAATCAATATATCCCATATTTATAGATGCAATTCCATGTGCTTTAACACGTAATGTAAATGGATAACCATATGAAACTCCATTTAATGATCTGGGTGAAATCAATGTTAATAAATATACTATTGGTTCTACAATAAATTTTTTAATAGCAGTTGGTGATCCATATGGAGAACATAAATTTACAACTAATGTTAATGACGGTTGATAATCTGATGTAGCCCAAATTTTAGGAAGACTAAGTTGTTTACCCATAAAAGCTATATCACCTGCTGTTCGCCAAATACCAGCAGCTGTTTTACTTTCTGTGTGTTCTTCAATAAGTTTATTTGTCCATTCATGTGCTTTTTTAATATAATCACTACCATATGATTGACCACCAGATCTCATACTTTTTATTGATTTTAAAAATTTTCCTGTAGTTGCTACTTTATTAATTGACTGTTCAATTGTATTTGATTCATATGTATTTCTAAAATCTTCTTGAAATGTTGATTCTTTTGTTAACCACAATCTAATACCCTTACAAGTTTTTAATCCATATTTTTTACAAGCTCTAATATATTTTTTACCTTTATAAACATAATTAACTAACCATTTATCAGTTTCAAGAACTTTCATAGCATTTAATTGAAATTCCATTGGTATTAATTCAACAATATTCATTGAAGATCGTATGAATTCAGTTACTTGATCGTTTGGATCTATTCTTGGAGGGATTCTAATTCGATTACCAATCTCAGCATATTCAAGATCAGCAAAATCTTCGAATCTATTCGGATTAGGTATAATATTACCTCCTCCAGGTGATGCAGGTATTGCCATTTATAACTCCTTATACATTTATATTTTCAGCACCAATTGTATATGTTATTATTCTTTCTGGTAAACCTATAACATTCTCTTGAAATAATGTTTTAACTATTTTATCAACAGCAGAAGACCCATATGATTCTTCCCCAGCTTGTTTTATTTGTGGTTGTATTACTGGACTTTGATTTTCATTAATACGAGAAATCATATTGCTAGTATTTGTGATAGTCGCATTTGTAGATTGAATAATATTATCTGATACAGTTTGTAATTCTGTAATTAATGGATCTACTAATTTTTTAGTTAATTGATTATCTCGTATTTTATCTATTTGATTATTAATATCTAACATAGATTTATTTTTTAACGTTTCAACTTTTTTAATTGAATCAATAATAATTTTATTTTTTTGTATATCTTTAAGTGAATTATCTGTAAATTTTTTAGAAGAATCAATTAATAATTGTAATTTATCATTTTTTAATAACTTATTATAACTATCATCTAAATTAAAATTTTGTAATGGATGTTTATTTTTTTGTAATTTTAATTTATAAGTTATTATTTCAGAAGGAGTCATATTTAATCTTTTAAAAAAATTATAATAATTTTCATTTGAATCTGGACCGATATCTATTTTTTGTTGTCTAGAGATTTTATTTTGGGTTTTAAAATTTAATGAATTTCCAAGAGGATCCTCAGATGTCATATAATTAACATTTTTATTTTTATTTATTTCTTTAGCAGTTTTAACAATTGGTTTTTTATGTCCAATAGGCCATGGCATATTTTCATTAATCCATTCTTTAACTTTTTTATACATTCCTGAAAAATCAAAAAAATCAAAAATTTTTGTAAGTACAGTAACAGTACTTCCAATTACATATCCAGCAATATGTCCTAAAATAGGAACTTTACTCCCATATTCATCCATCATTTTCATAGTTAATGGACCTGCAAAAATATCTTTGAAAAAATTTCCAACTTTAGACATTATTTCTCCAACCCATTTACCAGCTTTACTCCAATTTTCTCCTCCAACCCATCCGATAATAGCTCCGATTGCTTGACCAATAAAAAATCCAGGAATAGCACCAACACCAGCAAATGGCGCTCCTATTAAGGCTCCATAAAAACCATATTTACTCGAAGCTTTAAGAGCTGACCAAATACCACCACCACTATCAACTTTAAATATACCTTTTATTAATCCTTTTATTCCACCTTTTTTAAATTCAGACCACATATCTATAACAGCATCAATAGCACCAAATACAATACCAGTAATTGGATTTCTTTTAACACCACTAGCAAATAATCGCATTATAGATTTAAAACCAAATAATGATTTTAAACTTTTTAAACTAAATAATGTTTTTAAACCAGCTGCAATACCTTTACGCCCAGTAAATATTGCTTTAATTGTATTCCATCCATTTCTAAATAATATTTTAAAACGTGTTATTATACCACGTTTTCCAAGAAAAATACCACTAAAAGCTGACCACATTTCTTTAAATGGACGTGTTATTCCTTTTTTAATATATTTCCATAAAAATCCACCAATAACAGTACTACCAATTGTTGTGAATAAACCACTTAACCCGATTTTATTAAAAATCCAATCTAATATTCCTTTTGATTTTGACTTTATTTTATCTTTAAATGTAAGATTATTCGTATTTTTAGATATTTTAGGAAGATATTCTTTAATTATTTTATAAACATCACGTTTAGATTCATTCATTTTTCGTTCAGAAAATTCTGCTTTTTCTTTTGCAAAAGTTGAATTTTCATTTTGATTATTTATAAAAATATTATTAATCTTATCTTGATTTAATAATTGCATTTCAGCTACTCTATCAATAGTTTCAACTCGATGATGTGATTCTTCTTGAAATATCTTATCAATTCGATCTTGATTCATTTGTTGCATTTCAGCTACTCTATCAATAGTTTCAACTCGATGATGTGATTCTTCTTGAAATATCTTATCAATTCGATCTTGATTCATTTGTTGCATTTCAGCTACTCTATCAATAGTTTCAATTTGATTTATTTCAATAGCATCAATTACATTATAATTATTATCAAAATATGGAATTAATTTTTGTTGATTTGAAACTATTATATTTATTAAATCACAAATACTACATTTATTGTTAAATAATTGAATTTGTGGTTGTTTATTATTCATAATTATTGATTGATCAGAATTTATTTTTTGTATACTATCAAATCGTTTACTTTTATTGGACATTTTTTGAATTTCAGATGGTTTAATAATATCATAGCCACGTTCTTGTAAACTACTTAAATGATTTTCAAGATCAAATTTATTAGTATCACCGCTAGATGATTTATATAACCATTTCATAAAATTTGAAGAATCTTGTAATTTAAATTTAGCGGTTTCTTCTTTTTTACCTAATGCTGAATCTTTACCTAATAAAACTTGTTCAATTGTTTTTGATCTTTCATAACGAATCTTTTTTATTTCATTTTTAGGAATATATGTACCACCAACAGGATCCCAAACTAAATCAGTATGAATTTTAGTTTGTCCAGTTAAAGATAATACTACATCTTCACCAATACGTTTAATCGCTGCAAGTTGTAATAATGCAATTTCTGGCATTTTAATAGTAGAATCTAATGCTAATTGTTCATCATCTTTAAAAAATCCAATTTGTTTCATAATCTCATTTGTTAATTTACTAAATTTATCTTCTTTGTAATCTCCCATTGATAATTCAATACTTTTTTCTTTCATATCAATAAATTTAGTTTTCATAGTATCTATAATATTAAAACCGCCGGTTATACCCTTTATAGCTAATTTTGTTAAATTTAATCCTGCTGAAAGCATTGGAATACTTTGACTTAAATCAGAAAACCATTGTTTTGTTAGATCCCATGTAGATTCAACTCCAGATTCTGTATCAAGTCCTTGGTCATCTAGATGATGCCCATATTTTCGAATTAACATTAATTCTTGTAACATAAATCTATTGATATCATATATACCAGATGATATTGCTAATTCTTTTCCAGGATATGTTGTAGCTCGCATTGATAATTGCCCAGAATCCATATTTAAATATCTAACACGTGAAGTTGATATACCATATTCTTTCGCAGTTATATTTACATCCTTTTGATCTGGTTCATTACCTATCTCTCTAATCGCTTGTAATGGTGTTTTACCACCAATCATAGCACCAAGTTGAGCTAATGGATTATAAGCCATCATAAATTTATTAAATCTAGTCTCAGTGCTATCAAATAAATTCTCGATCCAACTTTTATCTAATGTAGAATCATAAACATCATCGATAGCTGTAACAGCATCTTTTTCTTTAGATTGACTTTCAGTCTCCATAATTTCATACATAGCAAGTAAAGCTCCAGTATTATCAGCAGTTATCTTGCTAACTTGAATCATTAACGCTTCACCTGGTTTAACTTGTCCAGAACGTAATAGCATTGTCGTTTGTTGCATTATCCCTTTTGTTCTAGAATATTTTTGAATAATATCAGAAACGATTGGTGGTTCTCCTCTTAATCTTTTTTGTTTAGAACCTTTCCACATTGAAGTTGCAATTGATAATGCAATTGGAGCAGCCATACCAGCTAACATAGCAGGAGACATTGAACTTGCCACACTACTTAATATTCCTTGTCCAGTTCCAGCTGAAGCTATAGTTGAAGCTGTATTAGTTCCAGCTGAAGCTGCAGAAGTTCCAGTCATAAATTTTTCGCCAGAAAAACCTAATCCTTTTCCAATTCCAGTCGTCATCGCTGATCTAATACTCGGAATCTTATATCCCCCAAGAGCTGCACCTAGATATGAAGCTGAACTTCCTGCTGCTAATGCAGTATTTAACATTTGTGAAGTTCTAAAAGCTTTACCTGCAATACCTAATTGTTTTGATTGTTGTTTTGCTTCTTGAGCTCTTAATTGTCGTTGTTGAAATCCAATAGCATGTCCTGGTAATGCAGCCATTCCAAATGCTTGACTTAACATTCCTAAATCATGATAAGCTAATGGTTTTCCAGCTAATTGACCATATGAAACTAATTTATTATTTTTAATTTGTTGTAATCGTTTAAGATCTCGTTCAAATCCAGTTGAATTTTTCCATTTTTGTTCATCTTTTTGTTCATCTTTTTGTTCAGATATCAATCTATCATCCATATTATATTGATTTTCTCTAACCATATCAAGTGCTTTTTGAACTTGTTTAGATCGTTTAATATTTTTTATTCGTTCAATATCATCCATAAGTTCTTTATCAGTTTTTTGATATTTATTTGGTAATTTATTCATTTCATCAAAAGACATAATATCTCCTTTAAAACATTAATAATGGAATTTCATCTTTATTTGATTCAATTTCATTATTTTTATCTAATTCTTTTTCAGTATAAAATAAATTCTCACTATCTAATGTTTTTTTATTCATTTTTTTAACATTTCGTACTTTAATTATTTCTAAAATATTAGAAGTTATCTTGTTATTAACTTCTAATTGATTAGTTCCAATTAATGGTATAATATCTAACATATTCATTTTTGCAACATAAGCACAACATGCAGCTGCCATAAATAAATCATCATTTTGTTTTGATTGCGCTGATATTGAACCATTTATTTTTCGTTCAATAATGTGTAATTGTTGAATTAATTTAATTGATTGTATCGAATTTGGATTTGATAATAAAGATTCATAGAGTAAAGATATCATTATTTCTTTTGATTTTGAAGATGTATAAATTCCAAAATCTTGAGGTTTTCCTTTTGCATAATACATTATATCATAATAATCATCTTCAAGATCTTCAATAATTTGATTTCCCATTGAATTGCGTTCAATACATAAAATTAATCGTTCTCTATCAATAATTGTTAGTAAATATTCAATTAAATGAATAATTATTTGTCTAAATTTTGTTACTGAACCTATTCTAGCAAACATCTCTGCAACTTGTAAAAAATCAGTATATTGAAATAATTCAAGAGCACAATAATCCCCAGTTATTGACTTAGCTGTATCTACACCTAATAAAAAAACATTTTGTGTATTAAGTTTTTCTACAAAAAATGACATTTTTGTATAGTGCGGTAAGTCAAGAATATATTCTGGTTTTTTAGGTTTTAATGATTCTAAAAAATTATCTGGAAATATACAACTTGTTGATCCTATAAACAATAGATCTAACTCTTGATTTATCTTTCGTTGATTAAAATTTAGCATCCTACATTGTTTTAAATACCATTCTTCATTTTTCGTAGGATCTTCACTCCAATGATATTCAATCTTAATATATCCATTTGTTTGAATATTATTTACATATATATCTGCTGTCTCTATAAATTTATCATTACCATCAAAAATATCACCCTCATCAATACCATTTTTCCACATTTCATGAAAAAATTCACCAGTTCCAATTGTTCCATTTGGAGTTGTGGTCATTAATATAAAATGTGGATATTTATTTTCTTCTGCTTGTTTCGCTGCAGTTGTTAATGTTGGGGCTGCTGCTGAAAATATATCTTTCATATGTGGAATATGAGCAACTTCATCAATATATAATATTGGAATAGTTAATGATCTGCCTAATGAATCTGGAGATGTTGTTGTTGATGGATATAATACTGTTATTTTAGATTCATTCGTATATTCTAAATATGTTTTTCTATCACCCTTATATTTTAATGGTGTTCTAAGTTGTGCGGGTAAATTTTGGTGTATAAATTTAACTTTTGATAAATTTTCTAATGCATAATATTTATTTGCATTTAAAATAAGAGCTTTATTACCAGGAAAAAAATTCATAGAATGTTCTAAAATAGCAGCTGCAATTGTTGATTTTCCAAGTTGACGAGAAGCCATTGCTTCAACAAATGAATACCTTACTAATGCTTTTATTAATCTTTTAAATTTAGAATTCATCTTATCTGCAGTATATTTAGTCATACCCCCAATTTCAGAAAAATAAACATAATTAAAAATAAAGTATAAAATATTTTGTCTACATCTCCAATATTCTAACATCCAATATTGTTCATCTTTAGATAGAGTCATAATTCATCCATTAATTTTTTTAAAAATTTAAATATAATTAAATACTATTATATAATTTTCCATATTCTTTCGTAAAATTTTTTCGTATAAATTCTTCTAAATTAAAAGATTCGATATATGTATTTTTTTGAGATTTTCTTTCTTTTATAAATTCATTATATACTTTAATCATATCACTAAAATTATATTGCAATCTATTAAAAAATTTCCCAATAGCAATTTTTTTAATAGCGCCTAAAATTCTTGATCTTCCCATAATAATACATGGCATTTTTAACATTAATTTACGATATTTTGATTCATTCATTAAATAATATAATTCAACACCTTCAATAATTTTAGTATTCTTATTTGTTAGTGCTTTTTTTAAATAATTAGTCATAATATTAATTGCTACTTTATAATCTTCTTCAATTGTTTTATTATGATATTTTTTCATTTCTCGTTGGATTAATGGTATTAAATCTTGTGAACTTAAACAAGAAAAATTTAAATGACCTGCTAATACTTTTCCAGTAGTAGTTTTACCTGAACCTGAAACTCCTAATATCAATAATTTACTTTTAGGATTAATTAAAAAATTTATATAAATCAATACTTATAGTTTTATCATTAATTAAAGTAGCTTCTTGGATTAATTTAATTATATTACTCATAATTCTATTCCTCATAATTCTATTCCTAAACTATTGTTATTATTTGAAATCTTTAATATTAAATAATTCTATGGTTGCATTTTTTTGATTCATTCTTATTTGTTTCAAATGGTTATATTCTTTAATCATATTAAAATAATTATAATAAAAAGCATTAAATAATTCTTTAAAATAATTTGAATCTTGTTTATCTCTAGAAGCTGCATTTAAACTTGAATTAAATATTGATTTACCAATAAAAATACAAGCAGAATCCATGATAATATTTTTGATTTTAATATGTTGAAAAATATCTATTATTGATACTCCTTCTATTATCTTATATTTATTATCTAATATAATATCAGTTGCTAATTTATTAAAAATATTATTTTTAATTATACGCAATTTTGAGTTAGATAAATTATTCAATTTATTATTTCTTTTCATTTTTTTAAATGTAATATTAGAAATATTAATTAGATCATCTAACATATATAATTTTCTGTTAAAATATTTTGCTAAGATTTTTCCAATAGTAGTTTTACCTGATCCTGAAAAACCAGTTATAAATAATTTACTTGTAGGATTTTTAATAAATTTATATAAATCAACACTTATAGTTTCATTATTAATCAAAAACGTTTCTTGAATTAATTTAATTATATCACTCATAATTTTATTCTTCAACTATTGTTATTATTTCAATATTATTTAAATCCCAATACCAATATGGTGGTATATATTTAACACCTTCGAATTTATTCATTAAATTTAAAACATCATTATTTTTTCTAGTTTCGATATTATTATCTGGAATTATAACATTATTTGAATCTGTTATAAATATCTCACAATGTTTAACCCAATCTTTATTATGTATAAAATCAATAATCTGAGTTTCATAAAAGGAAATTAAAATTCCAGTATATGTTTCATTTAATATATTTGCTAATTCTAATTTTAAAGTATTAACTTCATCTGATATATTTATCGTTTGATTTATAATAAATATTTGTTTAGATATATAAATATTTATTTTTATTTTTAATGGTAAATGTAGATCAAATTCATATTCTTGTAATGTTATTAATTTTAAATCAGATGATTGTATTATATTCGTATTTAAAAATTTAATTTGAATATCATCAGATATCATTTGATTTCCAATATTAAATATAGATGTCATTAAACTTCCAATATTATTTAAAATAAATGTTTTATGAGAATTAAAATGTTCGATATTAATAACAGGAATATTTAAATAATAATAATTACTTGCACCTTCTGGTTTATAACTCTTTATACTTATATATTCTGAATAATCAACGACAGGAGTCACATCATTAATTTCATAGATACATTGTAAATCTCCATTATAATCTAACATATTAATAGTAACTGTAATTGGTTTTATAAAAAAATTAACATCAACATATGCTTGATTATTATCAGAATCAACAACCATTAATATATTATCCATATTTAATTGAGTACAACTTATTTTAAATCTCAAATTATTAATAGATTGATATGATGTAAAAATAATTCGAATTTTTGGATTTTCTTCTTCTACAAATTTAAAAGTAAATGACGCTGGAACTTGTAATAATCCATCTTGTTGAATTTCAATTTTATTAAAATGTTGACTAAATAAATCATAAAATAAATATCCATGGTATACATTTAATAATGTATCATATAAATATAAAAACGGAGATATTAAAGTATTATTTTCAAATGTTGGATATAATATATATTTAATTAATTTATTATTAAAAGCAAGGAAACTCATAGATTCCATTTCTGTTTTATTAACTGTAACATTATTTGTATAAAATGGAACCATATATTTATCTTTGAATAATGTATGTAAATATATATTATTATTCATTACTTCTGTTTTTTTAAATAATAATTCAAATCCTGATATATATTTATTAAAAGCTTCATGAAAATCTCGATCTGAGACTAAATTTAATCTTGTACGTATATAATTAATTAATTCATATCGAAGCTCATCAGCATCAAATAAATCAGCACCACCGTCACCATAATTAACTTCAATATTCAAAAATTCAGCAATATCATATGAACCAATATCAACAATTGAACCGTCTGAATGTGTATCTATAACACTAATAAAACCTTCAGATGGTTTATAATTATTTGATCCAATATTTCCTTCTTCTCCATTAGTTACATATAATTTTATAACGGCAAATTTACCTCCAACATATTTTCCTTGAATACCTGAACCAAATTCAAGTAAAATTTCATTATTAAATTGTTTCATAAAAACAATTTTAGATTTTGATGTCGTAAAATTTTTAATATATTCAATTGAATATTTCACACCAGTAGTTTCAGTAAGAGTATCATCTTTAATAATAACTTCAAGTTGATATATTGAACCCTTTTCAATTGTAACTCGTTCCATATGAAAAGATCCAAACTCATAATTTGGAATTTCGATTTGATATTCATAAATTTCTAATTGTTTAAAATCAATTATTGGAACTCTTGGATTTATAGCTGTAAAATTAATATATTCATTTTGATTATTTTCTTTTTTAATATTACATATATAATGTGTTCCAATACATGTAATATTATATGTTGATAATAATGTATATACTAATCTACCAACTTTTAGTTCTATATTACTTGAATTAGCAGATGAATTTGTACTAAAATAAATTTCTCTTTTAATTACTGAATCATCTGTTGGTGGTAATATATTTAAATTAAAATAAAAATCACCAATTAATGTTGCAGGATTAGCTAATGGAGGAATAAATCCATACAATGATGAATGATAATATAAATTTTGTAAACTTTGTGCTGTAATTGGGAATGCTTCTTTAAATAAATGGTCATAATACTGTTTTACATCTGATTGATTTATACCTAAAATATTAAGAAAAAATCCAATAAATCCTACTTTAGATACTTGCAAATTTTTTAAATTCATGAAATCTTTAAATTCTAACCAATAATAATCAATAAATTCTTGTGGTGTTTTTAATGTAGGTAACATATAATTTCCTTCTTTAAAAAGTTGTTAAATTTAAAAATTCATTTAATAATTGATAATTTGATTTATCAACAGCAGTTTGAGGAATAACAACTTCATCTAATTTAGATATTGAATATGTATATGGAACTATTGTTATTTCATTACTATCACGACGTCCAATCACTTCTTTTGTAGGTTCTGTAATTGGAAATATACCAGTTATTTTCGCAATTAACGTAATATTATTAACAAATGGTTCTGATATAACAGATGGTCTAAATTTAACAACAAAAGCAGAAGCCATATAATCAACATATATCCAATTATCTTTTAATTCTTGTCCAACAACATTACCACCCTTTCCAATATAACAAGGATCAGGAGTTATTTCACCTAATGTAACATCTCTAATATAATCGAGCCATAATTTATGTGCTGAATATATTTCTAATCTAGCATTATCAATATATGTTATATTTAATTGTCCAGTTGTATTTTCTTTAGTTCCATATGGAATACTTCCAAAATTACCTGAAACTTCAGCAACTGAAATTTGTCTTGATGGTGGTGCTATATCTGTTGCTAAAAAAATACTCATTTTTCCAATATTACCAAAAAATTTGTCAATATCTACATCTAAATTATAACCACTAAGATGTGGTGGATTTAAATATATTATTACATATCCATTAATATCAGGCATAAAATATTGACTATATAACATTGAATTAAAATATTTTAATAATTGATTTTTTTTAAATGTTTCTGAAATTATTTGTTGAATTTTTATTTCTATATTATTCATTTATTATTCCTTAAAAATAAAAATTTAGATACAATATAAAAAAAAATATTGTATCTAAATTTAAAATAATTTTATTTCTTGCATATAAATAGATGTATGTTGTAACAAATTAATAGTATAACTGTATTTCTTAACTGTGATTTTCTAACTTCTGAATAATTATTATATTTCATATTAAATAAATCATAATAAATTGTAGTAATAAAATTATCGATTAATGATTTTAAACTAATTATATTTGATGAATGTTTAGATGATATTATTCGTCGTTTAATAACTTGTTTAAATATATTTAAATCACAAATATGTTGTCTAGTTTTAATTTTCAATGAATATAAAATTAAAACAATAATTTCTGATAAATATGTCGTATATTTATCATTATGTATTGATTGAATAAACGCATTAATGGAACTTATATTTATACGTTGAGTTTTACTAATATGTTCTATTATATTTGACTCATATTTTATAGTTTTATAATTAATAACCATAAAATTTACAATATCATCCATAACAACATTTATTCTATCAGCTGTTAACCGTTCATCAAATGAAACTTCTTCATCACTAAATGTATTTTTTGCATTTAATGTTGAAATTCGTTTACCTTCTTCTTTAGCTTTATAATAATGAACTGCTAAGCCACTTTTTGCTAATATTTTCCCCCCATGTGCTAATGACGGTCCTCTATTTTGATAAAAAATTTGTCCTAATCGATTAAATGATTGATTAAAAAAATGTTTTGATTTCGTCGAATCTACCCGCATACTATCTGAATATTTTTTTAATATTGATATTGTAAAATATTCAGTAATTAAAGAAAACGGTGTTGAATATTTTTTGCACCAATGTCCATTATTTAAAACATTTAATCGTACATAATTCATTGTATCAGAATCACAATATTTAATAGCTCTTATTAATCTTCCATTCCATAATCGAAATAATAATATATTAAATGCTTTTTCAGATATATCTTTTTGGTTTTTTCGAATACCATAGATAATTAATAATAATAAATTATGATAATAAATATTTCCATACATTTTAAAATTTCTAGATGGCAATTTCCATTGTGCTGTAAAAGCTGTTATTATTTCTTCTTTATCTAAATGTAATACTTCATATAATTTTTCAATTTGTGTTGTTGGTAATTTAAATTTAGTACAATAATCACCATCATCACTTACAAATGAATTAAAAACTGTATGTACTATACGTTTTAATTTAATTTGTATATTACGAAGAATAATTGGATTCTTATGAATATTATATTCGAGTTTATTCAATTGTTTATCAATAAGATTTATCATCATAACCTTTATTTAACTTTTGAAAATAATATAGATAATTCACGAACATGATTTTCGAAAGCTAACATTAAATCTTCAATATAACTATCTTCTAATCGTTTTTCTTCTAATGTATATTTTAATGACCCTGGAAATGAAATTGTATTAATTAATTGTTCATAAATTATTCTTTTTTGACTTCTATCTATCGCTTTTTTTCTATCAATAGACGGATCTGTTTTTAATAAAAGTTGAGATTCTTCAATTACTCTAATTTTATATTGTTCTGAACGTTCTTTTTTTGTCAAATTATAATAATTTTGTGATATAAATTCACTAATTTCTCGATGCGCATTCTCTTCTAATAATTCAGGTGAATTTTCATGAATTAATTTTCTATTTCCATATATTGCTGGTTTTATATTCATATATTGATATAATGTTTTAATATCTGAATATACTTCTTGTACTAACTTATTTGCTATTTTAATTTGATCTTTATTACATTCATTTAAAATTACATTATAATATGCAGAATCATAATGTAATTTTGTTTTCAAAAAATTAATATCAAATTGTTCATATATATGTTTATATACTGGTTTTGGTGGTATTTTACTTAATTGCTCTTCTAAGTGCTTTGATCGAATTTTTAATAATGCATCTTGAGCTAATTTTTGTGTTTTTATTCTATCATCTGTTATCATAATAAATTAATCCTTTATACATTTAAAATATTTGATTGATTTTGAATATATGTCTGAACACTGGAAAGTCTAATTTTCGCAGTATCATGCATATACATAAAATTATAATATAATTCTTTTGTTTTCTGATCTATTACAATAATATTTGGTATTTCTAATGTTTTTTTAATATAAAAAATCATTTTTTGTAATTGACTTTGATTAGCACTCCATTGATTAGCATTATCAAATAAATGTCGTTGTTCTTCTGGACTTTTAAGAATTGCATTAAAATTCCGTATATGTATTATTGAATGTAAAGTTTGTAATATTTCCATTGGTATTATTAATATATAATTTGGAAAATCTGTAGCGTCTCTTCTTATAACATTAATTTCAAGTTTTAATATATTTACAGATTTACATATAAATGATATATATATAAATAAATATAAAAAATAAATAATATTTGAAATTATATTAACAGAATCAATTGATGTTTGTAAAAGTTTAGCATAAAGTTCATCATTATGAATTGATAATGGAGTAAATGCTGGATGACCATTTATATCTGAAAAATGAGCATGTGAATTTCCAGTTTCAACTGGTTCAAACAAACTACCATGTAATTGATTTTGACCATTAATTAACATATCACATGCATTTATTATACTTTGTTTACACTGTCTTAATTTTGATTTTAATTCATTTTCTTTAGTACCACTTAATGTTATTAATGTTTCTTCTAATGATTTAGATAATGAATTACATCTTGTTGCCATATATTCGACACTATTTAAAAAATTATGCATTTCTTTAAATGTAAATATAATTGAACAATTAGTTAATGATTTAAAAATAGAATAAACATCCATCTTATTTACTGTTTGACATATTTTAGATAATCTATCAATAGCGATATGTGGGGATTCATTAGATGATGTTGATTTTAATGATTTGTGAACTTCACTATATATTAATGTCGTTATGTCATCATATGCTAATACATTTTTATGTAATTTATCTATGAATCTGTTTATAACTATTGATGGGTCTGCTATTAAAGGTTCATATAAATTTGAATAAGAATGTATTATATTAGCAACTTCATTTGAAATAAATGTATAAAATAATTGAGTAGCTTCAACCATAATTTTTGACATTTGAGGACTTACAGCTGTTTGAGCTGTTGTAAACATCGATGAAGGTGTTGTATATGATGTTAATCCATTATACATATCCCAATTTGAAGCTTGTAATACTGTGTTAAAAAATACTTTTGTCCGCTTCATTCCGTCAAAAACACTTTTTAATAATAATGTCATTGTTTTTTGTTTGTATTGTATTGAATTAGGTGCTCTTATTTTATTTAATATAAAATTTCTCCCAACATCAGTAAATATTAAATTATAAAAATATGATGGATTAATATTCTTTATTATATTTGATATACGTTCAATATTTGATACTTTATCTAATGATATATTAAATCCAATTGCTATTAATAAAATCCAATATAAATTTGCAGGATTTACAGGATACATTTTAGTACCAATAATTAATGGAATATTAACAAATTCATCTCCTACTATTGTTAATACAGAAATAGATGGTTTTAATTTATTATATCTAGAATTATTTTTAATATGTTGTTTAATAATATTTAATTCATTAGCAATGAATTCATTCATATAATGCCCTTGACGCATTTGAGATGCTCGATAATAATCTGAAACATTATTATCTACTTGTGGATTAATATTATCAGGTCTAAGATTATTATATAATCGTTCAGCAGGTGTCAATTGATTTACATTAGATGAATTATTTATTGGTGATAAATATTTTGTTGAAACATTTAATATATTTGATATTCTAATTTCACCAATAAATGATATAGCAATAAATTCTCTTAATAATCCACTTAGTTGTATTAAACTTTCATCAATTAATATTGGATATGCAAAAATTAATTTTCGTGGTTGACCTAATAATCTACTACTTTGCCGTATTTCCCGTGGTAATCCGCGTATATTCATTTAAATATTCTCCAATTTTACTTATAATTTTTACATATTGAATTATAAAAACAAAAAAAACAATTTGTTTCTATATATTTATGATCTTTAGATGGAATTTTATTCGCATTTATATAATTATTTATTTCATTAATTTTTGAAATAATAAAATTAATATGTTGTGTTATATCAATTGATTTTAAATCTATAGTGATAGTATTAATAAAAAAGAATTTATTATATCTAGATTTTAACAATTTTTTAAAATTCGTTATTAATTTTAATTCTTGAGAAATTGATGTTGTATCTTGTGAAATTAAATCATTAGCAACATAGATAAATTGTAAATATTCAATTTTATATTTTTTTAATTTAGGAGGTTTACTTCGTAAAGTATCTATCGATTGTGACTGTATTTCTGATAAATAATTTTCAATTAAATATTTATATAATACTGCTTGATAAAAATCAGCTAATCTTGGTTGATTATTTTGATATACTTTTTTATAATCTTTATATGGTAAGCTTTTAATTTCAATAAGAACATTATCATTAATTAAACAATCAAGTCTTACTGATATTCGTAATGATGGTACTCTCATTGAACATTCTTGTTCTGTAAATATTGTACTTGTATTTTGAATATAATTATGTATTGCTTTTCCTAATGCTGCTCGAAATGTTATTGGTAACCATTTATGAGCATAATATCTTATAGGAGTTTTTAATAATTTAAAAACAACTTCACGAATACAACTATTTGATATATCATAAGCATTCATATTAACTGCATTTTCTAATATTCGCTTATTATTTTTTATTGACGCTTGTTTAACATCTATCACAAAATTATCAACATTAAATAAAGTAGATTTTTTAGTCACATTAATTGTATCAATAGTATTTATTTTATTGTCAGTTATTAATGTTTTTACAAGTAAATCATTATAATTTGTCATAAAATTTCCTCTTTGATAAATTTTATTTTAAAAAATAATATTTTATATTTGATAATATATCAAATAATATATTCTTAAAAAGTTGTACCCAATTTAGCTCTTGCTTTTCCTCGATATTTTATATTTATTTGTGCTTTTAATTTTTTAAATTTTTTTCGAACTTTATCATATTTCTTATATAACGGATCATTAGCTTTTTTTGCAAGTCCCATTGCTAAACCTGCTCCTTGTCTAGCTAATTTTCCTTTTCTAGTATTTTTTGACATTGTCGTTGCAAATAATTTCATTCTCATCTCCTTTAATTTTAAAATAATAATTACTCTGAATTATATATTATTAATATCTATATATATTTTTTTAAAATATAATTAATTTTTTAAAATCTTTTAAAATTCTTTTTATTAAATGGACCTTTAAGTTTTTTATAACTTTGTTTTATTCTTTTATTTTCAGGAGGAATTAATGAAACTGTTTTAGCAGCTTCAACTAATTCTCTATTTAATAATTTAATATATTCACCTTTTAATTCTGAAGGTGTAAATATCGTTAATGTTTCTTCAAAAACTTCATAATATCTTATAATCTGTTTCTGAATTTCATCACATTCAATCATCATTGAATTTGTTATTAATGCTGTTATATTATCAATTACTGGTATTTTCATATCTTTTGTTGCATGTATTTTTAAACAATTACGATAATTCTGTACTGCTATAATTATAAATTTAATATGCTCTTCAATAAAACATTTTAATAAACAATTAGCTTGATCTATATCTGCTGATTCTGCCATTTGCCCATATAATGCGCTTTTCGTTGTTGTTTTTAATTGAGAATCATATTCAACACCACATTTATTTGAACATGTTTCTCCTCTCACTAATAAAATCTTATGAGCCATTTTTATTTTTCTAAAGAATATTCTATCTTTAATTAAAAATTTATATATCGTTTCTGCTGCTTTATTTAATTTATTTATAGGATATTCATATAATCTAAAAAAAGATGTAGAATTAATATAATCTAAAAATTTATTTGTAATATAAATAACACTAACTAATGCTGCAGCTCCAATCGAACCCCATCCAACAATACCAAGTTCTTCAATCTTATTATTATTATTATCTTCAATAAATTCTTCAGTTAATAATAAATAAATTAATTTTTGTTGTTGAGTATAATCTAATTCATCTGTTATAACATGATATAATCCAAAATCAAGTACTTTACATTCATCTACATATTCAATTACATAATTATATAAATAGTTGTGTGAGTTTTCTGATATATTATTATCATTTATAAATGATCTTACTATTGTATTAATATACTGATGTTTCATATTTTTTAAATCCTCTATTTATAACATTTTTATTATGATTCTTTAAATCCAGTCGCATTTGAATATTCTATTTGATCTTTAGGTAAATCTAATAATGAATTTGGCATTTCATTATTTGCAACTTCACTAGTTTCTTGTTTTTGATCTTCAGTATTTTGTTGTGAAAAATCATAAATAATTGGTTGTTGATTAAAATATCCCCATCTGATTCGATATTGTATTGAAATATCAACTGCTATATCAAACCAATATTTAAACGTATTATCATTATTATATAATTCTTGAAATTTACGTAATGTAAATTTTTTTGTATATAATACATTATTAGATGATGGATCTCGAACTGTTAATACTTTTGATTTTGCAGAAGTTTTTATAGCAAATGGACATGGCATTTTTGATTCAATATCTTTATATAATTTTCGTTCAGTTTTTGACATTTTACTTAAAAATATTAATTCTGATAATGATGGAATAACACCATACTTTTTATCAAATAATAATGTAATCCAATATTGACTTGGAGCCATTTTATTTTTTTCTGTCCAAGCATTTAACTCCCAACCGTCAACACCAAGAGGATCACTGCGTATTAATGTCTTTCCTTTAGAAAAGAAAAGCCATTGTTTTATATGATGTTGTAAAGTTGTAACCCCGGTTGCTGTTTTAAAATCTCCAAATTCTCCAACTGATGTTTCTTCTCTAGTAAATCGTTGCTGACCTGTTTTTATCTTCATAGAACGTCTAACTTGATCTATGAATAATGTTGATATTTTATTTAATGCTAATAATGGTTTTATCTTACTCAAATGAAAACCAAATTCTCTAGCTTTCCAACCAATTAATTTATTAGCATCTTCAGCAATTGTATCTTTTGAGCTACCAGACGAAGCTATTGAATCCCATATAAATAAACAATTTATTTCTTTTCCAATTTGAGATTCAATTGAATGTTTACTTTCTATAAGATCATGTAACATTGTAAAAATTACTTCTTGATCACAAATAATTGGTTTATATAAGAATCCTTCAGTTTGTATATTAAATGTGTCTATTCGATTTGTAATTTGATCATCGGTTTTATCAGCAGCTGCATTTTCAATATCTAAATATAATATAATCGAATTTTTATGACTTAATTGAAATGCTTTTGCAAATTGAAATGCTAATGTTGATTTACCAGTTTCTGGAGTACTTGTAAACATAACAGGTAAACTACTACTTAATCCTCCACCTAGTAAAGCATCAAAATGTTTAATATTAAATGGTGTTACATATGGTGGTGGAGCTTCAATTCCACCATATTTATCTTTAATTACTTTTGTAAATGCTGCTTTTAAAACTTCACCAATATTATCTAATTCAGATATTGAACGGGGCATAATAATTTCCTTATTAATTATTGAAGTGAATATTGTTCTGATGTATTAATGCTTTTTATATCTTGTATTAAATCATTTTTATTATTATCAGTATTACTAGTAGTACCAGTAGCAGTATTTATAGTCTTATTCATATTATTAATTAATTTAACTAATTTTGAAACTGTTAAATCTTCAATTGAATCTTGATTCATTTTTGGTAAATCAATATTAATTATTTTGAGTTTATTTCGAAGAACCATTTCTTGATTTCTTCGATATGCTAATTTTGAACTAAAAAATCCATGACTTGCTGCTGTTAATTCAGCATAAATTCTTAATAAATATGAAAATCCTTTATTCATATTTAATCGTTTTACTGGGTCTGGCTCTTTAGTTATTTGTGAACTAATTTGATTTATTTGTATATTAATAGATTGAATATGTGCTTCGATATCTGCAATTTTTAAATCTAAATGATTAATATCCGAATCCATTGCATCTTCTAATATTTTATATTCTGATTTAATATTATTAGATATATTAATTTCTTGATTCATATTTTTTCCTTTTCCAAATTAATAGATTATAACATATAGTAATATTCATAATTGTAAAATTTTTTTCAAATTAAAAATTAAATATTTATAAAAAACCTAGTGCTATATGATTAGATTGTTAACTTAACAAAATAATTAATTTTAAATATGTTTAAAATTAATTTAAAAAATAAAAATTAATTTAAACTATAAAACATCCTTTAAAAATATAGTTAATTCATTAGCAAAATTATCATCTAATATAATATCTTCCATAGTAAATGGATTTAAATATCTACTATATGTTATAGATTCAGTTAATTGTTTTGAAATTTGATCTACTATTGTTGATAATAAATTTCCATCAATTATTGATTTAAATTTATTATATAATATAGCATTTATATTATTTTTAATAACAATTTCATATTTTTTTTCAATATTACATTTTTTTTGTTTAATTTTAACGGCTTTTAAAATATTATATACATTTGGAGTTTTTAATTGTATTTTATGTAATTTTATTTTATTTTGATTTAATAATAATAATAAATTACTAGAAGGATTAATACAATTAATTCCTAATGAATTTAAAAAAATAATTTGTAAATCATGTCCATATACAATATTTTTAAATTGTTTAAAATTATTATGAATATTATCTAATGTATTGGATTCATTACATATTCGTTGTATTTGCCATAATTCAAATGCTTTACTATAAATATTTATACGATCTGATTTTATAGACAATTTTTTAGCAAATAACATATTCACACTTATATTCTTTTTGATTAGATGGTTAAAATGATTTTTAATATAATAAAAACTTAAATCTTGTATTAATCCTCTATAATAAATTTTAAAACGTTTTATTGTAATTGGATCTTGTAGCGATAATACTTTAAATAATATAAAATACATTATATCACACTTCATAGATTCATATTCAATTTTATTTTTACGAATATATGATAATGCTTGTTTTATTTCATTTTGTAAAAATTTTTTTATTATTGGAAAATGTCGATTACATAATACTAAAATATTTTGTTGTACAAATTGTGATATATATATATTATAATCTATTTTTATATTTGACCTTTTATAAAATTCGTTAAATAATTTAAGAATAATATATAATATATACATTTGTCGTTTATTTTTATTATTAGTAGTATTTATTTTTTGTATTTGATTTAATGATATTCTTGTAATTAATATAGATAATTGTGAATCTACAATTGGTGTTAATTGATTATACTTTTCAATTTTTATTTTTAAATCAGAATCAATTATACTGATAAAAATATTATATAATAAATCAAATTCTTTTAATGTATATGAATAAACCATTTCTAATTTTATATTTGTAATTTGAGTTATTCGTATAGCATCATTATAATATAATTTCATAATTTTGATTCTAATCTATTTTTTAAAATAAATTATTGATTTAACATACCTTTTAGTAAACACCCATTAGCAACTGCATTTAACGGATCTTTTGCTCTATTTATATATGAAATATCGAATACTAAATCATCTTGATATTCACTAAAAATTTTATGAATAACTTTCATAAAATTTTTTGCTTTCGATGTTCCTCCAGAAATAATTATTGGTAATGATTCTGGAATATGTATATCATCTGATAATGTATCTAGTGATTTACATATTGATGTAATTGTTTGATTAATTAAATATGTATAAAAATGTGACAATGCTTCATGTATTTTTCTTATTTTTTTATTTTTCTGTTTTTTAAATGATTGATCTATTATAAATTTTTTATTCTCTTTAATAGAAGTTATTCTACTTTGAATCGTATTTGAACTTTGTGATACTTGAAAATCAATCCAATCACCAGCAATTGGTAATGAAAATTCTAATACAGAAATACCACGAAATACAATTGCAATATTAGTCATTCCAGCTCCATATGATATTGCAATACCAGATAATTCTGTATCTTGACATTCCGAATAAACAATAGCTAAAGATTCATTAATTGGTTCTGCTTTAAACCCAAGTGTAGTAATAATTCGAGATAAAACGGCATTATGATATATAATATCATCATTAGAATTTAATTTTCCAGCTGGACATGAATAAATACAAGTTTCATTATTTTTTGATTTTCCTATTAAATTTTGAATTAATACAAGTAAAACATCAGTCGCATCTAATTCGGATGAACTGATCAAACCATTACACATTGGTCTATTAAGTGTTAATGCAAATACATTACAATAATCATATGCACTTTCACTTAAAAAAAATAATTCATCATCTATAAATGTATGACTTATTTGATTTAATTTTAATTGTCCTAATCTATCAGAATTAACTTTTATAAATACATTTCTAATTGATTTAAAACAAATTTCATTTTTTTCATTTATTAATGAAGCTTTAACAAGATTCATAGTTCCAATATCTAATCCAATAGTCATTTTATATTCCTTTCGTTATAATTTCTAATTTTTCAATTGTATCTTTCAAATCAGTTGCAGATATTGTTGTATTTGTTATTTCATTATTAATTATATTACTTCTATTACTTTCATGTTGTTCAAATGTTGGAATAAATAATTCCGATTTAGTTGTTGATGATTTTTTTGTTACATCATTAATAATTACTTTTGATTGGCTATAATGTATATTTTTAATTTCTATTAATATTTTAGCAATATCATATAATATTTTATTCTGATTTAATTGTTGTTTAATTCCATAACATTCAATACATATTCCATCTTTATATACTCTTTTTTTACAGTTTTCATTTTTACATCTCTTTATTAAATTCATAATATAATTTGATATATTAATATATTTAAATTATTAATAATTCCATTATCTTTAAATACAAATCCTAGATTTAATATTATTGATTGATTTATAGTATCCCAATCCCAGATCGCAATTAAATATGTAGTTATTACTGGATAATATGCTTTTATCATTTCAAAAGTATATTCCATATTAAGTATTTTATCATGACTCCAACTTAAAAATGCTATATTAGGTTCATTATCTACTAATGAAACATGTACATCTATTGGATTTCTACCAAAATTATCAAAACATTGATATGTTTTATGTTTGGATAATTGGATATTATCTAGATTCATCATAATATATTCCTATTATATTTATATCTATAATATTCTAAAATAACTTATTATAGATATCGTTGAAGTACTTTTAAAGAAAACTTAGATCCAATATTTATTGAAAAAAAATTTATATTCTTTATAATATTTTGTTTATAACTTCTCATTATAGATTGACAACAATTATAACCAATTAATTCATATATTGGAATCGTATAAATATCAGTATTTGTATCTCCAATTATTGCAACATGTATATATTCTTGTATTTCAATATTATTCATTAATATATATTGTAAATCTTCTCCTATTTTTATCTTATTATATTTGATATGATTTTTAAAATTATTCAAATTAACTGGGAATCGTTTATCAATAGGACGTGTATTATAAACAATATATTCTCCATCTATCATTTCAACAATAAAATGATATGGTAAAAATTTCATATTTGATTTTGCATATAAATTTCTAAATCTATAATAGATTTTACTAATCATAGGTTTAGAATTATCTATTTTTGGATTATTTATTGGAAATAATGGATGATTATAAGTATCACATAATATAATACCTTTAGCTTTATTACCAATAAATCGATTTGAAGAAGATTTATACCCATCTTCAGAATTTAATATCGATGATATATGATTTTCAAATAATAAATAAGTATCTTTAATAGACATATATTTATTCATGATTTTGTTTAATTAATTCAAATAATTGACAATCATTATATGAATCACCATATATATCAGTCGCTAAATCAAAAATAATTAATTTAAAATATTCATACATAATATTCTCCTAATATAATTTAAAATGTAATTTACATTTCGTTATTAATCCTTGACTATTAGCATATTGATCATAAAATATAACTTTCCAATCACCATGTAATTGTTTATTATTAACATAATCTTTAATTTTAACAATATTAATACCATTATGAGCTTTATATTTACCTGTATGTGGTTTGTAACTACTATCAATATCGGTAGATCCATTATCTGAAATAATTGTATCTGTAAATCCACCTAAACCAAATCCTGCTCCATCTACAATTTTAAATCTATTGCTATGTATAGATTGTATAAATATTTCATAATCATAATCGGCAACATTACTAGATGAATTAGGATCATTTTCAATGCTAAATTCAATATCCACATTTTTAACAATTCCATATTCAGAAATATTAAAATGACATACTTTCTGTTGATAATCATTAATTACAATTGGTAAAATAGTATCTGTTATATAAGATATAGGCTCTCCAATTTCGATAACAAATGATGTTACTAAAAATTCAAAACTCCATGCTTTTAATTCATATGTATAATGACTTCCTGAACGATGTTTAATAGTTAATTTCCAATCACCATTAATAGGTTCATTATTAAAATGATTAGTATATAATGTATTAATTAGTGGACTTGCATTACCAAAATCTACAAAATTATAATATATACCAGATGGACTTTGTAATGTAACAACAATTTTTTTATCAGCAGTTATCACATTATTCCCATATTTACATTCAATTTCATAATTAATTCTTAAATGCGTTCGTTTACTATCTTGTTGATAATGATCAGTATTCGCAATATCAGAATATTCCAATATTTTTAATATAAATTCTTTATAATAATAATTAGATCTATATTGATTAATGAACATATTTTCACTCGTCTGGATAATATAATCGTATTTATGCCATGCTTGATGACGTTCTTTATCTTCATGAATAGTTAATTCAAATACATCAGATGGGGCTGTTCCAGTAGGTCCTGCATAAATTTTATCTAATATATGCAACGCCCAAAAACCAAATATCTCAACACCATGAAATAATGGCAACCAATTTAAATTTCCTACAATATTTAGTCCAGCATATTCAGGATCAGAATCTGGTTTATATGTCCCTGTATAAGGTGGTAAATTTGAATTATCATCTATTGTTGTAGAAGCATTTTTATAAAAAACTGTGTTAGTAAAATTTGAACCTTCACCAGAACTACCATGTCGATCAAATAACATAAAATATCTATATTCACTACCATCGCGATAAATTGCTTTATGTTCAATACCAATTTGTAACTGTTCTGGATTATTATGATTTATTTGTTTAATTTTAATCCATATATCTTCAATAATTCCAAATTCTGAAATTTCCATCCAACGTTTAAAATTATTATCATAATCAAAATCAATATTTACTGTTTCTGATTCAGTTATTGATAAATATCCATTTAATGAATTATAAACATGAATATAATTATTTGATTGTTTCCATGTATTTTCATATGATGGCAAATATCCTGATAAATATGCTTTACGAACACATTCACCACATTTAGTATTATTATTATAATAATTACTAGGCAAACAATCTGAATTATGTTCAATGATATTTTGATTAGTCATGAGTACAACATTATTAGCATTACCATCAATAATACCTTGATTTTGACCTAATGTAAAATTAGTATCCCATATAGCAATTGCTGATGCATAAGTTTCATTATAACCAACACTATATCCATCATTATAATCTGAATTTTGATGACCAGCAACATCATTAAAATGTCGAGCTGCTAAAATTTGACAACCTTCATTATAACCATCAATATAACCTTGTAATAATCCAATATCATAATAACAATTATTATTTAGAATCTCAGTTTCATATGCATCTTCATAACCAAATACATATGCAATATTTATAATAGTACTATAAATAAGTCTATCTTCATCAGTTATTGGATCTGGTATTTCTGGAATTTCTCGTTGTAATTGACAATTTGTTCCATCAATAGTACCATCAGTAAATCCATTATTATAATAAGTATTAAAATCAGATAATAAATATTCTCGTCCATGCTTATATCCGGTATTAATACCTAAAATATCTTCATTTTCCCATCCAGACTTATAATATGAATTATTTGATCCTGTATATATATAATTATTAGGTCTATTAGCTTCTCGATAACACATATCAATGCGACCTTGACGAAACCCGTCAATCATACCATTATTAAAATCATTTTTAGCAATAAGACCATTCGGTCTTTCATCATTATAACCAGTTGTATATGCTGTTAATCCACAAAAGCCATCAGAACCTGAATATATTTGGTTATCATATGAATTATTAAAACCATCATTAAATCCTGCTGTTTTACCTAAATTATAATTAATATCCCATATATCATTACCATCAGAATATCCAGCTAAATAACCATTATTTGATTGATATCCCTGAATATAAAATTCATTAGAACTATGTAAAACTTGATCATTAAATACTCTTACAGATATTTTATTACATCCAGCATTATATCCATAATCGTAACCTTCCTGTACTCCTTTATTAAAATATGCAACATTTCCAGCTCCATTAGTTTCATCAACTATATATGTCCGATCATTTATTGTAATTGTATAATCATCATCTAACGGCTCAATTCTAGTATCACCAATATAAAACCATGATAATATTGATTCTATCTGAGATTTATCAATATTATCAATTTTTAAATGTGCTGTTAATCGATTACCACCAACAATTTCAATATATTTATATTGATTCCGAGTTATATTTTCATTTATAATATCTTCGCAAGGATTTGTCCACATATTTTTAGATTCATAATCACACCTAGTATATTTTGGATTCCATTGAATCCATTCTTCAGCAGGTTGATAATTACCATATTCTCCACAATAACATGGGCATCCTCCACCTCCTGCTTCACATTCAACAGTAGAACAATATTCATAATCATGAGTCCAATTATGTGTTAAACATTGTTCATACATACATCCTTGTGGAATTTCTTCATGTGAATACGGAAATCTAGAATTCTTAATAATTGATATACTAGGTAAATCATTATTATTAATACCATAATAAAAATTTTGCCATTTTTTAGAATTTATTGTTAAAAAAATATATTTATCAAATATAATAGTTTGAGACCCTATTCCAGATTTATAAAAATTTAAATAAATCCAAGTTCCAGATTTATTTAAATTCACTATTGATGTATACCCATTATTACCTAATTCACGTTCTAATTTATCTTTTATTTGTTTTAAAAAATAATTAGAAAATAAAATTTCAGAAGTATTAGATTTTACTTCTGTTTTATAAACTGATGTTGGTATTTTATTATTATTTGATGGAATTGTTATACCAAATTCAGGTTCAATTTCATGTATTGTATAATATGTTTTAAATATTTCTATAGGATTATTATCTATAAAATTTTCTGATATAAAATTATTTTTAATATTTTCTTTCTTATTATCTGGCATTAACATATACCGTGTATATATAAATCGAGCTATTTCAGTTCTACTATCCGAAAAAAATGAATATGATGTATATGGCTGATCATCCCATGTGGCTTCACTTCCAGTGATTTTATTTTTAATTGTTTCTATTTTATTAGTTACATCATCATTAGAAATACTATGATTAGGTAAACAAATTTCTTCACTAAATATTGAATAAATCATATAATTAAATTCTTGATATGCATATGGAGATTGAAGTATACTCAAACTTACAGTCCCTTTTGGTATAAAAATTCTACCACGTAATAATCCATCATCTGTTTGATTTTTTAAATATTGTATTCTAGTTTTTATTACAAATTCAGCTTCATTAGAATTATTATCTTTAATCAATCGTTGTCTAATATCTTCAATATCTCGATAAGTTTCCATTTGTGGAAATAAATTCTCAAACCAATAATTTGCTGGTTCTAATCTCGCAGCTTTATCATATAATGATAATGGTTCAATATTATTACGTTGATCTCCAATTGATAGTAATTCTTTATCCGTTAAAATTCTATCAGTTGTACATGGCGTATCTAACCATAAATTTAATTTATCTCTATCTTCTAATGATGCACAATATTTAATAGTATTATAAAATATTTTTTTATTTAATTGAATACTTGCTACTAAATATTGATTTGTTGCTATTTTTTCACATTCAAATTCAATACGCAATTTTGGTATATATAACCCTCCACCATCTTTCGGAACATAAAATAATTCTGTTTCTTCTAATAATGGATCTTCATAATCAAAATCAGGATATTTAAAATTAAATTCTGAAACTTTATACCTAAATTTACTATCATTTTTAGATATTGGAGTTATTATTGGAACTTGTTCCATATTATATCCTGAATTAGTTGATTCTTGAGACCCTTTTTTATACATACCAGACTTAAAAATAGAATCTGGAAAATAATTATTTTTTATATGATCTTGTGGTATGAAATTATAAATATTAGTTTTACATTTATATAATGAAAAACCAAGTCGATCTAACCCAGGAATACGAGGAATATATTTAACATATTTTCCAGATCTTGTAATTTTACAAACTATAATATTAATAAAAATTGTAGAATGATTTAAATCAACATGTGATGTATTTGGAATTGTTTTATTTAATAGATTAGGCATTTCAGTATAATAAGTTGGTATTTTTATAAGATGTTTATTACAATTTATCTTTTTTTGATAACATGTATAAATTGAACGTTGATTTTCATCTAATTTTTGTGATATTTCTAAAAATGGTGATTTATAATAATAATTATAAAATAATTGTAAATTATTACTTGGCAATAAATCATGACAATGTAATCCACTTAATAACTTATCAACAGGTAATATATATTCTGTATTATGTACCCATTCAATATTTATATTGGTTAATGAAAAAATAGAATTTTTTGGTAAAAATATTTTACCTGCTGAATTATCCATAGAGATATCTAATTCTAATACATTATTTTTAATATATTTATTACTTAAATACATATTATATATCGAATCTGGTAATATATTATCATATCGAGAATGATATTGTATATTATGTGTATTTAATGAATTAAATGAATGAATGTTTTTATACCATTTTATAAAATATTTTTTATCAATTTGAATATATCCATATAATTTAGTATTACTATTACCACTAATATTTATAAATTCTGGTTTTATGAATGTTTGTACTGGAATATTTATTATTGAATATAAATAATTAGATCTAGTATTCGTAATTGTCTTAATATTTAATAATTCTTCTAATGTTTGAATATTATATTTTGACGATGTTTGATATGCTGTTTTAATTGTATTCGTTATATTAAGATCAATATATTCATTACATCCAATAAATATACTAACTACTCCTGGTAATAATAATATACTAACATTAGATATTGTTTCAAATCGAATAATAATATTCTCTAATATATCTATTTCGGAATTACTTATTTTATATTTTAAATTATGTCTAAATGTAAATCGAGATGGATCTATTTTATTCATAGCAGAATATGGTTCTTCTATTATACTATAATATAAATGTTTTAATAAATCATCTACAGAATTTAAAATAACTACATTACTATTTGGTTTATTCTGAATTACATAATTACTTGGTATATTTTCAATTGGAAATCGAAACATGAATTTATCCTTTATTAAATTAAAAAATATTTTAAAAATAAACTATTATCTATTAAAATAGATAGTTTTAAATACATTAAAATTAATTTAAAAAATAAAATGTAATGATGATTTTGCTCTAAAATCATCATTACACTGGCCTATTAAAATGGTTACAACCATAACCACTTTAATTCCGTTTTTCTAGAACTTGTCGCCTTATAAGAGCATTAACTAGCAAGTTCTTGGTCTCTCTTATTCTTTTGATCAGGCTCAAGAGATATGTTTGCCTAAATAATTCAGTAAAATTTAATGAGCCGAATAAGGATTAAATTTAATCCTTACAATTGCAGATTTTCTCCGCGCTCTTTAATCATTACCAAATCATTATATTAATATCTATAATAAATATTTTAAAATAACATAATATAATATTTTATAATAACTATGTTATTTTAAAAATTTTGTTATAGATATTAACATAATTTCACATAACTATATACTTTTAAATAAGGAGATTGATATGGAAGTTTTTTATAATAAAATTGGACGTGTTATTTTTGATATTAAAATTACTAAAATTAATATATTAACTGAAAATCAAATTAAAAAAAAATATGGAAAAAAAATACTTAAAATGTATAAAAAACATCAACATTATGTTGTTCTTGATAAAGATCATCGTTTAATATTACGAACAAATTCTGGTTCTTATTATTATAATAATTTAATAACTGAAGATGATTTTGATGAAATGAAACTTTTAATAAGTAGAGCTAAAAAAGCATTAGATTCAATAATTATAAAAAAAAGAAAAATAATATGAAATTTTCATTTAAAAAATCATTATTAGGTGGATATATAATTACTAATTTTGATATTTATTCATCAAATGATATAAAGGAAAAATATGGTATAGAGGTT
>Ga0256845_1000661_pt1 | contig 31156 bp, 27 predicted proteins | sample RiftiametaG_FD_189101 | JGI IMG/M metagenome (GOLD analysis project Ga0256845, IMG submission 189101) | Tube worm associated microbial communities from hydrothermal vent at the East Pacific Rise, Pacific Ocean - Riftia | ecosystem: Host-associated > Annelida > Integument > Unclassified ...
TGGATTATATTTGTATCTTTTATTTCTGCATTTTCAATACGCTCGGCTATTGTTTGACCTGTAACTGTTAGGTTGTCGAGGTACATTGAGCCGTTGTCACGTTTTGCTATCTCTTTCATAACCGCTCCAACTCCACCAGCTCTGTTTATGTCTTCCATGTGAACTGTTGTAAGTGATGGAGATATTTTTGCTATGTGAGAAACTTTTTTGCTTATTTTATTTATGTCTGCAATGTTAAAATCTACTCCTGCCTCTTTTGCAATTGCTAACATGTGAAGAACTGTATTTGAGCTTCCACCCATTGCCATGTCAATAGCAAACGCATTTTTAACTGCTTTTTCGTTTAGTATGTTTCTAAAGTTGTACTTTTTATCAAGAGCTATTTCACAAACTCTCTTTGCTGCAGCACGTATTAGAACTTCTCTCTCAGGAGTAAGTGCAGGAATAGTTCCGTTTCCAGGAAGTGCAATCCCCATCGCTTCCATAAGAGTGTTCATGCTGTTTGCAGTGAACATTCCAGAACATGACCCACCACTTGGACATGCATTGCACTCCAAATCTGTCAAATCATCTTCACTTATGTCACCATTTTCAAACTTTCCAACACCTTCAAAAACAGTCGCTAAGTCTATAGGAGTATTGTCTTTTTGTGTATAACCTTTTTTCATAGGTCCACCACTCACAAAAACAGTCGGAACATTAACCCTTAAAGCCCCCATAATCATACCAGGAACAATCTTATCGCAGTTAGGCATACAAATCATTGCATCAAGTTTATGAGCGTTCATGACCGTTTCTATAGAGTTTGCAATTAACTCACGACTTGGAAGTGAATAAAGCATACCATCATGACCCATCGCAATTCCATCATCAACACCTATGGTATTGAACTCAAATGGAACACAACCATTTTTTCTTATCTCATCTTTCATGATTGCACCATATTGCTGTAAGAAAAAGTGTCCAGGAATGATATCTATATGTGAATTTGCCACACCAATAAATGGTTTGTCAAAATCCTCTGTTTTTACACCTGTTGCTCTAAATAAACTCCTATGGGGAGCTCTATCATGTCCTTTTTTTACCTGATCACTACGCATACTTAGCCTTTTAATTTTTTCTTATTATAACCAAATTTGTTTATTTTTCGTATATCTATTTACTTTTAAGAAAAGAAATGGTACAATTCCATCTCAATTTTGTTGCGGGAATAGCTCAGCGGTAGAGCACGACCTTGCCAAGGTCGGGGTCGCGAGTTCGAACCTCGTTTCCCGCTCCATAAATTTTTATAACAAATGTGGTGTCCCATTTTAAGCCCGGGTGGTGGAATTGGTAGACACAGGGGACTTAAAATCCCCCGGCTATTGCAGCTGTGCCGGTTCAAGTCCGGCCCCGGGCACCACCAACTAAAACAAATTTTGGCGACATAGCCAAGTGGTAAGGCACGAGCCTGCAAAGCTTTGATCCTCGGTTCGAATCCGAGTGTCGCCTCCATTATTTGTTTTAACTTACTATTGTCGGGAGATGGCAGAGCGGTTGAATGCACTGGTCTTGAAAACCAGCGAGGGTCATACCTCCGGGAGTTCGAATCTCCCTCTCCCGGCCATTTATTTTATGGTTTCATATGAAACCTCTTATAGACCTTGCAGGAATTCACCCCTTCGTAGATGGCAACGGAAGAACCGCAAGACTTCTCATAAACCTAGAACTAATCAAACAAGGCTACCCACTAGCAAAAATAAAATCAGAAAATAGTTTTAAACCTTACTTTTTTATCTTGGAGATAAATAGTTAAAGTTCACCCTCTTTTTCATTTTCTTTTCCACTCAAAATTCCATTTGCAGCACGAATACCTGAAGCCCAAGCTCCAGTAATTCCTCTACTTGTTCCTGCTCCATCACCTATGATATAGTAGCCTTCTTTGACCATAAAATTGTCGTCAATAAACTCCGGTCTATTTGAGTATGTTTTTATCTCTGGATAGTAGATTATAGTTGAAGGATGAAGCACTCCTGGTATGATCGTGTCTAACATCTTTAGTGACTTCCAAATGTCTCTTAAGATTTTTGCAGGCATACTCAAGGAAAGATCAGCCGCAACTGCATTTTTGAGAGTTGGCTCAAAATCATATAAATCAGAGTTGAAAGTCTCTTTTTTACTTCTACTTCCAAGTCTAAAATCACCAACTCTTTGCATAATGACTGAGCCACCACTTAGTTGCATCACCATCTCGCCAAGTATTTTTCCAAACTGCTGTCCGCTTACTACAGGCTCAGTTAGTCTAATAGTCTTTAGCATAGCAAAGTTTACTAAGTTATTTGGCTTGTTCTCACGAGAAAGAGAATGTCCATTTACTGAATAGTATCCTTTGTACTTCTCTCTAACTATATGAGCACAACCTGAGTTTGTACAAAATGTTCTTACTTTGTTGGGAAAAAGAATTTTGGGGTCATAGTACTCTTTTACTATTGGATAGTTCTTCTCTTTTGTCTCTATTCTTACACCTATATCAACTATGTTATCATTATAAGTAACCCCTATAGTATCCATTTGCGTCTGCACCCAATCATAATCAGCTCTACCACCAGCGATGATGATATTTTTAAATTTTATAACATCTCCACCTACTAGTGTAATCTCTTTCTTATCTTTTGAAAGAGCCTCTGCTTCAGTATACAAAGCCACCTCTACATGTAAAGCTTTTAGTTTTTCTATAAGAGTATTGATAAGCTCTGAAGATTTATCTGTTCCGACGTGAGCTTGGTCTATTGAAAGTATCTCTACTCCAATCTTTTTTGCTCTTTTTTGATATTTCTCTATATTTAATCTTGTTTCCATCTTTGGATTTAGGTGGGTTTTTACCTCTTCTAATATAACCTCTACCTCTTTTTCATCCCAGTGCTCATAAGGGAATCCTACAGGATAGGTATAGTTCTGTTTGCAGTCATTTCTTAACCCACCTGAACTTATCTTCTTTTTTTCCAAAAGTAGCACAGATTTTTTTGAGTTTTCAGCTATCTTAAAAGCCACACCAAGACCAGCAGGGCCAGAGCCAACGATGATAATATCATAGTTTGATTTTAAAACTTTCTTTTTCATACAAATAGTATAGCAAAATTACAGTATACTATTAGACTTCAAGTCTATTTATTGATTTTTAAAAAATTAAGGAAAATAATGCAAATGAATATACTATCTAATAACCAGTTTTTAGATAACTATGTTCTAAATAGAGAGTTTTGTGAGCTCTCTGGCATCTCATCTAATGCTTATCGTTTTTGGAAAGACGTAAAAGCTGCAAAGTATGATGGCTGTAGAGCAGTTTTTTTAGATAAAAGAACAACTTTAATAAAATACAAAGAAATCATCTTTACATGTAGGAAATTATCTGGATTTGTGCAATCACAAGCTTTCTGTAAATACACTGGCATAGCATCATCTCACCTCATAAAAAACAATAATTCAGTACTCTATAAAAAATTAGAAATCATAGACTTATATGGCATAAAGTTAGTAAATCTAAAAAAATTTTATGATGATTTAGGGTTGGATTATAGTTACAATATATATGTAGAAAAATGTAAATACTTTGGACCATCTCCTTTGGAAAAAAAGATCCAACTTAGTTCTGAAATGTGTTTAGGATACTACTAACGAGGATAGCAAGTAGAAAAGTTACTCCAACTACTAAACGAATATAAAAATTTCGATACCTTTTGTCCATTTATGACCCTTTTTGCTCTTTACATGTAAGTATAGCAATTTTTTTCTATAATTATTTAACAATTTGACCTATAATGAATCCATAAGGACAAATAATGAACACACAAGATACTCAAACAATTTTAAATATACTAGCTGAAGAGGTAGTTCCTGCTGAGGGATGTACTGAACCAATTGCGCTTGCTTATGTAGGGGCTAAGGCTAGAGAAATACTAAACGAGACAATAGAAAAAGTAACTATAAAAGTATCTGGAAACATGATAAAAAATGTGAAGAGCGTTGTTGTGCCAAATAGTGGAGGTATGGTTGGTATTGAGGTCTCTGTAGTTATGGGAATTATAGCAGGAGATTCAAAAAAAGATTTGATGGTCATAAGTGACATAAGTGAAAAACAGATGGATGAGGTTAGAAAATTTTTAGACGAGAAAGAAGTCAAGGTCATACATGAAGATACAGACATAAAACTCTATGCTCAAATCATACTAGAATCAAAAAGCAATAGTGCCTCTGTTGAGATAAAACACATGCATACAAATGTAACTCATATTGAAAAAAACCATAAAGTTGTACTAGACCGTCCTTGCAACGACATGGATTTTAACTCTCCTGCAAAAGATAGAGAAATTTTAAGTATAAAAACTATCTATGAGTTAGCAAAAACAATTGAGTTAAGTAAAATAGAAGTACTTTTCACAAAAGTTATAGCTCTAAACTCCAAAATAGCTCATGAAGGGCTCAAAGGGAATTACGGTGTAAATATAGGAAAAATCATAAGCGACAATATTGATAATGGCTTCTATGGAGACGATGCAAGAAATAGGGCTGCGAGTTTTGCAAGTGCAGGGAGTGATGCTCGTATGAGTGGTTGTGCACTACCTGTAATGACAACTAGTGGAAGTGGAAATCAAGGCATGACCTCTTCACTAGCACTAATCGAGTATGCAAGAATACAAAAAGTAGACCAAGAGAGACTCATAAGAGCACTATTTTTCTCACACCTTGCAACTGTTCATATTAAGACCAATGTGGGACGTCTTTCTGCTTATTGTGGTGTTATTTGCTCTTCTGCAGCAGTTGCTGGTGCTTTGGCATTTATAAGTGATGAGAGCTATGAAGTAGTAGCCCACTCTGTGATAAATACCCTTGGAGATGTTTCAGGAATCATATGTGATGGAGCAAAATCATCATGTGCTATGAAGGTATCTACTACAATCTATGCTGCTTTTGATTCTTATCTTTTAGCAAGGGAAGGAAAGTATCTTCATGGTGGAGATGGAATCATTGCTGATGATATAGAGGGTACATTAAAAAACATAGGAAAACTATCGCAAGACGGTATGAGCACAACAGATAAAGTTATAATTGGAATTATGAATAACAGTTAAATTCTTGACATAGGACAATTTTTTATGAAAAATAAGGGTTATAATTTTAACATCATTTAATTTTTCACCTTCTCCGAAAAGTTAAATTTAAATTGGATACATTGGAAATTCGTTTTTTGAGATGCTAACGCGTCGAGTATTTTGACTTAAGTCAAATCTGTCATTCTTATCACACACACTCCTATACAGATTCTCTCATCAAAAAACGGATTTCCAATATCCATTCAATCTTAAATATCTAAACTAAAAAAAAGAGTTGTTGCGAAAAATTACTATTTATGATATTATAGTAATTAAAAAGGCACAACAATGTCACACGTACATATCTTAAAACAGCACTCTTTAAAAGCAACGCCGCAAAGACTCTGTGTACTTGATGTACTTGAGAAGTGTGGTCACGCTACTTTAGAAGATATAGAAAAACAGACAAAATTAAAGTTTCCAACCCTATCACTATCTACAATTTACAGAAATCTAAACGAAATGCTAAAAAAAGAGATACTAAGCGAAGTTAAATTAGTAAACAAAAAAGAGTACTACGAAATAACTAAAGAAAACCATGCTCATCTAGTTTGCTCAAAATGTGGAAAAATAGAAGATTTCAAACTAAATATAGATGAAATTATTGAAAATGTTCAACCATCAACCTCTAACAAAATATACAATGCAACACTCTCATTCGATACTATCTGTAAAGAGTGTCTAAGCCCAAAGCAGGTATAATCCATCTTTACATGTAGAGAGGTGTCCGAGCGGTTGAAGGTGCAGACCTGGAACGTCTGTGTAGTTTACTCTACCGAGGGTTCGAATCCCTTCCTCTCTGCCATATAAATGGGAAAATTATGAATATAATAGATATAAAAAATCTCACTTTTTGTTATGAAAAAGAGAGTATCTTAGAAGATATAACCTTACATGTAAAAGAAAGAGAATTTCTAGCTATCATTGGTCCAAATGGTGGTGGAAAAAGTACGCTTTTAAAACTTATGTTAGGCATTGAGAAAGCTCCGCTTAATAGTATAAAAATTTTTGGTGAAAAACCCTCTAAAAACCTAACTTCTATCGGCTATGTTCCTCAAAATACAAATATAAATACAGATTTTCCGATAAAAGTTGTCGAAGTTGTCATGATGGGACATGTTGGACATAAGCGTCCTCTTATAGGATATAAAAAAGAGGAGATAGAGTGTGCATTAGATTCACTCAAACAAGTCAGTATGGAAAAATATGCCAACAAAAAGATAGGTTCACTCTCAGGCGGTCAAAGACAACGTGTTATGATAGCTCGTGCTCTCTGCTCTCACCCAAAAATACTTCTTCTTGATGAGCCAACATCAAACATAGACACAAGAGGACAAAAAGATGTTTACGAGCTTCTTAGAGAACTAAACAAATATATAACCATAATTGTGGTTAGTCACGACCTCTCTATCATCATGGAGTATGCTTCTACAGTTCTACATGTAAACAAAAAAGCAGCTTTTCACGATATAAGTAAAAAGAGAAAGTTTTTTACAAAAGAGGAGCATTTTTGTGAAGTAGAACTTCTTCAAATGATAGGAAATTCTCATGCTTGATGCCTTAAACTATGAATTCATTCAAAATGCCATCATGGCTGGTATACTTGTTAGTATTGCTTCTGGTATTATCGGTTCACTCATAGTCGTAAATCGAATGGTTTTTTTAGCAGGCGGAATTGCTCATACATCTTATGGAGGGATTGGGCTTGCTGTTTACCTTGGAATTCCTATCTTTTTAGGGGCTTCTTTATTTGCCGTAGGTGCTGCACTACTCATCTCTTTTATAACACTAAAACATAGAGAAAGAACGGACACCTTCATAGGGCTTATCTGGGCAGTTGGAATGGCAATAGGTATTTTATTTGTTGATATGACTCCTGGGTATAATGTTGATTTGATGAGTTATCTTTTTGGTTCAATTTTAGCAGTAAGTCAAGATGACTTATGGTTCATGTTGGCTCTTGTTGTAACTATAATTACCTTTGTAACTTTTTGGTATAGAGATATATTGGCCGTGTCATACGATAGTGAATATGCACTTTTAAGAGGGGTACATGTAAGACTTTTTTACACTCTTATCTTAGTTCTTTCAGCTCTTACAGTTGTAATTGCCATCAAGATAGTTGGGCTTATTTTAGTTATCGCTCTTCTTACTATACCAATTTATATTGCTGAAAAATTATCAAATTCTCTATACTCAATGATGTTTTTATCGGCTATAGTTTCAACTGTCTTTACACTTTTTGGTCTTATTATCTCATATGAGTACGATATAACTAGTGGAGCATCTATTATATTAGTTTCTGCTGTATCTTTGGTTTTGTTCTTACTCACACTAAAGATAAAAGATAACTATTAGTCACTTTTAGAACTTTTTAACTTACTTTTGAAAAAAAATAGTTAATTTAATTTTACTTAAATGTTAAATTTGATAATATAGAGTTATGAAAAATATTATGTGTATCTTACTTTTTATATTACCTATATCTCTTTTTGGTGCCTCAATGAATAAAAATGGCATTGTCACAAAACTAAGCAACAATAGTGTAGCTGAAACTGTAAATATGCTTTCGATTATAGTTAAAGAGCATGGGGTAAGAAGATTTACCATCATAGACCACAAACAAAATGCTATAAATAAAGGATTATTCGGTGTTGGTGAAGCAAAACTTATTATTTTTGAAGAGTCCAATATATGTATAAATCTACTAAAATATGATCCTGCTGTTGGATTAGATTTACCACTAAAAATTCTAATTTATGAGGCTCAAGATAAAAAAGTATACATTAAATATAGAGATCCTAGATTTCTAAAAAATATCTATAATTTAGGCGATACCAAAGAGGCTCTTAAAATGAGTAATATACTTGATAAATTCACAAATATAGCTATTAAATAGTAGATATTTTTTTTCTAGATCTTATTTCACTCTCGTAATATTCTAAAATTCTTGTTTGCAGTAATATAGTATTTTCATCTCCGTTACAAGCATAAAAACTACGTAGATGGTCCATATTTATCTTATCTATAAATCTTTTGTGCCGTCTTAACTCTCTATCTATATCTAAAATAAGATGGTCTATATCAAGAGAATCATTTTGAATTATTTTATTGACATACTCTTTTGTTGTGTGAACTAACACATCAACACGATATTCATCGTCTCTATATATCTCTTTAGCAATATCTTTTAAAACTACATATTCACAACTATTATCTATTTGATTTGAAGCAATCATAGAAGCAAAAAGTTTAGCTCTAAACTCTAAAGATGTATGATGGTATACAAATAGCTCCCTAAAAAAGGAAAGAAAAAATATTTTTGCACTTTTTAATGACATATACCTATCCTGCATTTCTTTGTATAATTATATCAGAATTTAGCTATACTCTACCAAAGAGGAATTTTTATGCATAAAAATAAAGTCATAATTTGAATTTTAAAGAGAAAAAAACAGAGATAAAAAATATATTAGAAATAATTTTTGAACAAAAATCAGAGTTTATTAAAAATACAAATAATTTATACTCATATATAGACCCAGAATTTTTTGATAATAGTTACGAAGATGATATAAAAATAACTAAAAATATAGAAAAAAGAGTAGACATAGTAAAAGAGTTGATATTATCTAAAATAAAAATACTTGATAATAAAAAAAATGATTTAGAATTTTTTACTACAAAATTAACACATGAAAATTATGAGCCAATTATATATTTATATGGCAATACACTAGAAAAAAAAATAAAATTTAAAACTCTCCCAAAGACCATTACTGAAGAAGAGAGTTTTTTTATAGTTATTGACTTTCTAAATGGCTTTTCTCTATTGCCTTGGAGCTAATTTTTTGCTATAATACCGCTCGCTCCTCTTTAGACCTGTGCAATGTCTTTAAAGAACAATGCTTCAGGGTGGGAACACAGCAGAGCACTCTTTTGAGTTCATGTGCCGCAGTCATCTGAAGAGGGGTTTTTACTACTAGCTCATAATATAATCTTCAATTTTAAGTGCCAATTTATAAAAATCAACACCATCAACTTTACCTTTCTCTTTTAGAGTCTTTTTAATAAACTCTTTTCCTTGAATTAACTCTTTTGATTTAACACCATGAGATATGGAAAGAACAGCCTCTATAAAAGCCGATAATCTATCACAATTTTTAAGAGCAACTCCATCTATTGCATTATATTTATCTTCATTGTAAGTTGAGAGAGTATCAACTACCATGATTCTTTTTTCATTAATTTTATTTAAAAATTCATCTTTTTCATTGTTGCCGTAAAGACCCAAAAGGTATTTAAAATTAGGAACTATATGAGATGGAACAAAAGGAAGTATTTCATCCTCTATCATCTTTATCTCGTATTCACTTATAATATCATCTAAACCACTTACAGAGTACTTTACAGGGCTAATAATATCACGAGTCAAAGCCTCAGGCAGATCATGAAACAAAGCACAATAAAAGTTGTTTTCTACTCTTTTATCGCATGCCTTTATATGGGTAGAGTAAAAGTAACCAAGAATTGCAACTATAAGCATATGTCCAAGAACTGAAGTTTCTGGTATACGTGGTGTTTGAGCCCATCTTTTTTGAAAACGGAGACGACCACTAAGGTCAATTACTTTTGCAAGTTTTTTATTTAGCGCTATTTTTCTAACACCAATTAACTCATAATAATCCTCTATTTCTTCTTCAACAGCCTCTTTTACTTGGTCAATTCCATTTAGAAATTTACTTGTTTGATATACTATTGCAAACTCCCAACGTGTAGCAAGATAGGAAGCTGCTTTTAGTATAAAACGCTCTTTTTTATACATATCTGAGTCACTAAGATAGCTTTCAAATCTATTATAAAACTCTCCGTCTTCTATTTCACAAAGCTCATCATGAAGCTTTGTTAAAACCCAACGATTTATCTCTTTTTCTTTTTTTTGAAGTGCTTGTCTAAAAACATCTGGTCGTATATCTGTAACTATTCCACGTCTTAAAAACTCAAATATTCCGGCTTCAATGAGATGAACATGATTTACATCTTCTTCCATATTTGCTAAAAAAAATGCAATTATAAATTTATGCGCTTGCTTATCAAGTTCTACTAACTCTACCATACGAGGATAATCATTCCACCTCTGAATTGAGGCAGAAGTAAAAAAATGTTCTATTAATCCAGCACTTAACATCTAATTTGCTTTGAATCAAGTTCTATCACTGTATGAACATTTCCTCTTGGATTATAATCGGCCACAACTTTCAACCACTTTGGTTTCAATTTTGTATCTAAAATATCATAAATTTCATTTGCACTATCCTCATGAGAAATATTTCTATTCATAAAGCTATTTATATAGAGTTTGATAGCCTTTAACTCAACTACAAACTCATCTGGAGTGTAATCTATATAAATGGTCGCAAAATCAGGATAACCACTCCTTGGACACAAACAGCAGAACTCTGGAAGAGTCAATTTTATAATATAATTTTTTTTATGTTTATTTGGCCAAATTTCTAAATCTTTATCAGTATTAAACTCTGTAATTATTCTTTCACCATATTTCATATTTAATTTCCTTTTATAAATCTTTCAAATTTTTTGGTTTAGATATAATAAAACCTTGAATATAATCAAATCCAAACTCTTTAATTTTATCGTATACCTTTTTTTTATCAATGAACTTTATAACCGCTTCAATTTGCAATGAGTGTAAAAGTTCAATATAAGCTTTTATTATTTTTTGATATTTTTCATCAAAAATATTTTTTGTAAATTCTATATCAAATTTTACTATATCTATTGGTAATGTTTTTATATACTCTAAACTACAATTATGACCACCAAAATTATCAAATGCTATTTTAAACCCACTTTTTTTATACATATTTAGTATTTCTTTAAATCTTTGTGTCTCTTCATATGCTCTTTTCTCTGTAAATTCTAATATAAAATTTTCTTCTTTTAATGAACTTTTATAAAAAGTTTCTATTAAAAACTGCCTAAATTCTGTATTTCTTAAAGTTACAGGAGATAATTTTATAGATATTAGTCTATTTTCAAAATTTACTTTTTCTAACTCTTTTATCAAATTTAATATAACTTTTTTATCAAATTGCATTTCACGACCAAGGTGATTTATCACTTTTTGTATTTGAGTATGAGAAAGAACTCCCTCATTTTTAGAATATATTTTAGTTAATACTTCTAAAATTTCTTTACTTTTATTTTTATATTGTAAAAGCTGGTATTTAAAAATAAATTTTTCTTCATCTATGGCATTGCATATTATCTTTTCAAATAGATTTGGTTTTATATCAATTTTTTCTTCATTTACATCAATTAAAGAAAAAAGTTTTTTTATGATATTGTTCACATTAAAATCATAATTTGAATCAATTAATGCAAAATCTATTTTTATTTCTATATCATTTATACCTATGTTTTTTAACTCTTTTTCAAATATTGTAATTAAATGTTTTAACTCTTTTTTTCTGCCTTTTAAAACAAGTAAAAAATGACCCCCACCATATCTTCCAATTGAGACATCTTTAAAATTACAATTTTTTAAAAAATTATCTAATTTTTCACAAAATATTTTTAATATAATATCTACATTTGTGATTCCGTATCTATCATTTATATCTATTATATTATCAATTTTCATTAGTATAACTGTTGATTCATAATTTTTTTCTTTTACTTCTTTTATTTTTTCTACTATCTCTTTTCTAGTAAAAGTTTTTGTAATAGGATCTATAAGTGTTGATCTAAATCCAATATGAATAAGATAAAAAATATAATATATATAAACAGGAGCAAGAATTATAAAGAGTAAAAAACTCTCTATATCATTTGAAGAAATTTTAAATATATAAAAAAGAAGCAGAGCCAAAACTAAAAAAGGAAAACCAATTTTAAGAGAAATTTTAAATCTGTTTTCTCTCTCTTTTGACTCTGAATATAACATATGTTACACGTCTAAATGTTTTACATCTTTTGCATGAGCTTGGATATAATTTCTTCTAGGTTCTACTTCATCACCCATAAATAGAGTAAAAATATCACTAGCTTCTTCATAATCATCAATTTTAACTTGTAAAAGTCTTCTGTTTTCAGGATTCATAGTTGTCTCCCAAAGTTGCTCTGGATTCATCTCACCAAGACCTTTATATCTCTGGATATATGCACCTTTTTTTGCAGTTTTTTCTATATCTATTAAAGTTTCTATTGGATCTTGTCCATTTAAAAAACTTAAATCTCTCTCATTTATCTTACTGCTTATAAAAAGTGCTTCTTCATAAAGTGGATTTGTAAAAAAGTTATCATCTAATTTTAACTCTTCTAAACCATCGCCTGTTTGGATATAAAGATGAACTAAATCATCTGTTACATTGTGATTTAAAAGATTATAACCTTTTAAATCTATAAACTTTTTTAACTCTTCAAAAAGTTCACTTGAACTCTTTGAAACAAGATCAGGGTTTTCGATTAAATGACGTATGATTGCAATAACAGCAAATCTTTTTTCTAGCTCTTTAAGTATATTTTTATAAGCAGATACTATCTTAAAAAAGTCCATTAAATCAGCATTACCAATTCCTTCAAACTCAAAAGAATTTATACCTGTTTCTATTAAATAATTTCCTAATTCTGTATCATCTTTAAGATAAATCTCTTTTTTACCTTTTTTATATCTATATAGTGGTGGTTGAGCAAGATAAACATAACCATTTTCTACAACTGGTCTCAAAAATCTAAATAAAAATGTCAAAAGTAGAGTCTGAATATGACTACCATCAACATCTGCATCGGTCATGACTATGAGTTTATGATATCTTAATTTTTCCTCATTAAACTCTTCACCAATTCCACAACCAAGAGCTGTTATCATATTTTTAATCTCTTCAGATTTTAAAATTTTATCAATTCGAGATTTTTCAACATTTAAAATTTTACCCTTTAGTGGTAAAATAGCTTGAAAAACTCTATCACGTCCTTGTTTAGCTGAACCACCTGCAGAATCTCCCTCCACTAGGTAAAGTTCGCTTATAGTTGCATCTTTACTTTGACAATCAGCAAGTTTTCCAGGAAGTGTTCCTATACTCATAGAATCTTTTCTGCGAGTTAAATCCCTAGCTTTTTTTGCTGCTTCACGTCCTCGAGCTGCTCCAATAGCTTTGTTCATAATTATTTTAGCTTCTATTGGGTTTTCTTCAAAATACTTTACAAGTTTTTCAAATGTTAGTTTTTGAACTATTGGTTTAACATAACTTGACCCAAGTTTTCCTTTAGTTTGACCTTCAAATTGAGGTTCAGGAACTTTCACACTAATAACAGTTATAAGTCCTTCTCTTACATCATCGCCAGTAACTTTTATATCTTTTTCTCTCGCTGCAGCGTTATTATTTACATAGTTTACTATAGCTCTTGTAAGACCAGCTCTAAAACCAGCTTCGTGTGTTCCGCCGTCTATAGTTCTAATATTATTTACAAAAGAGAGAAGATTTTCAGTATAACCTGAATTATACATCAAAGCTATATCAACTTCTACATCATCAATACTATCTGTAAAATGAACAGGAGTAGAAACTTGTTCTCTTTTATTCATATCAGTTACAAACTGTTTTAAACCACCTTCAAAATGATAGGTTTCAGCTTTTCCAGTTTTATTATCTTTAAACTCAATTGTTATTTTTGGATTTAAATATGCAATTTCTTTAAATCTTTTTGCTAAAGTTTCAAATTCAAATTCCGTAACTTCAAATATACTAGCATCTGGCCAAAATTCTATACTTGTTCCAGTTCTATTTGTACTTTTAACAACTTCAAGTTCACTTTGTGGAATTCCCTCAGAAAACTCTTGACGGTGTTCACTACCTTCACGTTTAATTGAAGCAACTAGTTTAGATGAAAGTGCATTTACAACAGAAACACCAACACCATGAAGACCACCACTTACTTTATATGTATCTTTATCAAACTTTCCACCAGCATGAAGTATTGTCAAAACAACTGTTGCTGCTGACATTTTTTCACCTTCATGATAAGCAACAGGAATTCCACGACCATTATCTGTTATAATTGCCGAACCTTCATTTGTAAGCTCAACTGTTATTTTATCGCAATAACCTGCCATAGCTTCATCTATAGAATTATCAACTACTTCATATATAAGATGATGAAGACCATTTATATTGGTATCTCCAATATACATTCCTGGTCTTTTTCTAACTGCTTCTAGTCCCTTAAGAACTTTAATATTACTTGCACCATATTCGCTCATTTAAAATGTCTCCTTTAACTTGAACAAAGTCCAAGTTAAATTCCTATCACTAAAGCTTTCACTTTGCGAAGAAATTTTATTTTATTTTATTTTTATATCATTATTGGCATGACAATTGTCATGAAGTTTTCACATTCAAGTGAAAAAGGTAAGCCTGTATCATTAAAACCAAGCGTAAAATTATTCTCTTCTATATTTGAAAGAAAATCTAAAATATAACGAGAATTAACTGCTAAAAATATTTCATTATCAAGTCCAGTAGTAAACTCTATTTCTGTTTTTGCTTCAATATTATCATCATTTAAACTTTCAAATAGAATTGTATTTGATTTAAATGTAATTTTCATTTCATTTGAAACAATAGAAATTTGTTTTATAGCTTCTATCATTTTTTCTCTATTTAGTAGAAGTCTATAATTTTTATCTTTTGGTATAATTCTCTCATAATCAGGAAATTTTCCATTAATTAATTTTGTAAAAAATTGAAAATTATTTGATTTTGCTATCAAAGTATTTTGATCATAAAATATTTCTATATCATCAAAAAAAAGTTTTTGAATTTCACTTATAGCTTTTTTAGGAATTATTAGAGAGAAATTATCTTCTATCTGATTTTCTAATTTAACGACTGCTAATCTTCTTGTATCTGTTGCAACTAAATTTAAAAAACCATCTCTTATATCTATTAGAGCTCCATTTAATTCAAATTTAGGATTATTACTATCTATAGCAGGAGATATTTTTTTAATAGATCTTACTAAAGATGTACTATTTACTTCAAATTTTGGTTTTTCTTCAATTTTAGGAAATTCAGGAAATTCATTTGGATTAAACATTGGAAGTTTAAATTTTGAACTATTTTGTTTTATATAAAGATAGTCATTGATTGTTTCAAGTATAACTTCATCATCTTTTAGTATTTTAACAATATCTAGAAGCTTTTTACCATTTGCAGTTGCAACTCCTGCATCTATAAGTTTTATATTTTTAGTACTGAATTCTAAGCCTATTTCAAAGTCAGTAGCTTTTACTATAAAAGTATCTTCAGAAGAAGATATATATAGATGTGATGTGATTTGGCTTAAATCTTTTTTTTCAAGATATGGTTGTGTGTTTAATAAAACTGTTTCTAACACACTTTTATTAATTGAAATTTTCATTTTTTTCCTTTATATATTATATAAATATAGTATTAGTAGTAGTTTACATTGAATTTGTGAATTTCTTTCTTAAGTTCCTATTTTTAGATACTTAAATGAGTGAATAAAGTTTTATGTTTATTCACATTTATTCACAAATTCCTTATTAACTTTTACTCATCCTTTGTTAAAACTCTATTTTTAAGCTCATCTACTCTTAATTTAAATGTTTCATTTGTTTCTAATAGCTCATTTATTGTTTTCATACTTTTTGAAACTGCTGAATAATCTTTCATACTAAAAAACGATGCAAGTTGAGACATTGAATTTTGTGTCAAAGTTCTTGCTAAATAAATTCCTATGCGTCTTGCTTCTACTATGTTTTTGCTTCTTTTTTTAGATTTTATTTCACTTGGTTTTATATTTAATTCTTTTGAAATTACAGTTATTATATCTTCTAAAGTTATATTTTCTCTTCTCTCTTTTATCTGTTCTTTCATAACACTTTTAGCAAACTCAAAAGTTATTTCTTGACGCATTAGTGATGCATAAGCATTTAGATTTATAATTGCACTCTCTATTTCACGTATATTATCACCCATATTTGCAGCAATATAATTTACTATTTCATCATTAAGATCAATTCCATCAAGTTCACATTTCTTTTTTATAATAGCTATTTTAGTTTCAAGTTCAGGAAGTCCAATATCTGCAATAAGTCCCCATTCAAATCGGCTTTGAAGTCTTTCTTCAAGTCCATTTATACTTTTTGGTGGTTTATCACTTGTTAATATTATCTGTTTTCCTGCAGAATGAAGTTCATTAAAAGTGTGAAAAAATTCTTCTTGAGTTTGAATTTTATTTGATAAAAATTGAGTATCATCAATAAGTAATATATCACAACTTCTATATTTCTCTCTAAATCTTTCCATAGATTGGTTTCTAAGATTATATGTAAAATCATTCATAAACTGTTCTATAGTTGCATATATAACAGTTTTACCGTTTGCTTGAGAGTAATTACCTATAGCGTGTATAAGATGTGTTTTACCAAGTCCTGTTGGTCCATATATAAAAGCAGGATTATACATAATTCCTGGTTTATTAGCTACTGATTTTGCAATTGTGTAAGCGTATTGGTTTGAACTTCCTACAACAAAACTATCAAAAGTATAAGAAGGATTTAAAATTGTATTTTTTGTAGTTTTACTTAGTTCTGTATCAATTGGAACTGTTTTTTTTCTAGTTCTACTTATTTGGTCTTTAAGCATTATATCTACTGTTGGTTTTTTTCCAGTTTTTACTTCAAAGAGGTGAGCTATTTTACTAGCATATTTTGTTTTAACCCAATTTGCTATAAGAATATTTGGAGCAATAAAAACAGCATAGTCAGAACGAGATGCTTTTTCGTGATACTTTAGTTGTTTAATATATCTTTTATATTCAAGTTCAGAAATCTCTGAGCTTAAAAGCTTTAAAACGTTATCAGATAGCACCTATACTCCTTAAGGTTAGTCACATAGTGAATAAAATGTGAATAACTTCTTTATTTTAACAAAATTAGACTAAAATTTATGTTAAACTACCATGAAAAGTAGTTTTTCACCATGTGAATAAAGATGTGAATAAGAGGAAATTAAGTGACAATTTTAGGAATAGACCCAGGAACAAGAAATTGTGGTTATGCAATAATCAAAAAAGAGAAAAATAGGGTTATTTTAGTTGAAGCTGGTTTAATTAAAATTAAAGAGAGAATACTGCAACACCAGATAGTTGAGCTATGTGAAGGGTTAGATATAATTTTTTCTAACCATAAAATTGATGAAGTATCTATAGAAGATATATTTTTTGCGTTTAATCCAAAAACTGTGCTAAAATTGGCACAATTTAGAGGAGCACTAAGTTTGAAGGTTTTACAAGTTTTTGGAAACTTTCACGAGTACACTCCACTTCAGGTGAAAAAAGCGGTTACAGGCAATGGAAAAGCATCAAAAGAGCAAGTTTCATTTATGGTAAAGAGAATTTTAGGAATTAAAAAAGAGATAAAACCACTAGACATTACAGATGCTATTGCAATAGCTCTTACTCATGCTCAGAGACTAAAAGTTTAGTTTTAGTACTCTTTTATAGTAAAAAGGTATCTATGATCTTCAGGCAATTCTTTGTAGAGTGCATGAGCTAACTCTTGTATTTCCCAGAGTGCTGATTTATCACTTCGTAGGTTTATAAAGTTTTGTAAGCTTCTTGCATTTATAGTATATGTTAATTCAGTTTTGTAGCTTTCAGGAAGACAGTATTTAGCCTTATCATTGCTTACGCCTTTACTTAGTACAATTCTAAGGTTTTCAAGACCTTTTATACTCATTTCATCTACTATATCATTTCCAGTCATGACCAGATATTTTTTAGCTCTATCGCAATCATTACATGTAAAGGGTTCTTCTTTTTTGAGTTCTTTAAGAGTATATCTTGTGCTTTTTACACTAAGACTTGCCATACGATGACGAGCTAACTCTTGAAGAAGTGCACGACTAATACCTTTGATATAGTATGTGTAGACTAAATGTTCTAGTGTTGAAGCGTGTTTAAATTTGTTTCCAACTCTGTCTATAAGTTCTTTATCTTTTTCTCCACCTGAATCGCTTTTGTCAAAACTTTGCCAACAAGTTCGTATTGCACTTGCACAGACTTCTAAAGATGTGTGTTGTAGTAATGTAATTTGCATAAAAATAAGCCTCAAATTTTATTGAGGCTTATTATATCTTTTATTGCTTTAATTGTAAAAGTGTATTTAACATCTGATCAGATGTTGTAATAGTTTTTGAGTTTGCTTGGAAACCACGTTGGACTATGATAAGTTGAGTAAGAGAACGAGAAAGGTCAACGTTACTCATCTCTAATGCACTTGCTTGGATAAAACCACGACCACCAACTGCAGCTTGACCTATGATAGGGTCACCTGAGTTAGAAGTTTGTATGAAGGCATTACCGCCATCACTCTCAAGACCTCCATTGTTAGTAAATCTTGCCATTGCAACTTGTGCTAAGCCAAAACTTCTACCATTTGTAAATGAGCCAATTAGAGTTCCTGTCTCGTCAACACGTATTCCAGCTAAATCACCACCTGGGTAACCATCTTGAGATATACCAGATGTATTTGATTGAGCATCAAAACTTGTCATCCCATCAAATTTTCCTAAACTACCAAATTTTAGTTCTATATTTTGGTTTGGAGTTGATCCATTGTTTGCAGTATATGTTAAGTTTGTAGGATTAAATGTAGATAGTGAACCATCCGAATTAAAGCTTATACTACCAGTTACAATATTTTCAGGATAACTTCCTAAATTTATATCTCCAGGTTCTGGAACACTTATAAGAATAGCCCATTCTGTGCCACCATCACTTGTATATCCAGTTTTTGTAAATTCAAATCTTACTGTATGTTTTGTACCAAGAGAGTCATAGACATCTATACTAGAAGCATGATTAGCAGCATAAACATTTTGTGAAGTTCTTATTGCAACACCTGTTGTAAGAGAACCTTGAAGTGCTCCCATAGTTGTAGTAAAATTATTATTTATACCTATATCATTTGATGCGTCACTATATGCAGAAATAGATATGAACATATCAAAATCATCAGCATTTCTATAATTTGTTCCTGCTACCAATGTTACGTCATTTGCAGGGGTTAACCCTTTGAGTATAATGCCAGAAGGAAAAGTTACATTACTTGCTAAAGTAATTGAAGTTATAGTATTGTCATTAACAGGGTATGTTGTATCGACGGCTAATGTAGCACCATTTACAATAGTACCAGCAGGTAATATTAGTGGATTTGTTGCTCCGACTGTAACACCGGCAGGAAATACTGTTGTATCCCAAAATAAAATATCTTCAGTAGTAGTAGTACCAGCAGTTAAAACTGTAGTAGTGGTACTGTTAAAAATATCATTATCATCACCATTAAATGCATCGCCAGCAGGATTCCTTATTTCAAATTGACCCTGTTTGTTTACTACTACTTCAACACCATCATTTTTATCAGCAGTTCCATTTCCATTATAATCGGTTTGTAATCTTGCATCGGTTTGCATAGAGTGTCTTAAGTCTTCAGTAGTTGTAAAAGTTCTTGCACCATCTCTTGGAGTTGAAACATAAGGAGTAGATGTTTTTGAGTATGTATATTTAAAAGCAGTTATTACTTCTGTTGTAACTAAACCAGAATTAGGAGTAGCAGTACCAGCAAAAGAGTTTACAGCTAAATCAATATTTTTCATATTTGATTCTGTACCAGTTTTATTTGTATTTATTAGAGATAAATTATTACCCCCTGTTACTTGAGCGGTAATACCAGTTTTAGAAGTTTCTGCATTTATTAATTGTGCTACAAAACTAGCATAGGCATTATCTCTATCAATACCAGAAAGAGTTGAACTAAAATCTCCACTTATATTTATACCATTTAGTCTTATATCAACAGTTTCATTATTGGTACCATTTGATTCTATGATACGAGTTGCTGTTTTTGAATCGGTATAGCTTGCCCAAAAGCCTTGTCCTTGTCTTAAATTAAAGGATTCTCCATTACCATTAAAAAGAGCTCCTAAATCTTGACCTCTTTCTATTAATTCTCTATTTGTATTGAATTCATTGTCTGCTACATCATTTTCGTTATGGGTTTCATCAGCTGTCATTATTCCATCAGAATTTTTATCTACCCAACCATTATTTTTATCTAATGTATATATAGAGGCTTTGTTTATAATAACATCGCCAGAATTAAGATTTGCTTTTAAAGTAATATATCCTGTGTCATTTGCAGGGGTTGTAAGCCCTGGCGGGATAGTTATATTTCCAATAGGAGTGGTAGAATCTATTTCTCCAGTATCAGTATCTCTAGTCCAACCTTGAATTATATATCCATTACTATCGGTAAAGTTACCAAGTGCATCAAATGAAAAATCACCATTACGAGAATATTTGTATGTACTACCACCATCTGGAGACACTACAAAAAAACCATCACCTTGGATAGCAAGGTCGGTATTTTTATCTGTTGTTTGTACTGAACCTTGTTTAAAGATTTTGGTTACGGAGCTTACTTGTGTACCAAGACCTATTTGCATAGGGTTTTTACCACCAAGTTCACCTTGTGGAGCAGTTGCTATTTTTGCAGTTTGACTTAACATATCAGAAAAATTTACTCTTGAGTATTTAAAACCTGCAGTGTTTACATTTGCAATGTTGTTACCCTCAACGTCCATCGCTATTTGGTGTGCTTGTAGTCCGGAAACACCGGCCCATAGTGATCTCATCATAATTTAGTCCTTTTACAGAGATAATTAAAATCAAATATCTCTATTTTCTTACTAAATTAAAGCAAAAAGTGTTCCTATCTTTTCATATTGATTGCATTTTGAATCATTTGGTCACTAGTTGTTATACTTTTTGCACTTGCATCAAAGGCTTTTTGCATTACTATTAACTCTGTTAAAGCGGTTGCAAAAACAACATTGCTATTCTCTAGCCTATTTGAAAATACCTGAGAACCTTGTACCAATTCTCCCTTTTCATTAGTATAAAAAATAGGTTTTCCACTATTTGAAGAGTACTTAAACATTGTATCTCCTACTTTTTCTAAACCTTGGTCATTTTGGAAATGATAAACTGCTATTTTTGCAACAGGGGTACTTCTTCCATTATCAAATTCTGCTATAACATTTCCTCTTCCATCCATTCCGTAATCTTTTAAAAGTCCTGATATATACCCATCATGGGTTTCACTTCTGCTTTTATCTAAATTAATATTTGATACAAAGCCGGTAAAAGAGTTTGGTTCACCCACATCTATGGTTAAAGGTGTTCCTCCATTTGACATTGTAGGTATGATTGAACTTAAAATTGCTCCACTTCCTGCAAACTCTACTACAGCATTTTGTTGGTCTACAATTTCATAAACTTTTTCAGCTGCTCCATCTACCTTATAAAGAGTGGGGTCATATGTTTTACTAGGGTCAAGTTTTTCATAAAAAGTTAAAACTTGTATAACACCATCCCAAATACTTCCTTGTGTAGGCTGAGGAACTCTTTTAGTGTAGGTCATATCTAAAACATCTTTTTCCCCTGTTGGAGAGATGATTGTAGAGCTAAAGTGTTCAACATTAGGTATCTCTTGAATAGTTTGAAGTTTTGCTGTAGTAGTTAGTGGATTTGAAATATCAAGCGAACTAACATCTTTATTTGTAACCACCCAGTTTAAAGTGGCATCTAAAACAGGTCTTACTTCAACAGTATTACCATTTATATCAGTTATTGTGACTAAAACAACTTCGGCTTCTTTTGGGTCTTGAAGTGAAGGAGTATTTGAAACTGTTCCATTTATAGTTATAGTTTGGTTAATTATATTTACTGGATTACTAACTACATCAGCACTATTTAGATCTATCTGTGTTGCAGCTATGATTACCTTTGGGTCTAAGTTTGCAGAGTATGAAACACTAGTTGTTGCTTCTGGCGGAAAATATAGAATATCAGGAAGATTTATTTTTGTCTGTCCTTCAACGCTTCCTAATACAATATCAGTTAAATTTGCTATCTGATTAGCTTCGCCTAGTTCGTTTGAATTTTTACCATAATATCTTCCAAATTGTTCCATTATTTCAGGAGAAAGAGTGGTTGGAGTTATATTTCCTCCAGCTGTACCTAAAAGGTAATTTCCATTTGAATCAACCATATCGCCATTTCTATCTATAGAAAAAGCTCCCGCCCTTGTATAAAGTGTTTGGCTATTTCTACTATGAACTCCAAACCATCCTTCTCCACCAAGAGCTAAATCAAAAACGCTATCTGTAAATTGAAATATTCCTTGGTTCATATCAAGTGCAGTTCCACCAGGACGACTACCATGCCCAATGTCATTTATGGTGGCTTCAAAGTATGAGTCTGCTAGTGCAGTAGAAAAGTGGGTTGAAAATTCTGGAGTGCTACTTTTATATCCGACAGTTCCTATATTTGAGATATTATTTGCCCAAACATTTATACCAAACTGTTGAGACATTGTTCCACTTATTCCATTATAAAATGATGAGTTCACAACCTACTCCTAAAAAAATTCTTTTATATATTCCATAGGAACATAAGAAGAGCCAAGTTTCATAAGAGGTTTTCCATCTTCATACCGAACAGATTCAACAGGGTAGATACCAAATTGTGTCTCTTGTTGTTTGTTATCTGCATCAAGATATTCAGATTTCACACTATAGTATCCGGCTGGAAGTTGTTCCCCACTATCGTTAAAACCATCCCATTCAAATGCCAAAACACCACTTTTGCCAGCTTGCCCATCTAAATCTATTTCTCTTACAATAACCCCATTTTTATCTGTAATGGTCATTTTCCCTGTTTTTATCTCTTCTTGAAAGTAAATTTCAAACTTTGCAGGACCAGATTTAGGAAGTGTTACTGCATTTGAGCCAAGACTTGCCATTTTCCCTATGGCTGCAAGTGATCCCATATCCATATTTTTATTTAATCTATTTACTAACTCTTCCATAGCTTTGTTTGTGTTGTTTGCCGATTCCAAGGTTGCCAATTGTGAAGTTTGACTAAGGATTTTTTCACTATCCATTGGTTCAGTTGGGTCTTGGTATTGGAGTTCTACTAAAAGAAGTTTCATAAAAGAGTCTTTATCTAAAACACTATTTGGATTTTCTACTATACCACTGTTCTTATTTGTGCCGTTTGCTACTTGGTTTAAATTTTGAGTTATTCCATTTATTGCCATAATCTATCCTTTTTTATTTATACATATTGAGGGACAATTAGCTCTATGCTAGTTGTCTCTTCTTCTAAATTTTCTTCTTCAAAAAAGTCACTTGACTCTTTTCCACTTTTACTGTTTTTCTGTTCTTGTTTTTCTCTTTGGTCTGAGAAGTTCATCTCTAAGTTTGTAAATCCCATATTTACTAGTGAGTTTTTAAACTCTGCTTGATTTTGTGTAAATAGGGACATTGTATTAGTATTTGATGATATGTTTACATGTAGGTTATTTCCACGATTGACAATTGTCACATCAACTTCACCCAATCCTTTTGGATTGAGTGCAAGTTGAACTCTCATAAAAGGGGGTTTGTAATTTTCAAGTTTTTCTTTAAAATCAGCTGCAAAATTGCTAAAAGTTTCTCTTGATGGGCTTAACTGTTTTGAAGCTATAGTATCAGTTTTTATTTGAGGTTTTAGTTCATTTCTATTTATAGTTGGTTCAGTTTTTACCTCATTACTTTCCGTTGTTTTAGTATCTGTATTTGAACTCTCATTTGTTGTTATAGTAGTTGTTTTTGTCTGTTTATCTGTTTTTATTCCTTGAAGTAAGTTTTCAATCATACCTTTTTTAGGTATATTTGATTCTACTTTTGTTTCATTTACTCTTGTGATTTCTGGTTTTTTTACCTCTTCATCTATCTTTACATGTAGTTTTTCTTTTAATGATAAATCTTCTTTAGTAATTTTTGTTTTGAGTTCTTTTTGTTCCTCTTTAACTATGACTTTAGAGACTTCTTCTTGAACAACTTTTATAGTTTTTTTAACCTCTTGGGTACTTTTTACTACTATAGTTTCTTTTTTTTCTTCAACTATTTTTTCTTTTGTAATTTCTTTTATAGTTTCTTTTTTCTTTTCTTTAGGGGTACTCATAATTTTTTCAAAAAGTGTAGGCTCTTTTTTTGCCTCTGTTTTAGGCTTTTCAATGTTGCTTATAGATAAAACTGTAGGCTTGGATTCACTCTCTTTTTTGGTTTCAACCAATACTTTTACATTTTCTTCTTTTGGAACTATAAAAAACTCTTTTTTAGCTAAAATAGGGAACTCTTTTTTTAGAGTTTCAATATTCATACTTTTTACAGAAAATTTTTCTAATCCCAAATCATATTTTTTTGATAATTTTAGAAGGTCTGTTATATTGTTTATATCTTTTAACTCTTTTAGAGCTGTTTTACTGTTGATTAGTTTTGTAAGTTTATTTGATAGTGAAGGAAAAGATGCTATCTTAGCATCAGGATTTTTTAGCAGGGAGATTACCTTTAATAAATCTTCTAGAAGATGATTTTCTAGTGATTTTTGTTCACCTTTGTTGTTCAAATCTAACTTTGTTCCTTCTTCTGAACTTTCCATCTCTAAAGTGAGTTTTGTTCCTTCTTTGGAAACTTCTAAGGACTTTTTTATTTGAGCAAACATAACAGATAAAAAATCTTTTGTGGAGGATTTGTCATCACCATTTGCAACATCACTTAAAATTTTTGAAGTTGGTTTTACTTTGGCTACGTTAACACCAGTTGAAATGGAAAATATCTCTTTCATAATTTGCCTTTAGAAATTTATCTAATGATATAAAAGCAAATTATGTTCCACTAATTTACATGTAGCTATTTTAAGAAAATTTAGATATAATATCCAGCTTATTAAATTAAAGAAACCCGAATAAAAATAAAAGATATTTTTTTCACTAGCAACTCTCAATAGAGTTGAAGTTTAAGTGAAAAGAATTTTTGATGGGCTTCGCCCATTAAAAGGAGAAATAAAATGGATATAGATTTTAAAAACATTGCAGTTATTGCACACGTTGATCACGGTAAAACTACGCTAGTTGATGAATTATTAAAACAATCAGGTACATTTGATGCACATACTCAAACAGAAGAGCGTATGATGGATAGTAATGATTTGGAAAAAGAGAGAGGTATTACAATTCTCTCTAAAAATACAGCGATTCACTATAAAGATACAAAAATTAACATCATAGATACTCCAGGTCACGCCGATTTTGGTGGTGAAGTTGAACGTGTTTTAAAAATGGTAGATGGCGTTTTGCTTCTTGTGGATGCTTACGAAGGTGTTATGCCTCAAACTAAGTTTGTTGTAAAAAAAGCTCTTTCACTTGGACTTCGTCCGATTATTGTTATAAATAAGATAGACAAAGATTCAGCTGACCCTGAACGTGTTATAGATGAGCTTTTTGACCTTTTTATTGCACTTGATGCAACAGAAGAGCAGTTAGAGTTCCCAGTAGTTTACGCGGCAGCTCGTGATGGTTATGCAAAATATAACATGGAAGATGCAAATGAAAACTTAATACCTCTTTTTGATACTATTTTAAAGCACGTTCCAAGTCCAACGGGGACTACTGAAAATCCACTTCAACTTCAAGTCTTTACACTTGATTATGATAACTATGTAGGAAAAATTGGAATTGCAAGAATTTTTAATGGTACTGTAAAAAAGAATCAAAATGTTATGCTCGCAAAAGCTGATGGAGAACAACTTAAGGGTCGTATTTCAAAGCTTATCGGCTTTAACGGACTTGAAAGAATAGACATAGACGAAGCAGCATGTGGAGATATCGTAGCAATTGCTGGATTTGAAACACTTGATGTTGGAGATAGCATTGTTGACCCTGCAAATCCTATGCCTCTTGATCCATTACATATTGAAGAGCCTACTCTTTCAGTTGTATTTGCCGTAAATGATTCACCATTTGCTGGACTTGAAGGAAAGTATGTAACTTCAAACAAGCTTGACGAGAGACTTGAAAGTGAAATGAAAACAAATATCGCTATGAGATACGAGAATGCTGGAGAAGGAAAGTTTAAAGTAAGTGGACGTGGAGAGCTTCAAATTACTATTCTTGCAGAAAACATGAGAAGAGAGGGTTTTGAGTTTTCTCTTGGTCGTCCAGAGGTAATTATCAAAGAAGAAAACGGTGTTAAGTTAGAGCCTTATGAGCATTTAGTGGTTGATGTTCCTGATGAGTTTACTGGTACTGTTATAGAGAAGCTTGGAAAGAAAAAAGCACAAATGACAACTATGAATCCAACGGGTGATGGACAGACTCGTATAGAGTTTGAAATCCCAGCTCGTGGGCTTATCGGTTTTCGTGGACAGTTCTTGACAGACACGAAAGGTGAGGGTGTTATGAATCACTCATTTTTAGATTTTAGACCCCATAGTGGTGGTGTTGAACATCGTAAAAATGGTGCGTTAATATCTATGGAAAAAGGAACAGCTTTAGGCTATTCACTATTTAATCTACAAGATAGAGGAACACTTTTCGTAGAACCTCAAACAAAAGTTTATGTCGGTATGATTTTAGGTGAGCATGCTCGTCCAAATGATTTAGATGTAAATCCTATCAAAGGAAAGCAGTTAAGTAACGTAAGAAGTAGTGGAGCAGATGAAGCTATCAAACTTGTTCCGCCTCGCAAAATGACACTAGAGCTTGCACTTGAGTGGATAGAAAACGATGAGTTACTTGAAGTTACACCAGTTGGGATTCGTGTTAGAAAGCGTGAGCTTGATGCTACTAAAAGAAAAAGACAGACAAAAAAAGATAAAAATGCGTAAATAAAATATATCTCTACATGTAGAGTTTTACATGTAGAGATAATTCCAAAGGATTTATTATGAATTCATTTCTTATAGCTGTGATAATAATCATAGTAGTTTTAGTTCTTCTATATAACTTTTTAATCTCAAAGAAAAACCAAGTAGAAAATATCTATGCTAGTGTGGATACTCTTCTAAAAAAAAGGTTTGATTTAATTCCATCTTTAGTAGCAACAGTTCAAGAAGCTATGAAGCATGAAAAATCTACTCTTGAAGAGATAACGTTACTTCGCTCGCAAGCGATGAAAAGTGGGGTTAGTAGCGATCAAATGGCTGGAATTGATAGTAAACTTAGTTCACTTCTTGGTTCTATCATGGTGGCAGTTGAAGATTATCCCGAACTTAAAGCCAATGAAAATACACTAAATTTACAATACTCATTAAATGAGATAGAAGAGCAACTTTCAGCAGCACGTCGGGCTTATAACCAAAGTGTCACAGACTACAACAATGCAACAGAGATGTTCCCAACCAATATGATGGCAAACTATATGAACTATAGAAGAAAACAAGTTTTTAGTATAGTAAAGTCTGAAAGAAAAAATCCAAATATAAAAGAACTTTTTGATAAATAATGAAAAAACTCTCTGAACTTTTAGACTTTTTTTACGAAAATATTTATCCAGATTTAGAATTTTTAGAGCAGAAGAGACTCTCCATATACTCATCTTTAAAAAAGATGGCTATTGTAATTTCTATCTTTACATGTATAGTGTTTTATATGCTTTTTAATATTTTTCCAAGCACTATAGATTTGCTTATCTTATGTCTTATTATACCCTCTAGTATATTTACTTTTATATATAAAATGAAAGTGAGTGGGTATGCCTTTTTATTTAAAGATCAAGTTATAGAAAAACTCGTTGAGTTTATAGGTGAAAGTTTGAGATACAGCAAAACAGGTATGATAAGTGAGCATGAGTATCGACTTAGTTCACTCTTTTCACAAAGAGTAGATAGATATAGCGGAGATGATTTAGTAGTAGGAAAAGTAGATGGTGTTGATATGCGTTTTAGTGAAATTCATACACAAATCAAGAAAAAAAGCAATAAAGGGAAAACTTATTGGCAGACTATTTTTAGAGGGCTTTTTTTTATAGCAGATTTTAACAAGCACTTTACGGGTAAAACAGTTGTTTTGCCAGATAATAGTGAAAAGTTTTTAGGTACACTCTCTCACTTTTTTCAATCTTTTAGCTCTCATGGGGAACTTATTAAGATGGATAATCCAGAGTTTGAAAAAGAGTTTGTTGTCTACTCAAGTGATCAGATAGAAGCAAGGTATATACTTTCTCATTCTCTTATGAACGCTATTTTAGAGTACAAGAAACTTGTAGGTAAAAATCTTTCTATTAGTTTTGTAGGCTCAAATATATATATTGCTATTGGCTTTAAAGAGAGATTATTTGAGCCAAAGATCTATAAAAAAGTAACAAGTTTCGAAGAAGTAAAATTTTATTTTCAAATACTTAGCTTGACGTCAAACATAGTTAAACACCTAAATTTAGATAAAAAACTCTGGTCTAAAAGATAAATTTGTTTACCGAAAAATAGTATAATAGATTTTAGAATAAAAGGGGTAAAATTGAATAATATTTTAAAAATAGCCATTAGTATAGTTGTACTAGTAGCATTGACATATATCATTGTAGATGCATTTTTTATGAGTGACAGTAAAACAAATACACAATTTGGTGGGTTTGGAAAGATGGTGGCACCAGGCGGTAAGAGTACTACTGTAAGCACAAATAAATTGGAAGTGAGTATAGATAAGATTTTAATCAATATGCACTCAGGGAATTACAAATACATGAAAGCAGATATGGCTTTTAAGATGAAAGATAGTGAAAATAGAGATAATTTGGTAAAAAGTATGCCACATATAAGAGATACAATATTGCGTTTTTCTTCAACTCAAGACAGTAATAAACTCTCAACACCTATGGGTAAGCAACAGTATAAAGAGGATCTAAAAGACCTTATTTATGAGTCTTATGGATTAGATATAGAGGATATATACTTTAGGGATTTTGTTTTAGCGAAGTAACTTTAAATAACGCTATAAATGAGAGCAACGCCATAAAAGCAGCATACAAATAAAGATAATCTCCATAAAAATACCCAGCCAATAAAGCTCCAACAAAGCCCCCTAAACCAAATGAAAATCCGTAGTAAAATTGTGCTGCAAGTTTTCTATTTTGATATACAGTATATAAAAAGCTAATTGTAACAGTATGATGTAGGGCAAATGTGATAGCATGAAATGATTGAGCAACAAATGATATGGTAAGAGATTCAGGGAATAAAAATAGTAGAAGCCATCTTATGATTGTAATAAATACAGAAAATTTGAGAATTTTTAGCAGGTTTAGCTTTAAAAGAGGTGATTGAAAGTAGAAAAAAATTATTTCACAAATTACACCAAATGCCCAAAGATAGCTAACCATTTCTAAACTTATACCACGTTCCGTTTCATAGATGGTAAAGAAATTATAAAATGTTCCAAAACTTATTTGCATGAAAAATAGACTTACCCATAGAAATGCAACTTTTTTAAGTTCAAATTTTTCATCATCTTGTTTTTTTGCTTTATGTCTGAAATCCTCATTTTTATAGGTTATAGCAACCCCAAAAACAAGCATAATAAAAACAAAGACTATATAAAAGTTAAGTCCAATCATATAATTATCTAGCTCTCTAGCAAGTATAATTCCTAGAACCATAAACCCAATTGAGCCATATAGTCTCGATTTACCAAATCTTTTTTTACCCAAATGCTCCATGGCGTAAGTTTCTATATATGGTAAAACCAGCCCTGCCGCCGCCCCAATAAGCATATTTGGAATCATAAAAAGATAAAAATTTTCTATTGTGAAGTAAAATAGGATTGCTCCAAGCAGTATGGAGAGAAGTGCAATATGAAAAACTTTTTTTGTTAACTCTATATGTTTTAAAAAAGCAAATGGCACGATAAATCGCATAAGTGGAGCAAGTGCAAAAACTATACCAATCTGCATAGTACTGTAACCAACCATCTGTAGCATTTTAGGCATAAAAATCACATATATAGCTGTCACACTAAAGTATGAAAAAAAGAAAGCAGAGATTTTAAAAAAAATCAATTTAATCTTCAATCTGTATTAGCATTGTTCCTGAAAGTAGGTCGTGTAGTGTTTTTTTATCTTTTCTAGCAATCGCAAGAAAAAGTCCAGCAACTAAAAGAGTTGAAAGTGCAAAAGTAAAATATCTAACTATTAGTTGAAATATAGAAGGCTTTTGAAGGTTATTACCAACAAGTTTTATACTATATGCCTTGTAGCCTGGAGTTTGTGATTTAAAAGACCAAAATCCCATGATGATAAAAAAGTGAGGTACAAATACATATATCCAACCTTCAAGCATATGTTCGGCAAACTCTTCACGAGAACCCATAACCAGATAAAAAACAACATATAAAAGAGGCATAAGAAGCATAAAAGTATCTGTTATGAAAGCTTTTACTCTATTAACAGGTGGAGTGATTGTAAAACTAAGAGGTTTTTCTTTCACCTCTTTTTGGGTAACTTTTCCTTGTTTTATATCTCTCCATCTACTCATTAGTTTCCTCTACTACCAGGCTTGAAAGCTTCACTTCCATATTTACAAAGTGGGCAATTTTCTTCATCATAAACATCAAATTCAAAATCTCCAAGAGCAAAGAAAGGAACATTGTTTGGCAGTTTACATGTAGGAGTAGCCAGCTTTTCACTTCCTACTCTTTTACAAAACCCACGATTTGCAAGAGCAGCAAATGCGACAATTTTACCACCTTGTTTTTCTATTTGTGAAGCAGCTTCTAAAACAGAACCACCAGTTGTGATAATGTCTTCACACATAAGGACTTTTTCACCTTTTTTTACTTCAAAACCACGTCTTATAGTCATCACTTTTTCAACACGTTCAGCAAAGATAAATCTAACACTTAAAGCGCGAGCAAGCTCATACCCTGCAAGGATTCCACCAAGAGCAGGAGCACAAACTGTGTCTACATGTAAGCCACTTTTTTTAATCATTTTAGCTAAATTAGATGCTAAAAGTTCAGCTACTTTTGGGTCTTCTAACACTTTTGCAGATTGTAGATAAAATTGTGAGTGTTTACCACTACTTAGAAGAAAATGTCCTTC
>Ga0256845_1000662_pt1 | contig 31143 bp, 32 predicted proteins | sample RiftiametaG_FD_189101 | JGI IMG/M metagenome (GOLD analysis project Ga0256845, IMG submission 189101) | Tube worm associated microbial communities from hydrothermal vent at the East Pacific Rise, Pacific Ocean - Riftia | ecosystem: Host-associated > Annelida > Integument > Unclassified ...
TGTCCTCATTTTCAAGATTTAAAATGGGGTTTTCATTAAATTGAGCATTTACAGAGGTAAATAATAATAAAAATCCCATTAAAATGGGAAAAATATATTTCATGTGTTTATTTTGTAGCAATATATATTGATGCAACCCCAAATGTTTGAGGTTTGTTCTCTACCTCTATAAACCCAATTTTATTCAAAATATTGTTGAAGTCTTTTCCATGTGGAAATACAGAAGCAGATTCGCTTAAATAGGAATAAGCTGATTGGTCTTTTGAAAAAAGTTTTCCAATAAGAGGAAGAACGTTTTTGGTATAAAAACGATATCCTTGTTTGTATGGAGTTTTGGTGGGTACAGAGGTTTCTAATACTATAAATGTTCCAGATTTTTTTAAAACCCTATATATTTCTGATAACCCTTTTTCAAGGTCTTCAAAATTGCGTACGCCAAATGCAACGGTAATGGCATCAAATGTATTTTCTTCAAAAGGCAAATTTTCACTATCGCCAACAACCAGTTCAATAATATGGTTTAAGCTTTTTTCTGCCACCTTTTTTTTTCCTACTTCTAACATTCCTGATGAAATATCCAAGCCAATTATTTTTTCTGCTCCAGTTTTAACCATATTAATAGCTAAATCTCCAGTGCCAGTTGCAATGTCTAAAATGTTTTTAGGCTGTTTCTTGCTAAGAATATCAACCACTATATTCCTCCATTTTATATCTATTCCAAAAGAAATCACTCTGTTTAAGCCATCATAATTTTCTGATATAGTATCAAACATCTGTGTCACTTGTTCCTTTTTTCCCAGTTTGGAATCCTTATATGGAGTAATTTTCTCTGCCATTTTACTATTTTGGACAAATATACAAGTACAGATTGATTCTGTTGTCAAAGGTAAGTTGAGAATTATTTGTTTTTTACTTATGTATGAGAATGTTAACATCAAGAAAATAAATTTATGTAATTTTGCTTTACAGTATGTACAGGCATTTTATTGAACGTTCTGTAACAAGGTATTATGTCTCTAATTACTACAAACAGATTGCCTAAAGAATTATAGGTTTTACCTTTGGAAAACAATTTTAAGAACAAATGAAAATAATAATTGCGGGAGCTGGTGAAGTAGGCTTTCATTTGGCAAAACTATTATCGTACGAATCTCAGGATATTACGTTAATTGATATCAATAAAGAAAATCTCTCTTATGCAGATAGTCATTTGGATATTAGAGTGTTAAAAGGTGATGCTACCTCTATTTCCCTTTTACGAGACGCGCAAGTAGAAAAGTCTGATTTGGTTATTGGTGTTACTTCATCAGAAACCACAAATCTTACCCTTTGTTTATTAGCAAAACAATTAGGCTGCAAAAGAACTATTGCTAGGATATCCAATACGGAGTTTTTAGATAATAGAGAAGCTATTAATTTCTCTGAGTTGGGAATAGATGAACTTATTTCTCCAGAAGAGTTGGCAGCAACAGAGATTCAGTTATTGTTGAATCAATCTGCCTTTAATGACACCTATGAGTTTGAAGATGGCGCATTGATCATGGTTGGAGTCTCTCTGCCAAGATCAGCCTCATTTGTAGGTAAAATGGTGAAAGATGCGGCAAAAATATTTCCAGAGCTACATTTTATGCCTATTGCCATTCAGCGTATGGGAACTCAATATACAGTGATTCCTAGAGGTGACACTGTTTTTAAAGAAGGAGACCAGGTGTATTTTATTACTTCTAAAGGCGGTGTTGATGAGCTGTGCAAATTAACAGGGAAGAAAAAGGAGGAGATTAAAAATGTAATGATTCTTGGAGGCAGTAAAGTTGGGTTTAAGACAGCAAGGGATCTTTGTGCTAAAAAGTTCAATGTAAAATTGATTGAAAAAAACAAGGAAAAAGCATTTGAAATTGCTGATGAATTGCCAAATGCCCTTGTCATTAATGGTGATGGGAGCAATGTAGAATTGTTGGATGAGGAAAGTTTGGAATCCATGGATGCTTTTATTGCAGTAACTGGAAATTCTGAAACCAATATTATGTCCTGCTTGGTGGCAAAGTCAAAGCATATTAAAAAGACCATAGCTATGGTTGAGAATATAGATTATTTTCAATTATCACATTCTATTGGAATAGATACGCTCATCAATAAAAAACTTTTGGCAGCCAATAATATTTTTAGGTACATTAGAAAAGGAGAGGTAGTGGCTTTAACTAGATTGAATAATCTAAATGCAGAAATTTTAGAGTTTATAGTAAAACCAACGTCTATTGTAAATGGTAAAATAATACGTGAATTAGATTTTCCAAGGTCTGCCACAATAGGTGGTGTGGTTAGAGATGGAGAAGGTATTATTGCTCTTGGAGATTTTAAAATTATAGAAGGAGATAGGGTAGTGGTCTGTTGTTTACCCAGGGCCATTCCAAAAATTGAAAAGTTGTTCTTGTAGTGTATGAAATTTAATTCTAAAATCATTATTCATCTTATGGGATTACTGTTGCTGTGCAATGGTTTTTTTATGTTGATAGCTGCTTTTGTAAGTGGCATGTACAAGGATGGAGTTACGATGGATATTACTCTTGCTGCAATTGTAACCATGCTTATTGGAGTTTTGTCCATGTTCTATACTAGAGGGCATAAAAAAGAGGTAAAACGTAAGGAAGGCTATATGATTGTCACTTTTGGCTGGCTGGTCATGTCAGCATCAGGAATGCTTCCATATTTATTTTCTGGTGCCATACCAGATGTTACCAATGCTTTTTTTGAAACTATTTCTGGCTATACAACAACAGGGGCAACAATTTTGAATGACATAGAATCCCTGCCAGAGGGAATTTTGTTTTGGCGTAGCCTTACACATTGGATAGGAGGCATGGGGATTATTGTTTTGGCCATTGCCATATTACCTTTGCTGGGAATAGGCGGCATGCAGTTGTTTGCTGCTGAAGCTCCTGGTCCTGGCGGTGATAAGTTACATCCTAGAATTACGGATACGGCCAAAAGACTTTGGCTTATATATGTTGGTTATACGGCAGCTGAAACACTTTTGTTAAAGTTGGCGGGAATGTCCTTTTTTGATGCTATCAACCATTCTTTGGCAACCTTGTCAACAGGAGGTTTTTCCACCAAAAATGCCAGTTTGGCTTATTGGAACAATGAACCATTGATTCAATATATAGTAATATTTTTTATGTTTTTGGCAGGTAGTAATTTTGTGTTGAGTTATTTTGCTTTTAAGGGAAAAATACAGCGCATCATTAAAGATGAAGAAGTTAAGTATTACACTGTATTTATCATACTTTTTGCTATAGTTACTACGGCTGTAGTTTATTTTAAGGCAAATGTCCCTGTTTCAGATTTTCATCCAATGGTTTTAGGTCATGGAGAAAGCTCTTTTAGGCATGCGTTGTTTCAAGTTATTTCAGTGATTACCACTACGGGATTTGTTACCGCTGATTTTACAGCTTGGACGCCCTTTTTAACGATTTTATTTTTTGGATTGTTCTTTTTAGGTGGGTCTGCAGGTTCTACTGCTGGTGGAATCAAAGTAATGAGGCATTTATTGATTATTAAGAATGGTTTGTTAGAGTTTAAAAGAACACTGCACCCCAATGCTATTATTCCTGTGAGGTATAATAATAAAACAGTTAAGGAGCATATTGTCTATAATATAATAGCCTTTTTTGTACTTTATATGTTGTTGTTTATAATTGGAGCATTGGTTTTGGGCTTTATAGGATTGGATTTTCAATCAGCTATTGGCGGAGCAGCTTCTTCATTGGGAAATGTAGGACCAGCTTTGGGAAGCCTTAACCCAATAAGCAATTACAATAGCTTACCAGATATTGGTAAATGGTGGTGTGGTTTTTTAATGTTGGCAGGAAGGTTAGAACTGTTTACTGTGCTGATTTTATTGACTCCGTACTTTTGGAAATCAACATAAAAAAGTCGGTCATATAGTTTAGAAAACCATAGACCGACCATATTATTACTATTCTCTTTTTATACTACTGCTTTAATCCTAGCTATTGCTTCTCGCAATTCTTTTTCTGATGCTGCATAAGAAATACGGATACAATTAGGGTTTCCAAAAGCTTCTCCTGTAACTGTTGCTACGTTAGCATTTTCAAGAAGGTGCATGGCAAAGTCTGATGCGTTGTTTATAACAGTTCCGTTCAAGGTTTTGCCAAAAAAGCTAGAAATGTCTGGGAATACATAAAAAGCACCTTCAGGGACGTTTAATTTAAAACCATCAATTTCTCCAAGAAGTTCCAATATTATATCACGTCTTCTATGAAATTCATCAACCATGAATTTAATTTTGCTCACAGGGGCTTCAAGCGCAGCTATGGTAGCACGTTGTCCAATGGCATTGGCACCGCTTGTAATCTGTCCTTGAAATTTAGTACATGCTTTGGCCACCCATTCCGGTGCGCCAATATATCCAATTCTCCATCCAGTCATAGCAAAGGCTTTAGATACCCCATTGACTGTAATGGTTCTGTCATACATGCCATCAATGCTCGCAATACTAACGTGACCACTGGTAAAGTTGATGTGCTCATAGATTTCATCAGAAACAATAAAAATATTTGGATGATTTCTTAAAACAGCTGCTAAGCCTTCTAGTTCCTTTTGGCTGTATACAGAGCCACTTGGGTTACAAGGAGAGCTGAACCAAATCATTTTGGTTTTTGGCGTTATGGCAGCCTCTAACTGCTCTGGGGTCATTTTAAAATCGGTGTCAATAGATGTGGGGACTTCCACAGGAACCCCCTCTGCTAATTTTACAATATCGCTATAACTTACCCAATATGGAGCAGGTAAAATCACTTCATCACCCTTGTTTAGCATTATCATGGCAATATTTGCCAATGATTGTTTTGCTCCGGTAGAAACTACAATTTGGTTAATGCCATAATCCAATCCATTATCTCTTTTGAACTTATTGGAAATAGCTTGTTTAAGATCAGCATATCCATCCACAGGAGAGTAGCTACTATAATTATCGTCCACTGCTTGTTTAGCAGCATCTTTTATGAAATCTGGAATATTAAAATCTGGTTCTCCTAAACTTAGACCAATGATATCTTTGCCTTCGTTTCTAAGTTCTCTTGCTTTAGCGGCCATAGCTAATGTGGCCGAAGTAGACATTTTATTGATTCTTTCAGATAAATGATTGCTCATGCGTTATAACTGTTTACTAGTATTGTAATGCTGGGTTTTGCCCCAACTTTTTTAAATGTTTGAAGTGCGAAATTATGGCTTTTCTAGTAGTTTTATATTCGTTGTAAGGCAAATTAAACTCTTTTGCTGTTCGTTTAACAATTTCCCCGATTTTTGTGTAATGAACGTGGCTAATGTTAGGGAATATATGATGTTCTACTTGATGGTTTAACCCACCCGTAAACCAATTTACTATTTTACTTTTGTTTCCGAAATTTACAGTGGTGAATAATTGGTGAATGGCCCAAGTGTTTTTCATAGTACCATTTTCATCTGGAAGAGGAGTTTCCGCCTCTTCAATAACATGTGCCAATTGAAATACAACACTAAGGATTACTCCTGCAACATAGTGCATTACAAAGAAGCCGATTAATAATTTCCACCATGAGATATCTAAGATTACCAATGGTAATACAATCCATATTCCTATATAGATTAATTTAAATACGACCATTTTACTCCAATTTGCTATAGGATTAGGAAATTCCCCATAAGAAAGTTTTCTTTTGGTATACCTGTACATTTGTTGAAAATCTGTGGTAATGGCCCAGTTAAAGGTTAGTAGTCCATATAAAAAGACAGAGTAAAAATGCTGAAATCTATGGTATTTTTCCCATTTTGTATGTTTAGAGAAACGTAAAATACGGCCAGCATCCAAATCTTCATCATGACCTTGAATATTGGTATAGGTGTGGTGCAATACGTTGTGTTGTACCTGCCAATTGTATACATTGCCCGCAAGAATATAAATACTTCCTCCCATAATGCTATTCACCCATTTTTTGGTAGAATAAGAACCATGGTTGCCATCATGCATTACATTCATACCAACACCAGCCATGCCCACTCCCATTACTATAGTAAGTAAAAGATTTGCCCAATTTGGCAATCCCAATGTTAATATTAAAAAATAAGGAGCCAAGAAAAGAACAAACATGATGGCGGTCTTTAAATGAAGTCGCCAATCTCCTGTTTTTTTTATTTCTTTCTCTTTAAAATAATCATTTACCCTTTTGTTTAAAGTCTTAAAGAATTGGGCGGAATCCTTTCTTGAAAATCGAATAGTTGTTCCTTTATCCATGCTATTTATATTTAATCTAAATCTACTTTATTTTAAGGTATTGTCTTAATCATAAACAAGGCTTATGATGGCTAAAGTAGTATTTTTGACAAAATTAAAGGAATATCAATGAAAGCAGACATAATTTTCAACTATTTTCCAGATTTAACAAAACTACAACAAGAGCAATTTTTGCAACTTGAAGATCTATATAAGGACTGGAACCAAAAAATAAATGTGGTTTCCAGAAAAGATATTGATGAATTGTATTTGCGCCATGTTTTACATTCCTTGGGAATTGCCAAAATACATGCATTTAAATCAGGGACTTCTGTTTTGGATGTAGGCACAGGTGGTGGTTTTCCGGGTATTCCTTTGGCCATTCTGTATCCTGAAACCCATTTTACTTTAGTGGATGCTATTGGTAAAAAAATAAAGGTTGTAAATGAAGTGGTAGAAGGATTAGGATTGACGAATGTTAATACTTTGCATGGACGAGTGGAAGAGCTTAAAACTCAATTTGATTTTATTGTAAGTAGAGCAGTGGCAGCCATGCCAACTTTTGTTCATTGGACAAAAGGAAAAATTAAAAAGGAATCTTTACAGGAGAGAAAAAATGGCATTCTGTATTTAAAAGGTGGCGACTTGTCAGAAGAATTACAAGATTACCGTACAGCACAGACTTTTGATTTGGAAGACTATTTTAAAGAAGATTTTTTTGAAACCAAAAAAGTGGTGTATTTGCCAATGAAGTATAAAGGGTAACGATGATTTTTACTGGATAAAACAAAAAAGGAGCCATTTGGCTCCTTTTTTATAAATGCTTTCAATAATTTATTTGCTCCATGGTGGTACAACACCGTTGGATCTTGCATATGCGATTAATTGACCTTTATGTTCTCCATTATGTTCCATAACGGTTAAAAGACCAGCTAGTGTGCTCATTCTAGAAATGCTTTTGAATCCAGTTGGGTTTTCTTGTCGGTCAAAAGTTTGTTTCCATATCTTTCAATTTCTCTTTTTTCAAGGCGTTTTATTCTTGTATCGCTATCCAAGTAAATAAAAATTGCTAAATCAAATGCTTTTTCCCATTGTTTACCCCAACTTACCATTGATCCACTGATAATTAAATTTTCATATTTTTTGAAATCAGATGTTAGTTTTTTGTTTCTTTCAACTAATGGTATTTTTTCTTGAAAGGGTGGTTCAGTCGATTTCCAGTAATAATCATCAACATCTAAATGTTTGAATTCTGTCTTTTTTTTAAGCTCTCTTCCTAGTGTAGTTGTTCCAGAACCTGATGCTCCAAATATTAAAATTTTCATTTTAAATACTGATGTTTCTATTTTTGGGCCATATTATTGGCAACTTGTTTATATAGATGCATTACATCAGTTTTATATTTATTTAAGTGTATAAAACTGATGTAATGTCACATCTTTGATTAGACATATGACTAAAATAATAGATTTGTTTATTCTTTGCCTAAAAATGGATATCTGTAATCTTCTGGTGTCACCAATGTTTCTTTAATCAACCGTGGAGATACCCAACGCAATAAGTTTTGTGGAGAACCGGCTTTGTCATTGGTTCCAGAAGCTCTTGCGCCACCAAATGGTTGCTGACCAACAACGGCTCCCGTAGGCTTGTCATTTACATAAAAATTCCCAGCACTGTTTTGTAATGTTTTGGTAGCTTCATCAATGGCATAACGGTCTGTGGACAATACAGCACCTGTCAATGCATATTCAGAAGTGGAATCCACTAATTTTAATGTTTTGCTCCAATCTTTGTCTTCGTAAATATAGATGGTCACTACTGGTCCAAAAAGTTCGGTTTCCATTGTGGTGTATTTTGGGTCGGTGGTCAATAATACGGTAGGCTCTATAAAGTACCCTTTGGATTTGTCATATCCTCCACCAGCAATGACTTCTACATTTTTGTCCTTTTTGGCTTGGTCTATGTATTTTGCTAGTTTGTCAAACGAACCTTCATGGATAACAGCAGTTATAAAATTGCTCATGTCTTCTGGTGAGCCTGGTTTGTTGAAAGATTTCATGTCTTCTTTCACTAAATCCAATATTTCATTGGCCGTGGATTTTGGCAGATATACTCTTGATGCGGCACTACATTTTTGCCCTTGAAATTCAAATGACCCACGGATTATGGCAGTTGCCACTTGTTCTGGTTTGGCAGAAGAATGTGCTATAATGAAATCTTTCCCTCCTGTTTCCCCAACAATTCTGGGATAGGTTTTGTAATTGTGGATATTGGTTCCTATTTGCTTCCACAGTTCTTTAAATACATAAGTAGAACCTGTAAAATGGATTCCAGCAAAATCTGGACTGTCCAATACTGTTTTGGTAATCATCACAGGGTCACCATAAATAACATTTATAACACCGTCTGGCAGACCAGCTTCTTTAAAAACATCTACAATAACCTTTGCTGAGAAAACCTGATGGTCACTGGGTTTCCATATCACTACATTGCCCATCATGGCAGCACTGGCGGGTAAGTTTCCTGCTATGGCCGTAAAATTAAATGGTGTAATGGCGTAAATAAAACCTTCTAACGGGCGGTATTCTACTCTGTTCCAAATGCCTTCAGAAGAGTCTGGTTGCTCTTCATATATCTGTGACATAAATTCCACATTAAAACGTAGAAAATCTATAAACTCACAGGCAGCATCAATCTCTGCTTGGTGAATGGTTTTGGACTGCGCAATCATGGTGGCAGCATTTATTTTTGCTCTGTATGGTCCAGCTAGCAATTCGGCAGCTTTCATAAAAATAGCAGCGCGTTGCTCCCAAGTTAAGTTTGCCCAATTGTCACGTGCCTCCAATGCATTTGCAATTGCTTTGGAAACATGTTCCTTTTCTGCTAGATGATATTGCCCTACAGTATGTTTATGGTCATGGGGTGGGGACATGGGTCTGGTGTTCCCTGTCCGGATTTCTTCATTCCCAATATATAAGGGAACATCAACACCTCCATTAAAATAGGTTTTGTATTGTTTGAGAACAGCTTCCCTTTCTGGTGTGCCGGGAGCATAACTTTTTATCGGTTCGTTATATGCAGTTGGTACTTGAAAAAATCCTTTACCCATAATTGTGTATTTTAAAACAAATTTTGGGATAAAGTTAGTGAAACCTAACAGTTTTGTAAAACTAAAAAAGAAGTAAAATTTTTTAATTTAAAGCAAAAGGAGCGCTAAATTTAAAAGTAGGAATATATACCCTGAATTTTTCAGTAGAACTAAAGTTCACCATATTGTAGTGACCTCTCATTGCGCCAATAGGAGAACCTAAAAGACATCCAGAACTATAGGTGTGGGATTCGCCTGGTTTTATTACGGGTTTTTTACCAATAACACCTTCGCCATCCGCAATTTCCATTTCGTTCAAAGCATCATAGATTTGCCAGTGACGAGAAGTTAATTGCACAGAATCCTTGCTCTGGTTTTCTATGGTGATGGTGTAGCCAAAGGCAAAGTGCATTTTATAGTTTTTAAAGAAAGTTCCTTCAAAACTAGTGTCTATAGATATTTTTATGCCTTTTGTTACTTGTGTAATCATATATTCTAATCTTCAATATGTAATTGCACTTACAGTTATTGATACCAGTGCTGTAAAAAATGCCAATATAAAAAAGACAGTATTTAGAAATATATATTTAATACTGGTTTTAATTATTCCCTGTTCATAGAATTTCCACATGGCTATAAAAAGATATATGGAAAAAATCAACAAGAAAATACCAGAACTGTTCACTTCAAAAATAGCATCTATTATAAAGCTAATAATGAGCAAGATAAACAACAAAGATTGATTATGAAAACTAAAGATAAGATGATCGGTATAATTGTGCTTTTTTCTGATATAAGCCAACCAAATGAACAAAGCGAATACAGGTAAAAAGAAAAATATCAAAAAAGGAAGTTTGGAAATTAGGTCAGTTGCAAAGCTTCCAGGTTGTTGAAATACTTTAAAGATACTGTTAGAAACTTCAAATGCAACTCTGTTTTCATAGGTGTCTTCTATATTGTACTGTTCTTTAGCATCCTTAAAATTATTAATCTGTTCATTTTCAGTCAATTTATAGAAGAATTCTAATTTTTGATAACGACGATTTCCTTTGGGTTTATCATTTAAACCGTTGAAATATTTTTCAGGATCAGCCAGTAGTATAGAATCTTTTTTAGAATTTGTAATCAATACATTTAAAGAATCCAAAGCGTTCAAGACTTCTTCTCCTTCTTCTTTTGGGGAGCTAAAATTAAGATTGACTTCTTTTAAGGTGTCGCCATTACTTTTATAGCCATAGCTGTTCAATTCTTCATAATCTCCAGAAAAACTCAACATTAAGAAATAAACAAATGCCAAACTCAATAAAAAACGAAAGGGATTGGTGTATGATACTCGTTTGCCCTTGATAAAATCTTTGGTGATTGACCCTGGACGTATAAGAAGTGCCGATAAGGTTTGCAGTAGTTTGGAATCATAGGAGAACAAATTGCTAAAAAATTCATCAAAAAAATCTTTAAGTGTCAATTTTTTTGTGCTGTTGGCCTGTGAGCAATTGGGGCAGTATTTATCGCTCATGTCCAAAAGATGCCCGCAATTTAAACATTCGGTTCCCCGATATTTAAGTAGGTGTCTTCCTTTAGGTATTATTGTTGGTTTGTTGTCCATTTATCCTCAAAAGATAAATATACATTAATTGCTGATATCTCTTGAATTTGCAGAGCCTATTCCAATAATGCTATCATATAGGTCTCCAAAGTTTCTATAGTAGACCAAAATGGTGTAGTTGTTCTCTGTGAAATGAAAATTACCGCCAATGGTATTTAGGTCTATAGTGCCGTTTTCATTCTTTATGACGTACTTGTAATTGTTAAAACCTTGTTTTATTTTAATGGTAGCTTCTAAGTATCCAGACTCTTCATTATAGACCATTTTGTTATCTTCATTCAAATCATAATTGTTGAATTTTCCAAAGACATAAACATCACTCAGTCCAATGTTTGTTGTGTAAGGAATGCTAAAATGCACTTGGGTGTATTCTGCTTCCCTAGAGTTGTCATTGCCTTGTAGCGTACGGATTACAAAATCACCATTGATATCAGGGTAATAGGTATATGGCCTATCTGCACGATGCCTATCTGCAAACAAAATGTGATGGTAAAGTTCTTTGTATTCAATTTTTGATATGGCGGCACTGGGTGCACGTAGATCACTGGTATCAAAATTCAGAAATTCATTTCCGCCAAAAAAACTGGTTTCTTGGTCGTATTTGTATACTAATTTACTTCCAAGAGTGTATTGCGGAGCAATATTATATAAAGCGGTTGGCCAATGGTAGTTTTGTATAATAACCACTTTTACCTCTCTCTTTGGGTTTACCAATTGAAAGCCTGATGGATTTATAGTAAACTGTACCACTTGCTTCTCATTAAGGTATGCAAAGTCCCTAGACCTTTTTATGACCGCCCCAACTTTGGCAATATCCTTATAAATTACAAACCGTCTAGAAAATTGAAGTTCATAACTATTATTATAAATTTCTAACATATAATTACCGCTGGCCTTTAATCTGACATTATTATTGGGTATGGTAAGGTTGTAGTTGGAATAGGGTTGTAGTGTGCTATAACTATTTCCATAATCTATAATGCGCTGATTGTCCATTCCATTAAGATATTGTGATTTTAAAAGAGAGGAAGGTGTCCAATCGTAATTGCAGTGTACAATTTTATAATAATAATCTTGTTCTTGCGCTAAAGTATCATCAAATTCCAGATGAAAAGATTCTCCCAATTGCACAATGGGAAATTGATCTTCCGTTGTTCCCTTAAAGATTATAGATTTAATGTTTTCAGGTGGATTTATCTCTTCTTGTACTTGTCCAAATAATGGGATGGTAAAGAGAAAGACTAGGATAAGAATTGTTCGCATTAAATTATTTTTTGGATAAAGGTAAACAAAAAGCATGCCCAGTAACTTAAGAGGTTCTTTTGTAGGTAAACAATCTCCATTATTTAGAATCGTTATAAATACAATGAAAACCTGTTTTTTAATACTTCTTGCAAGGTTAGTATGATGTTAAAATTTTAAATTTGCATCAAATTTTTATAACCTAAGGTCTACTATAATATGTCTAAAGACATTCGGATTAAAAAAGGCTTGAGCATCAACCTTGTTGGAGCTGCTGAACAGACTACTTCCAAAGCCACATTAAGCAACGCATACTCAATAAATCTTTTGGATTTTCATGGAATAACCCCCAAAATGTTAGTAAAACAAGGTGGTAAGGTTAAAGCAGGCGAAGCACTTTTCTATAAAAAGAGTTGTGAGGGTATGCTCTTTGTCTCTCCTGTGAGTGGAGAATTGGTTGAGATAGAAAGAGGAGCAAGAAGAAAGGTGTTATCATTGAAAATTCTTGCTGATAAGACCCCAAGTATTGTGAGTCATGAAAAAGTGGATGTGGAAAATGCATCAGCTGAAGATATTAAGGCACTTTTGTTAAAATCTGGCTGTTGGCCATTTATTAAGCAAAGACCTTATGATGTTATTGCAAATCCTGAAAATACACCAAAAGCAATATTTGTTTCTGGCTATACCACTGCACCTTTGGCGGCAGAATTGGACTATGTGTTGCAAGGCAGGGAAAATGAGTTGCAGGCAGCATTGACTGCTCTTGGAAAACTTACTTCAGGTAAAGTACATGTGTCAGTTGGGAAATCATCCAACTCACCGTTGGCTGGATTAAGCGGTGTGGAACACCATACTGTTTCAGGGCCACATCCTGCAGGATTGGTGGGGACACAAATAAATAAAATTGACCCTGTCAATAAGGGAGAAGTAGTTTGGACCATAACGCCCCAAGATTTGGTAATCATAGGTGAACTTTTGCTTACAGGTGAATTCAATGCAGAGCGTATTGTTGCACTTGTTGGTTCTTCTGTAAAAGCCCCAAAATATTATAAAACAAAAATAGGAGCGGAAGTTTCTACCTTTTTATATGCCAGTGGTGTAAATGAAGATAAGTTCAGGGTAATAAACGGAGATGTGCTTATAGGTGCTAAAAGTAACCCAGACGGACATTTAGGATTTTACAACAATACCGTTACAGCCATTCCAGAAGGTGATGATTATGAATTTATGGGTTGGACAAAACCTATTTTCAATAAAGTATCAACCTCTAGAGCATTGACTTTTTCTTGGTTAACACCAAATAAGAAGTTCAGTTTAAATACAAATACCAATGGTGAACACAGGGCATTTGTTATCACGGGAACTTATGAAACTGTTTTTCCATTGGATATATTTCCAATGCAGATTTTAAAAGCATGTATGTATAAAGATCTTGACGAAATGGAGGCTTTGGGAATGTATGAGGTAGCACCAGAAGATTTTGCATTAACAGAATTTGTTTGTGTGTCTAAACAACCACATCAGGATATTATTAGAAAAGGTTTGGATCTAATGATTAAAGAAATAGGATAATGGGTTTAAAAAGTAACTTACATAACTTAAAAGAAAAGTATAAGGGCACTAAGATGGCTCCTGCATTTAATGCAATCCATACTTTTTTATACTTGCCAAATGAGATCACTCACAATGGCACCCATATAAAAGCAGCGGACGATTTAAAACGTACAATGAACACAGTGATAATGGCACTTGTTCCTTGTTTGATTTTTGGAATGTTCAATGCAGGGTATCAGCATTATTTGGCACTTGGAGATATAGAAGCAGTTTCTGGAGGTTTTTTTAGTTCAGAATTCTGGACCATGGATAATTTTCTAGTTGGTTTTTGGAAAATAATACCGTTAGTAATTGTATCCTATGCTGTTGGATTGGGAGTTGAATTCCTTTTTGCAGTAATAAAAAAACATGAAGTAGAAGAGGGGTACTTGGTAACAGGTATGTTGGTACCACTTATTGTACCTATAGATATTCCATTATGGATGCTAGCTGTTGCAGTAGTGTTTGGTGTTGTAATTGGTAAAGAAGTATTTGGGGGAACCGGAATGAATATTCTAAATCCTGCATTGACAATAAGAGCATTTTTATTCTTTGCCTATCCTACTTGGATGAGTGGTGATAAGGTATGGGTAGAAGGTGCTGTAAAAAGAACTCAAGAAATTGCCGATGGTGCAACTCTTGATGCCATGTCTGGAGAAACTATATTAGGTAGTCTTGCACAGGGTAAAGAAGTTTTAAGTCAAGGCAATGAATTGATGAATTCTTTTTTAGGGTTTATTCCGGGGTCAGTAGGAGAAACATCTACATTGTTAATTCTTTTAGCAGGGCTGTTTTTAATTTTCACTAAAATAGGAAGTTGGAGAATTATGTTGTCCTCTGTACTTGGGGCATTGGCAATGGGGTTGATTTTCAACGGAATTATAAGTTTAGAATGGTTGCCGGAATACAGTAAATTCTACACCTTGATGAATACAGAGTTTTGGCATCATTTACTACTAGGTGGTTTTGCCTTTGGTACGGTATTTATGGCAACGGATCCTGTTACTGCATCACAGACCAATAAAGGAAAATGGATCTACGGCTTTTTAGTTGGATTCTTTTCTATAATGATACGTGTATTCAACCCTGGATATCCAGAAGGGGTAATGTTGGCCATTTTATTAATGAACGTGTTTGCACCAACAATAGACCATTATGTGGTTAAAGGAAATGTAAAACAAAGACTAAAACGTCTTAAAGCAAAAACCGCGTAAGGATGGAAAAGAGAACAGATAAAAATTCATACACAATACTATTTGCAATAGGAATGGTGTTGGTGGTAGGTTCAATATTAGCTTTTGCAGCATCTGGTCTAAAAGATAAAATAGATGAGAACAAGCGTATAGAAAAACAACAGAATATTCTATATGCAATGGGTGTAAATGATAATGAAGAAGGTAGCATGGCTTTTATCTCTACCGATGTAGTTGCTGATGAATTTTCAAAATACATTAAAAAGCAATTGGTCATTGAAAATGGCAAAGCCACTGAAGATGTCAATGCATATTTAATTGATGTAAAAAAAGAAATAACAAAAGGTAAAGATGGAGGGGTAAGAAGGTTGCCTTTGTTTGTTGGGGAAAAGGACGGAAAGACATTTTATATAGCTCCAATTAGAGGTAAGGGCCTTTGGGATGCTATATGGGGCTTTGTAGCCATGGATAAAGACATGGTGGTGCAAGGTGTGTTTTTTGACCATAAAGGTGAAACTGCTGGTCTTGGCGCTAACATCAATAAACGTTTCTTTATGGATGATTTTATAGGAGAAAAATTAAATCACGATGGTAGGTTTATGGGAATTACTGTTGCCAAAGGGAACAATGACCCACTCAATAAAAGAAAAGAAGACAACAAGGTAGATGCAATTGCTGGAGCGACTATTACAGGAGATGGAGTTTCTGCAATGTTAAAAAGCGAATTAAAATTGTATGCGCCTTATTTTAAAACTTTAGAAAATTAAAAAGATATGGGACTTTTATCAAAAAAAGATGCCAGTTTAATAACAGATCCATTAGCGGATAATAACCCGATTACAATTCAGGTGTTGGGTATTTGCTCTGCTCTTGCAATTACCGCAGAATTGGAAGCCTCTATTGTAATGGCAGTATCTGTATTATTTGTATTGGCCATAGGAAATGTTGTTATTTCCTTAATGCGAAATATTATTCCATCAAAAATTAGAATTATTGTACAGCTTATTGTTGTTGCTGCGTTGGTAATTGTTGTGGATTTGGTATTAAAAGCTTTCGCTTATGAACTAAGTAAAACATTGTCCGTTTTTGTAGGATTGATTATTACCAACTGTATCATTATGGGGCGTTTTGAAGCTTTTGCTCTAGCCAATGGCCCATGGAAATCTTTCTTAGATGGAATAGGAAACGCTTTAGGGTATGCAATTATCTTAATTATAGTTGGGTTCTTTAGAGAGCTTTTGGGTTCAGGAAGTTTATTGGGATTTCCAGTATTAGGAGATTCAATCGCTAAGACTGGAGTATATGCCTTAGGTTATGAAAATAACGGATTTATGATAATGCCCCCAATGGCCTTAATAGTTGTTGGTATTATTATATGGGTTCAAAGAAGTAGAAACAAAGCATTAATAGAAGATTAGATGCATAGCGTCATTCTGAACTTGTTTCAGAATCTTCTAAACTAAAATATATGGAATATTTAGAATTATTTTTCAAGTCAATATTTATAGATAACATGGTATTTTCCGTATTCCTTGGAATGTGCTCTTATCTTGCTGTATCTAAAAAAGTGGCAACGGCTGTTGGTCTTGGAGCTGCTGTAATATTTGTGCTGGCCATAACAGTACCATTGAACTGGTTGTTGGATCAATATATTTTACAACCTGGAGCATTAAAATGGTTAGGTGCAGAATATGCAGATTATGATTTAAGTTTCTTGTCCTTTATTTTGTTTATTGCAACTATTGCAACCATGGTGCAATTAGTAGAAATAGTAGTTGAGAAATTTTCACCATCATTATATAATTCACTAGGTATTTTCTTGCCGCTTATTGCAGTAAACTGTGCAATATTAGGAGGTTCATTATTTATGCAATCTCGTGAAATTCCATCATTGGGATTGGCGACAGTATATGGTGTAGGCTCTGGAATAGGATGGTTTTTGGCTATTTTAGCAATTGCTGCCATTCGTGAAAAAATCAGATATTCAAATGTTCCCGCACCTTTAAGAGGACTGGGAATTACATTTATAATAACAGGATTAATGGCAATAGGCTTTTTAAGTTTTGGAGGTATGCTCACAGGGGATAATGAACCAGAAGAGAAAGAACAAACAGTAAAAGTTGATTCAAAAGTAGAAAAGAAAGATGCCAAGAAAGAATTGGCCAACAATATAAAAGGAATCAAGTAAATGGTGGTATTAGCAGCAAGTACATTAGGGACAATCACAGCAACTGTTGTTTCATTTTTGATAATCACATTGGTATTGGTAGGGTTATTATTGTTTGTAAAACAAAAATTATCACCATCTGGTCCAGTAACAATTACCATTAATGGTGAAAGAGAAATAGAAGTTTCTTCAGGAGATAGTTTGCTTAGTACCTTAGGTGGTCAAAAAATATTTTTACCCTCAGCATGTGGTGGTGGTGGAACTTGTATTCAATGTGAATGTCATGTGCTTTCTGGTGGTGGTGAGGCATTGCCAACAGAAACACCTCACTTTTCTAGAAAAGAATTGCAACATGGCGCGCGTCTGGCATGTCAGGTAAAAGTGAATCAGAATATGGAAATCACTATTCCTGAAGAGATATTTGGCATCAAAAAGTGGGAGGCCACAGTTGTTCGCAACTATAATGTGGCATCTTTCATCAAAGAATTTGTGGTAGAGATTCCTGAGGAAATGGGCTATAAAGCAGGGGGGTATATTCAAATAGAAATCCCTGAATGTGAGGTCAAATTTTCTGATATGGATATTACTGCCCACCCAGAAGAGCATGAAACACCAGATAAATTCCAATTGGAATGGGATAAATTTGGATTGTGGTCTATGGTGATGAAAAACACTGAGGTTATTGAGCGTGCCTATTCCATGGCTTCTTATCCTGCAGAGGGTAAGAAAATTATGTTAAACGTGCGTATAGCAACACCTCCTTTTGATAGAGCCAAAGGTGCTTGGATGGATGTGAATCCAGGTATTGCTTCTTCCTATATTTTCTCAAGAAAACCTGGGGATAAAGTTACTATTTCAGGACCTTATGGAGAATTCTTTATTAATGATTCTGATGCAGAAATGCTATATGTTGGTGGTGGTGCTGGTATGGCACCCATGCGTTCGCATTTATATCACCTATTCAGAACCCTTAAAACAGGTAGAAAAGTATCGTATTGGTATGGTGGCCGTTCTAAAAGAGAACTGTTCTATTTAGATCACTTCTATAAGTTGGAGAAAGATTTTCCAAATTTTAAATTTTATATCGTATTGTCAGAACCAGCAGAAGAAGATAACTGGGTGAATAAAAAAGATGTAAATGATGCTGAAGGGGATGGATTTACTGGATTTGTGCACCAATCGGTAATGGATGAATATTTGTCCAAACATGATTCGCCAGAAGATATAGAATTGTATTTCTGTGGCCCACCATTAATGAACAAAGCAGTACAGAAAATGGGAGAAGATTTTGGCTTGGCAGATGAAAACATACGTTTTGATGATTTTGGAGGTTAAAAAGATAGAAGCATTTTAAAAATAACAACTTTTATAAATTAAAACCGATACTTTTGTATCGGTTTTTTAATATAATATAATGAAGGAGTTGAGCGTGCAGGAACTTCATAATTTGGCAATGAATATTGTCGGTCGGCAATTAGAATCCGAAGGATATGAGTTTATGGCCGTAAATAGTACCCTTAAGAAAAATCCTCAATTTGTCTGCATTAAAAAGAAGCAATTATACTTTATTGTTGTTAAAAATGTGAGCTATCCAGAGGACCCCAAAGATTATGACACAAGAATGATGGATAAGGTCAAAGAACTGGCATTAAAAAATGAAGCTAAAACCTTATATGCTGGTCTAGGTTTTGCTAATGCAGCAAATGCCCAACAACCAGTATACCTTAATGAAGATTATATAGTAGATTATGATGGACTTATTGAAATTTATTAATACTAAAATGAATTCAGTAAAAATGAAGAAAGTGTTTTTATGGGGAATTCTAATAGCTATGTTTTCATGTAATAAACTAACTAAGAACGCTAATTATGGTTCAGCATTGGGAACTTCGTATAGTATTACATATCTATCAGATAAAGAGCTAGATTTTCAAACTGAAATTGACTCAGTTTTTGCGGCAGTAAATCAATCCATGTCCACCTATTTGCCAGATTCCGATATTTCAAAAATCAATAAGGGAGATTCAACACTGGTGATTGATGCTATGTTCATAGATGTTTTTGAGCTCTCTAGAAAGGTTTATGGAAGAACAGAGGGCTATTTTGACCCCACTGTTGGGGTTTTGGTCAATGCCTGGGGTTTTGGGCCAGGGAATAAAATTAAATTGGATAGTGCTAAAGTTGATAGCCTTTTGGAATATGTTGGTTTTAATAAAGTGAGCATTACGGGTGTATATACAATTAAGAAATTATCACCAAATATTTATTTTGATTTTAATGCCATTGCAAAAGGATATGCTATAGATAGATTGGCCATGATGTTAAATCAAAAAGGAATTAATGATTACTTGGTTGAAGTGGGAGGAGAGATTGTTGCCAAAGGCGAAAATAAAATAACAGAAAATAATTGGACCATTGGCATAGATGACCCACAAAGTGAGGATAGGAGCAAGCCTAAAATTTTATTAAGGCTTAAAGATAAAGCCCTTGCATCATCAGGGAATTATAGAAAATTTAGAATAGATTCTGTCACAGGGAAAAAATACGTACATACCATGAATCCTAAAACAGGTTATACTAAAAATTCCAACGTGTTGGGAGCTACAGTAATTGCCAATACTTGTGCCGAGGCTGATGCTTATGCAACAGCATTTATGGCCATGGATCTGGATGACTCCATAAAACTATTGGTAGAGCAAGAGGGAATGGATGCTTACATTATTTATTTGGATGAGAATGGCGAAACGGCAGAGTTTATGACCATGGGATTTGAAAGCTTGGTGGTAGAATAATTATTTTCTAACTAATGGTATAACTTCTCCTTTTGCCAACCGGTATTCATTAATTTTTTTTGAAGGAAGCGTAGCCGTGTAATCTACTTCTTCAACATTAAAGCCTATGCTTCTTAATTTATCAAAATAGTCCCTACCATAAATACGGACATGATCATACTGCCCAAAGATTTTGGCACGTTCTTTTTTATCGGTTATAGTGTTGTCCTCAAAAGTAGTCTCTCTATTTAAATCTTGTGGAATCTGGAAAACACCCCAGCCATTTGGTCTAAGAATCCTATATAGTTCTTGCATGGCTTTGGTGTCATCTGGAATATGTTCTAGAACATGATTGCAAAGAATAACATCAAAAGAGTTGTCTTTAAAGGGTAAATTGCAAATATCAGCTTTAACTGATGCTAATGGAGAATTTAAATCTGTAGTAACATATTCTAAATTCTTCAAATTTTTAAAACGCTTATGAAATGCTTGCTCTGGAGCAAAATGAAGTATTTTATGATTGGCAGTAAAAAAATCAGTTTCATTTTTTAAGAACAACCATAATAAACGGTGCCTTTCAAGAGATAGGGTAGAAGGGGACAACACATTCTCCCTTGGGCTTTCATAACCATAAGGAAGAAATTTTTTAAACTGTTTGCCATCAATGGGATCCGTATAGTTTTTTCCTTTTAACGAGAAGGCAAGAATAGGTCTGGCCAAATAACTTAATTTAATAAGTAGAGGTCTAGGTAAAAGGTTTAGAATGTATTTGAACAGTTTAGACACGAATTTTGGTTGATGGCATTGTTTGCGCTTGCAATTACTATTTACAAGCTAGTTAGTCATTGCTCTAAATTCTTTTTCTTCATCACTCTTGATACCCAATGCATCATAAATATATTGAAATGTTGACAGTAATTCTGGCTTACCGTTTACAATGGCTATGTTATGTTCAAAATGTGCACTGGGTTTACCGTCAGCAGTAAGTATGGTCCAACCATCTTTTAGTTGTTTTATATTACGAGTTCCCATATTGATCATAGGTTCAATGGCCACTACTGTGCCCTCGGCGAATTTTTTTCCTCTTCCTCTTTTTCCATAGTTGGGCATTTCTGGGCTTTCATGTAGTTTTTTGCCCAATCCATGACCAACAAGCTCTCTGACCACGCCATATCCATGATTTTCGCAATATTGCTGAATTGCAAAGCCTACATCACCAACTCGGTTATTGGCTTTGAATTCTCTGATGCCGATGTATAAGGATTCTTTTGTGACTTTCAATAATTTTTTGGTCTCTGCTGCTACTTCTCCAACTTCAAATGTATAGGCATGATCGCCATAATACCCGTTTTTTATGGAACCACAATCCACAGAAATAATATCACCTACTTTAAGAGGTTCATTTGTGGGAATGCCGTGTACTACTTGTGCATTGGGACTCCAATTTAAGGTATTGGGGAAATCATACATTCCTAAAAAACCTGGTTCTGCACCTTGTTCACGAATGAATTCTTCGGCCATTTTATCCAATTTCAATGGATTGGCCCCAGGCTTAATTTCTGAAGCCAACATTCCCAATGTTTTGGAAACAACTAATGCACTTTCGCGCATCAATTCTATTTCTTCTAAAGTTTTAATTTTTACCATAGGTTGCAAAGATAATAGGAATCCTATTAAATGAAATATATTATGATTATAGTATTGGGTTTCTCTTTATATGGAGAATAAAAAACTGCTAATCTGAATAAGCGTGTTTGTATTCTTTACTGGTTAGAATTTTTATCATATCCTTTTCTAGAGACTCAATAGGGTATTCTACAATACGATTGAGTTCTATACCATTTTTGTAAAAAATAAAAGTAGGGGTATTAATAATTTCAAGTCCGTTTTCATAGTTTTCTGGTGTGGTTTTTTGACGGTTCATGGTTATTAATTTTATATTTTCTTTAGAATAATCTATGGCGTCCATAATTTTATAAAATTTAGGAACTTCCCGCTTACTGTCTCCGCACCAAGTACCCATAAATATTTTTATTTCTATATCCTTTAATAATGGTTTTATAATGTTTGTTTCTTTGCTATTTACCATATGGTTTTCATAGTTGGGAACATACCAAGTTGAAAAGGGAACATGTCTTAATTCAAGCTCTGTTGCTATACCAATTAAAATTTCTTCCTTTTGGTTTTTACAACCAAGAAAGGAAATCAAACAAAATATAAAGATGATTTTTTTCAAATTTAAATCAATGATTTTTGCGTCATTACTGCTGGTTGTGGTATACCAATTAGTTTAAGAATTGTTGGAGCTATATCACCAAGAACACCATCTTTGATTTCTTTTAGCTCGTTGTCAATTAAAATAATTGGAACTGGATTTGTTGTGTGTGCTGTATGAGGGGTTCCATCTGGATTGATCATGGTTTCACAGTTTCCGTGATCAGCAATTAGTATGGTTGTATATCCATTTTCTAAGCCAGTGGAAATGACATCTTTGACGCATAAGTCTACGGCTTCACAGGCTTTAATAGCTGCTTCCATGATTCCTGTATGACCTACCATATCTCCATTTGCAAAATTTAAACACACAAAATCTGCTTCTCCTTTTTCAAGCTCTGGAATTAATGCATCACGTAATTCATAAGCACTCATTTCTGGTTGTAGATCGTAGGTTGCAACTTTTGGTGAATTTTTTAGAATACGAGATTCTCCTTTAAATGGCTCTTCTTGCCCGCCAGAAAAGAAAAAAGTAACGTGTGGGTATTTTTCTGTTTCAGCAATTCTAATTTGTTTTTTATCATGCTTGGCAAGAACTTCCCCTAGGGTTTCAGTAATATTGTCTTTATTGAAAATGACTTTTATTCCTTTGAAAGCATCACTGTAATTGGTAATGGTTACATAGTATAAGTCAATTTTTTTAGTGTTGTATTCAGGAAAATCTTTTTGATATAACATTTCTGTTAATTCGCGTCCTCTATCTGTTCTAAAGTTGAAAAAGATAATAACATCATCTTTTTGAATTGTTGCAATAGGGGTGTCATTTCCATCTGTAAGAATCAATGGTTTAATGAATTCATCAGTCACGTTGGCATCATAACTATCTAGAACGGCTTTGGTGGCATTTGTTGTTTTTTTTCCAATTCCATTTACAAGTGCGTCGTATGTTAATTGAACACGCTCCCAACGTTTATCTCTATCCATTGCGTAATAACGCCCGGTAATAGTTGCTATTTTTGTGTTTGTACCTGAAATATAATTTTCTATGTCTGCAACATAGTTTTTTCCAGATTTTGGGTCTACATCACGACCATCGGTAAATGCATGTATATATGAATTTTGAACTCCTGCAGCATTTGCCGCATCAATGAATCCTTTTAAATGATTTGTGTGTGAATGAACTCCGCCATTACTTAACAAGCCTAAAAAGTGAACGTTTTTATTGTTGTCTACTGCGTACTTAAGCGCATCGACCAATACTTGTTCATCTTTTAATGTATCATTCTCAACAGCCAAATTGATTTTGGCCAAATCTTGGTATACAATTCTTCCTGCCCCAAGATTCATGTGTCCTACTTCACTATTCCCCATTTGTCCAGTTGGCAAACCTACATGTTCGCCATCTGTTCTTAAAACGGCATTTGGGTATTTTGTGTATAGCGAGTCTATAAAAGGTGTGTGGGCATTGTCTATGGCAGATACTTTTGGGTCGGGAGATTTTCCCCAACCGTCCAAAATCATCAATATTACTTTCTTGTTCATTTTAACATCTTTAACTCTGATATCAAAAATAGTACGATTTGATAAGTATAACTACAATTTGCTTCAGCTTTTTATAAAGTTTCACATAGATTCCTATTTGATGTTAAATATTTAACGAAAGAATGTCCTTAAGTGTTAAACTTTAGTTATTTATATGTTAATGGTGAAACAAAAAAATATAAACACAGTCTATAATTGTATAATCAAAAACTATAATTCATTCATCATGAGAAAAACAATTTTAATTGTAACCGCAACATTTATGTTGGGGGTTAATGGCGTTAGTGCCGAAAACAGAGCAGATGTTACTTATGTAACCGAAAATAAAATTAGCTTAAAAAGCGCAGAGATTAATTCATTTTGCAAAGCCATTATGAAAGGAGATATTGATACTGTAAGGAAATTGATTGCGCTTGGCGAGGATGTAAACCAAAAATCTTTGGGTAAAACACCAGCTATTTTTGCGGCACGTTATAACCGAGCTGACATTTTACAACTTTTGATTGATAATGGGGCCAATTTAAAGACAAAATGTGATAAGGGGTATACTATTAGAAAGTATGCAGAACAATCTAATGCAAATGAGGCGCTTGTAGTTATTAAGGCTGCTTTGAAAAAATAAACAAGAGTTTATTCATCAACCAAAAAACTCCATTGGTATTGACCAATGGAGTTTTTATTTTTTAATTTACTTCAAATAGTGTTCAGGTAAAAGAGTAAATTTTTTAATGAAAATCAAATCCAGTAATTGCTCTATGCAAAAATGCGTAAAGGGCTACAAATAACATGATGGCACAAAAGATAGAATAAATCTTTAAGAATATTACTATGTATTCTGGTTTGCAATCGTCAAATGCTTTAATATATATATTTTTAAGATGTAATAGTGTTCCCATATAGTCCTTTAGAATGAGTGTATCTCAAAGCTATAAGGGTTAAACCTATGATTATTGTATGATTTGGGCGGGAATCAAATATAGCAAAAAGGATGATATAACTTGTAAAATGCAGGATTTTATCGTTCTACTGTCCTTTATATTTGTTGATTGCCTCTTTTATCTTTTCAATCCTGTTTTCTGGATCTGGATGGGTGCTTTGGAATTCAGGGACTCTGTTTGGTCCAGCAGCTGCCTTAAGAATTTTCATTACCTCAATCATTTCATACGGATCGTAACCAGACTGAATCATAAATAGAACTCCAAGTTCATCACTTTCTAATTCATCTCCACGACCATTCTTAAGCAAGGTGTTTTGTCCAATACCGCTCACAAGTCCACCCATATCACCACCAACAGAGGCTCCCATAGTAAGTGTTTGCCAAAAATTACTGTCAGCAATACGTTCTGCTGAGTGCCTGCCAATGACATGCCCAACCTCATGTCCTAAAACACCAGCTAGTTGTTCTTCGTTTAATTGAGAAAATAAGGCATAGGTAATAAATACTTGACCGCCAGGAAGCGCAAAAGCATTTATGGTTTTATCATCTGCCAAAAGGTGAAAATCATATTGATATGGGGATTCTCTTGCATAACTGCTTTGCACCAATTTATTGCCCACAGCATCTACAAAAGCTTGCATACGTTCATCTGGATATAACCCTCCATATTGTTGTGCAATTTCTGGAGCACTCTGCAAGCCAATAGCAATTTCTTGTTCGGCAGACATGTTGATGTTTTGAACCCTACCTGTATATGGGTTTTCCTCCTTATTGTTACATCGCTGTATAAAAGCAAAGGCAACAATGGCCAATCCTATGAATATCCGTATTTTCCAACTGCCTCTTCTCATAGTCTTTAGTGTTTATGGTCAAGGATTTCAATTTACAAAAAAGGCTATAATAGTTCTGGATTAATATCTAAAATATTATTTCTTATATAAGATTTTAAAAAACCAGCTGTAAAATGTTCTCTTCCAGAGATATCTTCATGTTGCATTAATTGAAGAATATTTTTTGTTCTAAACGCTGAAAGCATTGGAATAGAAATAGGGGCATAGCTATAATGCCATGGTTCATATTTAAAACCTTTTCTTTTGGGTTCATCTGTATAGACTAAATAAAAATCGAATTTTTTAGAATTTTCATCCATCCATTTTTTAAATTCCTCAAAAGGACCACCTTTTTCAAATTTTTCAGGAACCAAAACGTCCCCAGTTGTTTTTCTATACCCGTCAATAATATCAATATCTGTTCCCCAATGATGCCTACTTGTCCCTGGGATAGTGGAATATTCTATGATTTTGTCAATAGCTGCTATAGGCTCCATTTCATTTTCTTCTGTATATTTCTGGTATTTTCTCTCCCAAATAGATTCTTGCCTATAAAAATCTCTAAAACTAGAAACAATTTTAAGATCGATGCCATCACTATAAGCTGCTCTTTTCATTAATAAAAAAGCATCATGTGCATCTTTTCTTAAATTAATACCTTCACCGTACAGATCAATATCTGCCTTGCCCACAAGTTCCAAAGTGGAATATTCTTCTTGTGTATGCCATAGCGTATTTGGCATAGTAGTCAATGCCATACCAAAAAAACTACTCTTCTGTATAAAGAATCTTCTCTTCATTTAACTTGTTTTAAATTTTTAAACATCACATAATGATTTCCTATCTCAGGAATATCAAAAACATTGCCAATAACCTCAAATCCCAACTTTTTGTAAAAAGGCACTGCTTTTTCCCTAGCATTCATCCATAGAATGGAAACCTGTTTTTCTACTAAAGATTTTTCACCAAAGTTAAGAAGTATTTTGCCAACTCCTTTTCCTTGGTAGTTTTGAATCACTGCCATTCCTCTTAGTTGATATGCATTCTTGAATAAATGAATTTGATGTCCATTTTTCATGAAAGTGGTAACTGCAATTAAATCATTATGGCAAAAAGCTCCAATATGTATGGTTGAGTCAAAATCATCACCCTCAAAAGCACATGAGGAAATAGGTTTTCCCTCTCTAAGTACAGAGTGTCTAACTACATATGTTTCTTTAAGGCCTATATGTTTTATCTGTAAATCATGTCCCATATGAAGTCTGTTTCAATGGGTTTAAAAATACCTAATTAATTTACTATAAATTGAATGAAACCATGAATTTTAAAAATGAAAAAAATGGATTATTGGGAAATGTAAAGATAACCTTGGTGTTTTTGCCTAAGAGTATTTAGGGTTATGATATAAAAATAAACACCTGATGCCAAACCAGAACTTCTTTTTACCACTGCTGAACTTATATTGGATTCTCCGTTAAATTCATTGGTGTAATTTGTTTTTGAATAGACCATAACACCATATCTATTGAAAATTTGAAGTGTATTATTGGGAGAATTCTCTATCCCCTCTATGACCAAATAATCGTTTTTGCCATCACCATTGGGTGTCATAAAATAATTGTCCAGCTGTATGGTGCTTAAGGTTTCAATTATGTCATTATTTCCACCTATAGTAATGATTTCATATTCATTTGGCACAAAAGTATCAGAAGTAAGGGTGCCATATTCCAACCCACCTTCTACATTTGTGTTTCCCAAATTCACCCATTGGCTATCCAATTTATTCCATCCTACTACTTTAAGGTCTGTAATGAATTCGCCTAAAACAGTGATATTGCTCAAGGTATCCCAAGTTAATGTGATTTTTGATGGTTGATTGCCTTCTATTTTCCAAAATTCTTGAGTACTTACGCTTAAGAAGTCCGATTCCAATGCATCCGTATTAAAGCCATTTTCAAAAAACATTGGTGTATTTGGGTCTTCAAAAAAGTAGGCACATTTTGCAAGCGGGTTAATAGATTCAGATTCAATGGTCAAAGGGCGTAACCGATTATTATTGCCAACTGGAAATGTAAAGGTATCCATATTGGCAATGGCAGCATAACCATCTAACATGGATAGGTTATTTTCCCCAACATAAAAGGCATTGTCCATAAAACTTAGAAAAATACTCTGATTTGCTCTTGGGGTTATGACGTGTCCAGAAATAAAATTAAAATTATTGGTGACCACTACTTGTGTTTCTAGAAAAAGTCCATTTTCAACTGCTATTTCGGTATCATAGAACACAGGGTTAAATGCACCAGATATGGTCAAGGGATTATTTTCTTCATAGAAACCTATTAAACCTTGATTTTGGTCAAAAGTGCCATCATTGATTAAATTTATATGAAAGCCCACCATGCCAGTTTCATGAATCTGGATGGTTCCATAGTTATGTACAGCATCTTGTGATAAGGATTTTACCGCAATTAATAAAAATAAAAAGAGACTATATGGTTTCATCTATTATCTTAATTAGAAGTTACTGATACAACTACATCTATTTTGTTTATCGCAGCCAATGAAACAGGTGATAGTTGTGAAATTGTTGGATTGTTCATGGTTCTGTTGTCATCTTCATATGTTCTAAAAGTATAAACAGGATTGGTGCCAGGGTTAGAATCAATCATACTGATAACAGTTGTTGTTCTTCCAGAATAACTACTACTATCATCCATATGCAAACCACTCCCTTCTCCAATTTCTTGACCATTTCTAAATATTTTGATGTGCGGATGAGCCCAGTGGTTTCCTGTGTTATTTGCTACTGCCATTAAATCTATTTCAATATAGTCAGGACTTCCAGTATAAGTAACTGTATTTGGGCTAGAAAATCCCCATCCTGTATCTGCTCTGGTTTGTTGAAGTGTATTACTATGAATATCAGAGTCGTTTACATTACCGGACCATATGTAAGATTGGTCCACTTTTATGGTAGTAGTAGTTACTCCTGTTCCGCTAATGAAATCTGCAAAAGCTCTTTTTTGTACAACCCCTGTATTAGTGGTGACCAATACATCCAAATCTGATGTTGTTGTAGTTATGTCTCTTATTCTTACAGAACCGTTAATATCCAGTTTTTCTGTTGGACTTCCTGTATCTATTCCTACACCACCTCCATTTTGTAAAAACAATCGATAATCCAATACTCCCGTTTCTACAAAATTTAAACCATTGCCCAGAATGTTCCAATGCCATTTAGTGGTTCCCAATGCATCTTGAAATGCCAGTATATTATTTCCATTGGCCCGTATGATAAATGGATGGTCGCCATATTGCAAGGCTTGGTTTACCCGCACGGTCTGGTTTCCACTGGATAGAAGAAGTCTTTCCTGATTGTTGGCTTTCAGTACCATATCTTGGGCGTCTGTTGTACCCAAAAAATTTGTAGTACTGGATAGTCCAGTATTACCAGCTGTATTCCAATTTCCTGATGCGTCCCCAACTTTTTCCCAAGCACTACCATCATATTTAAATATGGCACTTTCGGTAGTGTTGTACAACAAGGATCCTTGAACAGGGTTAGAAACATTGTTCATCTCTGTTGTTGTTGCATTGATCAATCCGAATAACAAGCCACCATCAATTTGAGCATTAACTGGTGACATCATCATAATGATGAAAAAGAGAACGATGCTATTTGCTAAATATTTTTTCATACTACTTTTAGTAAGTAATTTTTAAATTGGATACTTCGGATGTATTTTTGATAAAAACTGGAATCCAAATACAAAGTTTGGGAGGCTTTAGTTGTAGAGGTGTACACAAGACTTCCATTTTTATGGTAAGTCACTACCCCATCACAACCCACCCTTACTTCAAAATTATCTCCAGATGTATAATTCGTACTGCTGATTGTTCTATAATTTCCATTTTCATAGATATAGATTCTTCCATCACTTATTAGATAAAAAGCATAATCAATAGAACTGTATGAAGCATCTCTTGTCGGGTCACTATTTAATCCAATCATAAGATGTCTTTTGGTCAAGGAAGTAAAGCTTAGATGACCTTCTTTTCCAGCTGGGATTCCATACAAAGTGGAATATCCCTGTTGATTCCATCCCGTTCCTGAGTTTTTTCTAAGAACACTAGAATTATAGGTCATTTTGCTGCTTAGTGTAATTTCTCCACTTGTATAATTATAGGTGGTCAATGCTCCTTTAATACTAAAACCATTGGGTAAAGTGCCTGTTCCCCCGTTTGTGGTTACTTTAATGTCAAAATCACCGGTAGTATTTCCAGCAGTTACATTAGCTGTTAGTTTGGTTGAACTACTTACCGTTACTGAGTTTACGGTTTGTCCTGTAATTGAGACTCGTGTGTCCCCGTCAAAATATTCACCTTCAATAGTGACATCTTTGGTCATATTGGTTTGGAATTGGTCGGCACAACCGCCAAATGCATCGGATTTTGATACAATTGGAACATTTCCAGAACTTCCACTTCCGGTAATGATAACTTCAGGATCTACTCCATTGGAAAAAGTATATGATCCATCATCATTTTTAGTTAAAGTGCTTTTTATAGCTGTTACAATATAAGGGTCATCAGTAGTACCAGAACCAGTTATTTTTACACTGCCATCTGCAACTATTTTTGTTTCATCTCCATTGGAATTTAAATTCTCCCATGAAGATCCATTGTATACATAAACTGTTTTGTTGTCTGAATTATATGCTAGAATCCCTGGTGTTGGTCTGGCAATAGAGTTCATTTGTGATTCAGTAACGGAATGCAGCCCTATAAGTTCTCCTGAAGTGGGAACTTGGCCGTTAGCATTGGTTACAAAAAAAACCACAGCTATTACATTGAATAAAATAAAAACCTTTTTCATAAATGTTTTTTTATAAATCCAAGATGACAAACATGAATTCGGAGTTATATTTTGACCTGTTACCGACTCCGTTATCATTATCTCCTATAATTACCTCAAAACTAGTAGAGGTTTGACTGTTGTATGAAATACCAGGATCATCATTGCCAGAACCTCCACGCCCTGGTTGGGAGAGCTGAATAATGTAATTGCCATCAGAAACCATTCCTACAGGAAGATTTACTCTATAATGACCATTTCCTGATAGTTTGGTGACCGTAATACCAGCAGTAGCCTTTGTAATATTCCCATTTGAAGCTATTTTGCCAATACCTTTTACCATGCTTTCATAAAAAGCTCCACCATTTGTCCCAACGGATATATCGTTGTTTGTTTCTGTACCTACAACATTTGCAGTTTGTGCGGCTGTATTTTCATTGGTATAAGTAATTACGCCTGTTGATGTGTTTTGGGCGAGTGAGGTGACTGTTTCAACCGTATGCGCTCCAGAAGCAAACCCTAAAGCTGTAATTCCCGCTGCATCAAGATGTGTATCTGTATCAACCGTATGTGCACCGGAAGTAAACCCTAAAGCTGTAATTCCTGCTGCATCAAGATTTGTGTCTGTATCAACCGTATGCGCCCCAGAAGTAAACCCAAGAGCTGTAATTCCTGCCGCATCAAGATGTGTATCTGTATCAACTGTATGTGCACCGGAAGTAAACCCTAAAGCTGTAATTCCTGCCGCATCAAGATGTGTATCTGTATCAACAGTATGCGCTCCAGAAGCAAACCCTAAGGCTGTAATTCCTGCCGCATCAAGATTTGTGT
>Ga0256845_1000663_pt1 | contig 31068 bp, 33 predicted proteins | sample RiftiametaG_FD_189101 | JGI IMG/M metagenome (GOLD analysis project Ga0256845, IMG submission 189101) | Tube worm associated microbial communities from hydrothermal vent at the East Pacific Rise, Pacific Ocean - Riftia | ecosystem: Host-associated > Annelida > Integument > Unclassified ...
ATGATGAGTGGTCTTTTGTGGGTCGCCCTGACGTTGCGCAGTGCGCAATGAAGGGTGGCCGCGAGAACTTGTTCTTTGGAGTAGGGGCTGTAGGCTGGTTTATCCCATGCTTTGATGTGAATGGTGATAGGCTCTTCCATTAGGGTGAGTCCGCCATTGAGATCCAGTGTGATTCCGAATGCATAGGCAAGGTTCTGTTCCAGTTCGCTGCCTCGCTTCCATTCCATCGTGCCGTGTTGACATGGGCGGGAGGCTGTGATGAGTGTGTGAACTCCATAGGAGTAGTTTGATTCCCAGGCAACTGGGCCAAGTGGAATGGATGTGGGGTCGGCTTGAGCCCCTAGGTTGACAGGTTGTTCGATCGTTCCTTGGCTCAGGCTGGTGGCGAATGTGCTCGGTGAAAAGAGGCCTGAAAAAATAGCGATCAGGAGAGCAAGGTAGAATTTCATGCTATCACTACGATACGGATAGGTTTTTCTTGCAGGTGGATGGGGGGAGGAGGGATGTGGACCCTTTGTTTTTTTCCTCTTTGGTATCGATGTGATTTGTCGTTATAGTGATTTGCGTGACTGAGCAGGTGGATCAATTTATTCTTTATATCGCGACGGAGCGGGGGCTTTCGACGGCTTATCAGCTATCGGTGCGGCAGTCGCTGGATGCACTTGTTGCGTGGGCTGGAGTGAAGGGCGTTAAGGAGTGGGGGGATTTGGGGGTTGAGGAGTTGAGTCAGTTTCTTGCCGATCAGAAAAAGGGCGGGCTCTCGGCGGCATCGCTGCGTATTACGATGGTGCATTTAAAAATCTTTTTTCGTCGTTTGGCAGGAGAAAAGATCATCGTGGCCGATCCGGCAGAGCCGCTGCTTCCGGCACGCGGGGAGGTGCATTTGCCGGAAACTTTGAATGAGCAGGATGTGAAAAATTTGCTGAGCTCTGTGGATATTTCTAAGGTCTTGGGTCGACGGGATTTGTCGATGCTGGAGCTTTTTTATGCATCGGGCCTACGCTTGTCCGAGCTGTGCGGTGCCCTGCTCGAAAATCTTGATCTGGACGAGGGGTTTATCCGGGTGACGGGGAAAGGTGGTAAGACTCGGGTGGTGCCGGTGGGAGGGCTAGCGCGCTCGACGGTTAGCGATTATCTCAAAAACGAACGGGTGGGGCTAGTGAAGCCTAAAACATCATCGTGGATCTTTCTCAGTATCCGTGGTGGGAGGTTGAGCCCTGAACGCGTGCGTGAGATTGTGAAGCAACGCGCCAGGGCCGCTGGTCTGAAGCAGAACGTTTACCCTCACTTGCTGCGCCATTCATTTGCCACCCATCTCTTGCAAAATGGGGCTGATCTTCGGGTAATTCAGGATATGTTAGGCCATGCTGACATTGCGACTACTCAGATTTACACCCACGTTGATCAAAAGAGTCTCAAGTCCATTCACCAGAGGTTTCATCCAAGGGGGTGAGAGAATTTGGAGTTTGGCATTTAGCGTGGGGTGTTTAAAACATGATCATGAATGTGCATCACCTTGAGTTATTCTATTACGTGGCCAAGTATGAAGGGATCACCGCGGCGGTGCGGAAAATGCCGTATGGGATTCAGCAGCCGGCGGTGAGCGGGCAGTTGTTGCAGTTGGAGAAGACGCTGGGGGTGAAGCTTTTTAATCGCCGTCCTTTTAGTCTGACCCATGCGGGGGATGATCTTTACGATCACGTCTATCCGTTTTTTTCTCGGCTAGCTGATGTGGAGGAGCATCTGAAAGGTGGAGAGCGACAGCACTTGCGCATTGCGGCATCGGCGGCGGTTCTTCGTCACCATTTGCCTGAGCTGTTAGCGGATTTACGAAAGGATGAGCCGCAATTAAAATTAACGTTACGCGATGTTGAACCCTCGGATGTGCATCGTTGTTTGATAAGTCAACAGGCTGATCTAGCGATCAGCGTGATCAGTGCGCAGTCGGGTGATGGCTTGAAGTCGGTTGAGTTGATGCCGTTATCTTTGATGTTGTTGTTGCCGAGTGATCATCCGGCGGAGTGTCTGGAGGATCTTTTGATGAAAGGGGAGGCAGAGGTGGGTATTCCTCTGGTGGGCTTGCCGCAGCATGAGGCGGTGACGCAGTTATTTCAGAAAGGGGTGCTGGATCGGGGGGTGAGCTGGGCCGTGGCGGTTGAGGTAGATTCTCTCGATGGTGTGCAGCATTTTGTGCGCTGTGGCTTTGGTGCTGGAATCGGTTTGCGAATTCCGGGGATGTCGCTGCCGAAGGGGGTGAAGGCGATTGATCTGGAGGGGTTTCCTCCTCTGGTGCTGGGTGTGGTTTACCAAGGTTCACTCAAGCCAATTGCTCAGAAGTTTCTTGCGGCTGCGGTTGGTAGGGCGAAGGTGCTGATGAAGCAGGCTCCTGGAGGGTAGAAAAAAAGCGGAACGAGGGGGCTCGTTCCGCTGGGTTGAGTTGATTTGCGCCGAGCTGGGGCTCGGCGCTCCGACTAAAGGTAATCAGCAATGACGTCATCGAGGGCGTCGATGAGTTCTTGCATGGTTGCTTCCGTTTCATTGCCCATGTTGGATATGCGGAAGGTGGTGCCTTTGATTTTTCCGTATCCTCCGTTGATGAGGATGTTGTGCTTTTGGCGTAGGGCTTTGATGAAGCCGGAGACGTCGAGTCGGCCAGCTGTGTTATCGATGGCGGTGAGTGAAATCGAGCGGAATCCTTCGGGTGCAAAGTTTTCAAATCCGTGTTTCGCCATCCAGTCTTGAATCATGCCGTTGAGTTTGGCATGGCGGGCGTAGCGGGCATCGAGTCCCTCCGCAGCAATGCTATCGACCTTTTGTTTCAGTGCGTAGAGCAATGAGACAGCAGGGGTGGATGGCGTGTTGTTTTTGACGGCATTTTTTTCAAACTCGGCAAAGTCAAAGTAATATCCACGGCCTTCGGTACTGGCGGCTCGCTCGAGGGCGGCTTCAGAGATGGCGAAGACGGCGAGGCCAGGAGGCAGCGCTAGCGCTTTTTGCACACCGGCGAGTACGACATCGATACCGAGTTTATCCATCTCGATCGGCACGGCGGAGAGTGAGGATACGGTATCGACCACTAAGAGGACGTCGGGGAACTCATTGACGACGGCGGCAATGCCGGCGAGGTCGTTCATGACGCCTGTGGATGTTTCGTTGTGGACGAGAGTGACGGTGTCGAATCCTCCTTCGGCGAGTTTCGCGCGGACGGCATCGGGGGAGATGGCTTCGCCCCACTCGACTTGGATTTTCTCTGCGTTCTTCCCACAGCTTTGGGCGACGCCATACCATTTATCGGAAAAGGCACCGCAGCAGAGGTTGAGGACCTTGGTCTGCACGAGGTTGCGGATACATCCTTCCATCACGCCCCAGGCGGAGGAGGTGGAGAGGTAAACGGGGCGCTCGGTGCCGAGGATCGGCTTGAGGTTGGGTTGAATGCTGGAGTAAAGCGCTTCAAAGTCGCCGCCACGGTGGCCGATCATAGGCTGGCACATGGCTTCGAAAGTTTCCGGGGCAATATCCACCGGACCGGGAATAAATAGTTTGGGTAATGTGTTTTGTGACATCGCGCGGCGATTCTTTCCAGATGAACGCGGTTGTCAAAGGCTGAGTGTGTCTATTCGGATGTGAAGGATGGAAAAGCGAGATTGCTAAGTATGAAGCGAAAATTCGTTTCAATGGGCCCTCAGGCGGATTGATAAACTCTCGTCACCCGTGGTGTGATTCCGGTGAGGATGGCCCAGGGGATGGTGTTGGCTTTTTTCGCCAGTTCGGTGACGAGGATGTTTTCGCCGAAAAGTTCCACCTCGTCGCCGCTGGCGCAGTGGGGGAGGGCTGAGACGTCGACCATGATTTGATCCATGGTGACGCGTCCTAAGACGGGGCAGCGGTGGCCGTGGATCATCACTTCAGCGCTTTGGTTGGAGAGTTGTTGGGGGTAGCCATCGCCGTAGCCTATGCCGATGGTGGCGACCTGGGTGTCGCGGTCTAACACTGAATCGCGACCGTAGGAGATGCCTTGCCCTTTGGGGAGAGTGCGGACGAGGGAGACTCGGGATTTAAGGCTCATGACGGGTTTGAGTTTAGACTGGAACTCGGGCCGCATGGGGAGTGGTGAGACTCCGTAGAGTATGAGTCCCGGGCGGTAGAGATTGGTGGTGCGGCTGTGGTAAACGAGGAGTCCGGCGCTGTTTGCGAGGTGGCGGTAGCGGAAATGATTGATGCCCAGATTTTCCACAATGCGATCGAACTGCTCAAACTGGGCACGGGTGAAGGCTTCATCATCATCGGCTGACGGGAGGTGGGATCCGATGCCTTCGAGCGAAAGGTGAGTGAAGTTTTTCCATTCTGCGATCACATGTTCGAGTTGATGCGGGAGGAATCCGCCCCGACCCATGCCGGTATCCACAGTCAGGTGCACGGCCAATGGTGTGGATTTTGACGATGACAGTTCGTTGAAATGGTGGGCTTCCTCCAGGCTTGAAATACAGGGTGTCCAGCCGTAGGCGACGATTTCTTCGCGCTCGACTGGGCTGCTGGGGCCGAGAAGATAGATACGGGTTTTGATATGGGCGGCGGCTAGGCGACGGGCTTCGACTACGCTGGCGACACCGAAAAACGTGGGGGCCTCGTCGGCTGGGATGGTTTCCAGAGATTTGGCAATGGCTTCCATGCCGTGTCCGTAGGCCCCGGCTTTGAGGACGGCCATGATGTCGCCGGCTTGGTGCTTGCGTGCTATGCGGTAGTTATGGTGCAGATGGCGGAGGTTGACCTCGGCCCATGCACGGGGTGGGGAGGTGGGGAATGAGGAGTCGGTGGCTGGCACAGGGTTACTCTATTATTTTTCTCGATAAAATCCCAACCTTAAATTCCTGTTCCAAGAGCTTGCATCGTTGGGTTCTTTCTCTTAAATGAACCCGAGATTATGTTTAGCATCAAACAACTTACAGAGGCGCAAGTGGATACGATTAAGTCTTGGGCAGCCCAAGGAGATCAACTTGCCGATATTCAAAAGAGAATGGAGGAGGAATTAAAATTCCGCCTGACTTACATGGATACCCGTTTTTTGATTCTTGATCTGGGGATTGAGCTTCAAAGTGAAGTGGAGGAGGTGGCCGAAGAGGCCGATGCTGCTGATGTGGAGGGCGAATCAGATGTTCCAGCCGATGAGTTGACTGAGGACGATCTTGAAATTTTACCCCCACCCGCTCAGGGTGGTCCGGTGCGTATCACGGTGGATGAAATAGCTCGGCCGGGAGTGATGGTGAGTGGTCGGGTGATATTCCCTGATGGCCAAGGTGGCGGATGGTATGTCGATGAGATGGGGCGTCTGGGGATTGACCCCGATACCGAGGGATATCGTCCGAGCGAGCCTGATTTGATCACTTTCCAGAAGGAGTTGCAATCCGTGATGGAGAGACGGTAATCCCCGCGCTTGACCCCAGATTAAACTTCGATACGTTTTTGACCATGATTTTAACGAAGAGCATTGTGTTGGCTTTATTTTCCACGTTTGTGGTGGCTTTGAGTCCAGTGCAGGCGGCTACTGAGTCGCAGGCGCAGGCGATCACAGGTGAGTTTGACCGGGCGCACCAGCTTTGGCTTGCCGAGATGACCTTGGCCAAATCGGCCGGAGCGCTTAATCAAGTGGCGCAAAAGCAGCCGAATGCCAGTGAATATGCCAATCGATTGAAGGTGTTGATTAGCCGGGATCTCTCTAAAGATTGGACCTTGCGTTACGGGGCCTGGCTGCTGGAAAATGATCCAACCCTCAAGCCTGAATCCCAGCGGGCCTTACTGGGTTCGGTGGAAAAGTATCATACTCTCAGCCCTCAGGTCGGTCGGTTTTGCATGGCGATGATTTATTTGAATCAGCAGGGCGAGATGCCTAGGGCTGGTCAGCCGCCAATTCGTACGCGTGGGATGAATCTGCTTAAAACCATTAATAAAAGCAACCCAGATGCCAAGGTGCAAGGCCAGGCGGCATTGGCGCTTTCGATGATGCTTTCTAATCTGGGTGACGATACCCGGGTGATGAAGGAGCGGATCAAAAACCTACGCGAGGCCATTATCAAGAGCAGCGAGGTCAAGGTGGGTTCGCTGACGGTGGCTGAGATTGCCACTGATGAGCTTTATAAAATCAACCATCTCAGCAAAGGACGCTTGGCTCCGAAAATTCAGGGCAACGACTCGGCTGGGCGTTTTATGCAGTTGAACCAGTTCAAGGGCAAGGTGGTGATGCTTGTTTTTTGGTCGAGTTGGGATGCTGAAGCGGGAAGGATGCTGGAGTTGCTTAGGAAAACAGCCTCAGACAAGGTGGGGAGTCCATTGGTCATTTTGGGTGTTTGTCGCGACTCCTTGCAGAATCTGAGAGCGCTGGAAGCCGATGGGCTGGTGAGTTGGCGTAATTTTTCAGATCCGGATCAGAAGATTTCCAAAGCCTACCGTATTGGGACATGGCCATACTGCATGGTTCTCGATCAGCAGGGAGTGATTCAGTATCGGGGGAATATTGGAGCTTTTTCCGATGCTGTGGCTACCGAGTTAATGGGGGCGAAGTAAGTTGACCCCGCGGTGTTGAATGTTCGTGGGCTTTGCTTGACTGGCTTGGTCAGTGTGATTACAAGTGCCGCGATATGTTTGAGAATATTGAACAAGCTGCGCCGGATCCTATCTTGGGATTAACTGAAATTTACAATGCCGACCCTAACCCGGAAAAAATTAATCTGGGTGTGGGGATTTATCAGAACGAACAGGGTAAAACCCCTGTTTTGCCATCGGTGAAACGGGCTGAGGAGATGCTGCTGAAGCAGGAAGCCTCCAAGAGCTATCTGCCGATTCCTGGCTCTCCTGACTATGCAAAAGCCGTTCAGACTTTGCTCTTTGGCACCGATAGTGAGCTTCGCTCCGAAGGCCGGTTGTTTACCGCTCATTCACCTGGTGGAACGGGTGCCTTACGCGTCGCCGGTGAGTTTTTGAAAACCAAGACGAGTGCTGAAACCGTTTGGTTGACGGTGCCGACCTGGCCGAACCACGGCCCTATTTTTCAAGCAGCGGGGATGAAGGTGGAAACCTTTCCTTGGTTTGATGCTGCGACCCATACTTTTGATGCGGAGGCCGCTCTCGCTGCAATCGAGCAGATTCCGGAGGGCGACGTGATCGTCTTGCACGGGTGCTGTCACAATCCGACCGGTTGTGACCCTACGGCTGAGCAATGGCAGAAAATTGCCGAGGCTGTTTGCCGTCGCGGCCTGATGCCGGTGATGGATTTCGCCTATCAAGGATTTGCCACGGGGATCGAGGAAGATGCCGTGGGTCTTCGTATTGTGGCTAAGGTTTGTCCTGAGCTTGTGGTTTGCAGTTCGTTTTCGAAAAATTTTGGCCTTTACCGCGAGCGCGCGGGTGCCGTGACCTTTGTGAGCAAAGATGCCGCTACCCAAGGCCGCTTGGCCAGCCAAGCGAAGCTGGTGATCCGCACCAATTACTCAAACCCACCAGCGCACGGCGGCGCAATTGTTGCGACGATCTTCAGTGACGACGAGCTGATTGCTCAGTGGCACGATGATCTGCGCGATATGCGTGAGCGTCTCAACGGAATGCGAAGCCTGCTGGTGAGCAATATGGCGTCCTTGCAGTCGGATCGTGATTTCTCCTTTGTCGCTAGTCAGAACGGTATGTTCTCCATGCTCGGCCTGAGCAAAGATCAGGTGGCTGAGATGGGGCAGAAGTATTCGATCCACATGGTCGGGTCCAGCCGGATTAACTTGGCTGGCCTGAGCACCTCGAATATGGATCGCTTCTGCGCTGCCCTTGCTAGTGTGATCTAAACTCGTGCACCCTATTATGAAATTATCATCTCACCTATTATCACCCTTACAAGTAGGAGCTCTGGAGCTTCCTAACCGACTCATTATGTCACCTTTGACCCGGTGCCGGGCAAGTGCTGGGCGCGTGCCCAATGCTATGATGGCCGAGTATTACGCCCAGCGGGCATCGGCAGGGTTGATTATAGCTGAAGCCACGGCGGTTACTCCGATGGGGGTAGGGTATCCGAACACTCCTGGAATTTGGTCGGATGCGCAAGTGGAGGGGTGGATGCTCATGACATGGGAGACTCTGATCCTGTGGCCACTTTCGGATATGTGGCGCGTGAAATGAGTCGACGGAAGATTGCGTTTATCTTTGCCCGCGAAGGGAAAGGTGATCCTTACCTTGGACCGATGCTGCGGAAGGAGTTTGGTGGGGTGTTTATCGCCAACCAACAACTCAGCTTCGCTGATGGTGAGTCGATGATTGAGAACGAGGAGGCTGATGCCATTTCCTGGGGGCAGCTGTATATTGCGAATCCAGATTTAGTGCGTCGCTGTGCCGAGGCAGTGGATTTGAACGAGCCAAATCCCGAAACCTTTTATGGAGAAGGTCCAGAAGGATATACTGATTATCCTTTCCTGGATTGAGCTTGGCTGGTGGTCGATTGAATTTTGCACCTGAAAGGCATTATTCTTTTATGGAGCTGAGTAGAGTCGGAATTTAAGCAACTTCGTGCAGCACACGGGGGTGTTTTTTGCGATGAGGATGAGTTTTTTGACGGAGCTGCTGGCGGCTCTCTCACCTCGCTCGATCAGGGCGTAGCTATTTTCCGTGATGCCGAGTAGTTGTGCAAATGTTTTCTGGGTGATGCCTAGTGATTGTCGAACACTCATGTCGCTTTGCTCGACCCTGTGCTGTGTTGTTGTATCCCGTTGGGATAGGCGTAGCCATTTGTAAGATCATTTGAATGGCTGGGCTGGTTTTGACAGGGGGAACCGCAACACATCATGAATTGTAATTTTCTGAGGGGTAAAACTTTCGTTTGTCTTGATGGCGTGGATTTCACTGCTATGGTGTCGGTCTACCAGATTCTGGTAGTGCTTTTGTATGAAAAATCCGTTTAGAAAAGATATGGTGTCGAAATCACGGCCGGAGGCGTGCACTGTTGTCATCTTTGGAGCCACTGGGGATTTAACACACCGAAAGCTCATTCCGGCTTTGTATAACTTGCAGGTGGAGGGGGCGCTTCCTGCGGGGGTGAAGATTATTGGCTTCGCTCGCCGCGAGAAAAGCGATGAAGAATTTTGTAAAGGCTTGGAGGAATTGAATCCGGAGGTTTCCCGCAGTGGTCACGATGAAGTGATTTGGTCGGAATTTGCCAAGGATATTTATTATCATCAAAGCGAGTTTCAGGATGCGGAGGGATATCGCCGCCTAGCAGAGAAATTGGATGAAATTGACCGCGAGCGCGGGGGGCAGGGGAACCGTTTGTTTTACATTGCCAGTGCCCCCGCTTATTTTGATGATATTCTTGAGCATCTTAAGGATGCCGGACTTAGTGAGAGTAAAAAGGGATCGTGGTCGCGTGTGATTGTGGAAAAACCCTTCGGCACGGATCTTCCCACGGCGAAGCATCTCAATAAGGTGGTGAGTCGCACTTTTAAAGAGAGGGATACTTATCGGATTGATCACTATCTTGGCAAAGAAACGGCGCAAAACATCATGGTGCTGCGCTTTGCTAATGCTATTTTCGAGCCGCTTTGGAATAGCCGCTTCATTGATCACATTCAGATCACCACCTCGGAAAATCTGGGCATGGAAGGTGGCCGGGGCGCTTATTACGACCAGGCAGGGGCGCTGCGTGATATGGTGCAGAATCATTTGCTGCAATTGCTCAGTCTTGTCGCCATGGAGCCTCCGACGGATCTTTCCGCCGATGGGGTGCGCGATGAGAAAGTGAAGGTGTTGAGGTCGCTTCGCCCATGGGACACGCCGGAGCTGGTGGCCAAGAATGTGGTGCGCGCGCAGTATGTGGCGGGGCATGTGGATGGCGAAAATGTCTGTGCTTACCGTGAAGAAGACCGGGTGGATCCGGAATCGATGACAGAGTCCTACGTTGCTTTAAAGGTCATGGTCGATACCTGGCGCTGGAGCGGTGTTCCTTTTTATGTGCGTATGGGGAAGCAGTTGCCTAAAAAATCGACTGAGATTTCGATTCATTTTAAAGCACCGCCCACCGTTTTGTTTAATGCTCTATCAGGCGGGGTTCCCGGAGGGAATGTGTTGGTGATCCGCATTCAGCCCGATGAGGGGATCTCTCTGCGGATGGTGTCAAAGATCCCTGGATCCAGCCTCAGACTTGAGCCTGTGAAGATGGATTTTCATTATGCAACGAGTTTTGGTAAAAGCAGCCCGGAGGCGTATGAGAGGCTTCTTCTCGATGCCATGGCGGGAGACGCTACACTCTTTGCCCGACGCGATGAGGTTGAGGAGGCATGGAAATTTATCGATCATATCGAGCATGCTTGGCATCAGTCGAAACATCCGCCGAAGATGGCTGAGTATGTAGCTGGCACATGGGGGCCAAAGGATGCTGATGATTTGTTAGCCCGTGATGGGCGTAAATGGAGGAGGCTCTAGGGAGAAAATTCTAAATACTAAATTCCAAATATCACGTGACTAATACTAGCTATGACAAGTATGCGATGGCCCTCGGGAAAGAGGTGCCTATCGGGGAGATTGATCAGGAGTTGCGTCTCCTTTGGGAGGCGGATAAGGCGAGCACGAATGCCTCGCTGATTAATTTTGCGGTGTATTCAGAGGCCAAGGATGCCATTCTTAAAAACTCCGAGCTGGTGCAAGCGATTACCCGTGAGCATGCGTGTCGGGCTCTGTTGATTGGGATCGATCGCGAGGCGAAGAAGGCCTCGATCCGAGCCTGGGTGACGGCTCATTGTCACCTGTCTCATGGGCGTAAAAGTGTCTGTTGTGAGCAGATTGCATTTCAGTTGACCGGCAAGGCTACGGGCCGGCTGCGGAACACGGTGTTTGCGCATCTTAACAGTGACTTGCCTTTGGTGTTCTGGTGGCAGGGTGAGCTTTCGCCTATTTTTACAGAGCGTCTTTACAGTTTGATCGATCGGTTTGTTTTTGATAGCTCGGATTGGGCGGACCCGCTGGATTCCTTTCATTGTATCGAGCAGGTGATGGAGGATGTTTCTACCCTTCAGCCCATCGATATGGAGTGGACACGGAGTTATCATATCCGTCAGGCGATTGCCGCCTTGTTTGATGATCCGCTTGCGATGCGTGCTGCCGAGCACATGACCCGCATCTGCATTGTGGTGCAGCCTGGGCATAAGATGGCAGGGCTTCAGTTGTTGGCGTGGATTGTGCAAAGCACAGGTTGGACCCGCAGCATGGATCTGGGCTTAGATACTCTTTCTGAGCATGATTTGTTTTATTTTGAAACCCACGAGGGAGCTGATGTGACCGCGGTGATCGAGGTGAATCCCGCTGGGGCGCCTATTGGCTTAGTGGAAATTTCCTGCCCGAGCTGCACCGTTCAGGTAAGCCGGGATGTCGGATCCCCGCATTTACATCAGAAACTTGATGTCGAAGGGCATGAGGTCGATCGCTGCACGCCAGCCGGCAGCGATGATGCGGCAGACCTTCTGGTGAGCCAGCTTTCGCTCGGAGGAAAGAATTCGCTTTATCGGAAGATGATGCCCGTATTTTTCGACTTGCTCGGTGAGGGCGATGGGGCTCCAAGGTCTATGAGTGCGCGGTGAAACTCAACCTCCTGCGGCAATCGTGATGATCTCCAGGGTGTCGCCCTCCTTGAGGGGGTGCTTGGCATATTCACGCGGGAAGAGCGCTTGTTGGTTGAGCTCTACAACGACAGGTTTTTCACCCAGACCTATCGATTGGAGAAGTTGGTCCACACAGATAGTTGCATCGAGCGGGTGGTCTTTTCCGTTGAGTTGAATAGTCATACTGGAGCGATGGTGGTGGGTGCTGTGCCGGGGGTTAGGATGCCGAACTTAGGATGCTTTCATCCCAGTCTTTCCAGACGGGGTCGTAGCCTTGGCTGCGGATGTAGTCGGCAATGGTTGCCGGGCTACGGGTGTCATCGATGGTGAATTGCTCGGTGGCGCGTTGATTTTTAGAGCAAGGGGATGATGGTTCATCAAGTTCCACGCGTTTTCCCTTGATGGTGAGGTGGAGGTCATCGGTGCCGGCTCCGGTGTAGCCGCCGGGATCGGTTTGTGAGCCTGCTGACATGTGGGTGACACCAAGGGGAAGGAGGGCGTCGCGCAGGGAGGCAGGTTCGCGGGTGCTGACAACGAGCCCTACTTGCGGGAAGCAGAGTCTGAATGCGATGAGGAGTTGGACAAATTGTCGGTCGTTGAGAAAGAACTCGGGGTTAGGCTGATATTGGTAGTTTCCAGCGTAGGGACGCATCCGGGGGAAGGAGATGTTAAACGAGGCTTTCCAGCAATGTTTGTAAAGGTATTCGAGGTGGGATGCCAGGGCGAGAGCTTCCGTTTTCCAGTCGGCCAGGCCAAAGAGGGCGCCGATGCCGATTCTGCGGAATCCACCCGCGTAGGCGCGTTCCGGGCACTTGAGTCGCCAATCGAAATTTTTCTTTGGCCCTGCGGTGTGGAGCTGGGCGTAGGTGTCGCGGTTGTAAGTTTCCTGATAGACGATGAGTCCTTCGGCACCGTGGTTGACGAGTTCTCCGTATTGATCGTCTTCCAGTGGGCCTACCTCGATGGCGACGGTGGGGATGAAGGATTTAATGGCGTCGATACAGGCTTGGAGGTAGCCTTCTGAGACAAACTTCGGGTGTTCTCCGGCGACGAGCAGGATATTACGAAAGCCAAGCGAGTGGAGGTGCTTGGCCTCAGTGACCACTTGGGGGATGGTGAGGGTGGTGCGCAGGATCGGGTTATCCCGGGAAAATCCGCAGTAGGTGCAGTTGTTGACGCATTCGTTGGAGACGTAGAGCGGCGCGTAGAGGCGGATGGTTTTGCCAAAGTGCTTGCGGGTGAGGTCCCGGCTACGCATGGCCATGGATTCCAACTCGGCTCCTGACTTTGGCGCAATGAGTTGCTCAAATTTCCTGAGAAGCGGAGATGTTTCCTCAGCATTGAATGTGTCCACAAAGCTCATGCGGCGAGTTTTATGTGCGATGCTCTCAACTTACAAGCTCTTGAAGGTGAAAAATTCGCGATTTTAATGGTTGTTGTCTTTTAATACCCGTTTTCAGGCATCAGGGACGAGTGGTGCTCTACAAAGACCCAGCGGCCGATGATGTTATCGTGGCGGATGGTGAAGGTGAAGCGGGCCACTGTTTCTGTGGTAGGCTCTCCTTTTTCTTTGATGATGGTAAAGGTGTAAATGCCGGTGAAGCTGACAATTTCCGTGGTCATTTCGCGGGCGGTGCATTCTTTGACTTCGCATTCGATGGATTCGCAATCGAGAAAGTTGTCGTAATACGTTCTGAGTTCTTCGCGGGTTTTGCGGATTTTGTTGGCGAAGGTGCCCCAGAATGCGTTGTCGTTTTCACAGAATAGCAGCAGAAGGGTATCGATATCGTGGCGGTTGACGCAATCCATCCATTGCTCGACAATTTTCCAAGCGGCTTCTGTTCGAGGAGTGTGTTGTATCTTCATAGGGTCTCTGAGATAAATTACTTAGGAAATATTTACATGCAAGCAAGTTTCGTGTATTGTCCCGTAGGTAATGACAATGATTGAGGTATTTATCAAGTAACTATGGATACGACGTATCTTATATGGCTGGGTATCGTGGTTTGTCTGACACAATCCGCTCTGTTTTCTGGCTCCAACTTGGCATTTTTCTCTCTGGGGCGGATGCGTTTGGAGGCTGAGGTGGAAAAGGGGAGTGAGGCTGCCCAGAAGGTGCTGAATCTACGTGAGGATTCCAATTTTCTGCTGTGCACGATTCTGTGGGGAAATGTGAGTGCTAATGTTTTGTTGGCCATGCTGAGTGATTCCGTGTTTGCTGGGGCTGGGGCTTTTTTGTTCTCGACGGTGGGCATTACTTTTTTTGGTGAGATTATGCCGCAGGCGTATTTTTCTCGGCATGCGCTGAGGGTGGGAGCGCTGCTGGCTCCGTTGATCAGGTTCTACCAGATTTTACTCTATCCGGTGGCTAAGCCCTGTGCTGTGGTGCTCGATGGCTGGATTGGTCCGGAAGGTCCTTCGTTTTACCGCGAGCGTGATATTGAGATTATTCTTGAAAAACACATTCGCGAGCAGGATTCCGAGATCAGCGCCAATGAAGGGCGCGGGGCGTTGAACTTTCTCGATCTCGATGATCGTTATATTTCGAGCGAGGGAAATGAGATCGATCCATCGACGATTTATATGTTTCCTTTGAGTTTGGATTTACCTGTGTTGCCTAAGCTAGGTACGCCGGAGGGTGATGCATTTATTGGATCGTTGAAAGCTCACCCGAGGTTATGGGCGGTGATCGTCGGTGAAAAAGGCATGCCTCAGCTGGTGCTGGAGACCTCTGATTATTTGGGCGGGCTTTATGCCAAAGGGGAGGCTGTGGATGTTTACGATTATTGTCACCGGCCAGTGGTGGTTAGGGATGATGAGGTTAAGCTCGATGCTGTGTTAGGTGAGTTTGTCGTTGAGGCATCGGATATCGACGATCATGTAGTGGATAGGGATGTGGTGCTTTACTGGACCGAAGATCAAAAACGTATCATCACCGGAGCTGATATTTTTGGGCGTCTGTTACGCGGCATTGCCCGTAGGGAAGAGGGTGTGTGATGGGTGTGGATGAATTTTTTGAAAAGAAATACCTTAATTTGGAAATTGGAATTTCTCTAGGATTCGTTTAGGATCGCCCGCGATGTTGCAATTGGTAGAACAAGGAGGCCCGTTTGTTTGGGTGCTGGCCGTGCTGGCTTTTGTCAGTATGTTTTTTGTATTGGAGCGGATTTTCTTTTTTCAGAAGGTGCGGATCAATGTGGGTGATTTGCTGCTAGGCCTTGCGAATCATGTGAGAAAAGGGGCATTTGCCGAGGCTTTGCACGAGGCGGCAAGGGCACCGGGGCCGACGGCACGTGTGGCCCATGCTGTGTTGATGCGCAAAAACCTTCCCCGCCGTGATCTGCGTGATGTGGCGCAGGAGGCGGGGCAGCTTGAGGTTCCCCGGATGGAGCGCAACTTGCGTGCTTTGTATGGAATTGCTTTGGTGGCTCCTTTGGTGGGGATGCTGGGCACGGTGAGTGGTCTGGTGACGACGTTCATGGAGATGAGTGAGGATAAGGGGTTTTCGTCTTCCTCGGAAATGACTCGAGGTGTCTATGAAGCTCTGGTGACAAGTGGTCTCGGGCTGGCCATTGCTATCCCGGCTTATCTTTTTTATCTGTTTTTCTATGGTCGGGTGAAGCGCATGGCTCACCGGATCGAGCGCACTGGGATTGAGATGGTGAATATCATCTGCGACGCCCGCGAGCAGGGTGAAATTGTTTCCTTTCGTGACGGCGTCGATGAGGTCGCTAGTATGAGAAAAGGTAAGTGATAAGGACCTTAATCCGATCTGAGTAGGATAAATAAAGATGAAGCTTGAGCTGACATTACCCTCGACCCCTGGTTTTTTGCATGCCCTTCCTGGGTTGGATATGCTTGCCTTAGTGTTGGTGTTTCCTTTGCTGGGGTCGTCTTTTGTCAGGCAGGCTGGCATGGAGGTGACTTTGTATGAGTCCCCGTGGCGATATCAGCAGATGGACAGTCCGGTGGTGGTTACTTTGGGGGCTGGTGAGGGAAATCCCCTGTGGGTGAATAAGACACAGGTGCCTTTGGCTGAGCTGGAGGGTGAAATCAAGCGTCTGCAGGGCTTGGACGGGGGTGAGGCGATCACGACGGTGGTGGTTCGCTCTGATGTGAGTGTGCCCAGTGGGGTGGAGAAAGAAGTGATTGTTCGTATTCAAAAGCTAGGGCTCAACTGCGGTCTCGTAGGGAGTCCTGAGGGCAAGGATTGACGTGTGAAGATGCAAGATAGGAGAGAATGAATGTTTTTCTGGCGTAACAAAAAACAGAGGCGGGATCAGATGGCTGGTCTTGTTTTCCGCTGGCGTGGTGCCAGGCGGCATCATGCGGGGAAGATATTAGCGCTGTTTTTTACTTCTGTATTTTTTGCATTTTCCTCCTATGCGTTGAGGGTGGAGGGGCTGAGGCCTCCACTGGAGACAAAACGCACCGGGGAGGTGGTGATGCTCAGTGAGGATAATCCATACTGTGAGAGGTTGATGCTTCAGATTGAGGAGCGCTCGCCGTTTCCTCTGCGCTGGGATCCCGCCTTTGATCCGGAGACGATGGCGCGTATTGTCAGAACAACAAGGCGTCTTGAGGGGCGTGTTTGGGATTATAATCCTGCGATGTGGCCTTTGCCTGAGAGTAGTGAGTCGATGGCTTTGCCCTCTGTGACTGGTGGAGGGGCTGGATTTTTTGCGAGTGATGATCGGCCGTGGCGTGAGTTTTCAGAAAGCGGGGATGTTTCACCTGCAGGGTTTCGTCGGAATTTGAATGTTAGAGCTCTGCTGGTGGCAAATGGTCAAGTGGGGGGGCGGTTGCTTTCCTCGGATTTGCCTTTGCCGGGCGGGGTGATTGCCGATGAGTGGTTTGGTCAATCGTTCCGTTTTTTAATGAGTATCGATGCAGGAGGCGTGGTCAGGGGGTGCTTGCCTCTATCGGGGGGGAGTATGGAGGTCGCCAAGCCTACGGATAAACAGAAGCTTCTGGCAGCGTGGTTGCACAGGACTGCCTTCAGTTCTTCCCTTGATGGGTCCGTCTCGGTAGGGGTGCTGGAACTTCAAATAGAAGCGAGAGAGGAATGATTGATTTAACGATGGAAGAATTGATCCTCTGGATGATCAGCGTGCCCATTGTGATGGTGGGTATGTTTACCTTGATCTCAAGCTTGAGGCACCGGGCTTCCTTGCGTGCCGCTCGCCGTCATATTATTTCCTGTCGGGTCTGTGGTCATCTTTATATGGATCGTAGTCACGAGCGGAGTCCGCTGTGCCCCGAATGTGGTAGAGCTAACGGGCGTGGTAGATCCAGGAGGTTAGGATAAGGGCTATTGCCTTGCCGAGGCGAAAAACTCGCTTTCAGATGGTGCTTGCACTTACTGCCCTTAACTGGATAATACGTTCAGCCAAAAAGAATGGCATATTCCTATGAACGATCGCAGAGTAGTTATTACAGGCGTGGGGGTGTTGAGCCCCCTCGGAAATGATTTAGAGAGCACTTGGGCCGGCTTTAAAGCAGGTAAAAGTGGCATTGGGCCGATTACGCTGATGGATACCGAAGGTTACACCACTAAAATTGCTGGGGAGGTGAAGGGCTTTGACGCTGCTCCTTTTTTCAGTAACCCAAAGGATGCTCGCCGCTGTGACCGTTATGCCCAGTTTGGTGTAGCGGCTTCCAAGATGGCGGTTGAAGACTCTGGAATCAACGACTACGAAAATCTTGATCGCAATCGCGTTGGGGTGATGGTGGGTAGTGGTATCGGTGGTCTTGGCACGCTTGAGCGCGAGCACACCAAGCTGATCCAACGTAGCCCATCGCGTGTTTCTCCTTTTGTGATTCCGATGATGATTTCCAATATCGCCAGTGGGCTTCTTTCCATCGAGTATGGATTTGGTGGACCGAATATGACGATTGTGACAGCTTGTGCGACGACCAACCACAACATTGGTGAGGCGTGGAGGATGATTAAGTTTGGCGATGCGGATGCCATTGTTTGCGGTGGTGCCGAGGCTACGATTTTGCCGATGGGCTTAGCTGGATTTGGCAACATGAAAGCGCTCTCGACTCGGAATGACGAGCCTGAGCGCGCATCCCGTCCGTTTGACACGGGGCGTGATGGATTTGTCATGGGTGAAGGTGCCGGGATGTTTGTCATCGAGGATTACGAACACGCCAAGAAGCGAGGTGCTAAAATTTATGGTGAAATTGTAGGTTACGGGATCAGTGGCGACGCTTATCACATGACCTCTCCGCACCCTGATGGTGCTGGTGCAAGCCGGTGTATGAACATGGCGTTGAATCATGCTGGGATGAACCCTGAGGATGTGACCTATGTGAATGCGCATGGAACCTCAACACCCCAAGGAGATATCGGGGAAACGAAGGCGATCAAAGCGAGCTTTGGTGACTACGCCAAGAATGGTTTGATCGTGAGCTCCACGAAATCTATGGTCGGTCACCTTTTGGGTGCTGCCGGTGGTATTGAGCTGGCGGCTTGTTTGATGGCGATGCGAGACAATGTCATCCCTCCTACCATCAACCTTGAAAATCAGGATCCTGACTGTGATCTCGACTACTGCGCTAACGAGGCCCGTGACGTGGAGGTGAAGGCCGCGCTGAGTAACTCATTTGGCTTTGGTGGCCACAATGCCAGCCTTCTGGTCAAGAAAATCACCGATTAATCGGAATCCCCTCCCATGGCCTACCTTTACCAACGTCGCGTGGCGTTTGCTGATACCGATGCTGCCGGTGTTGTGCATTTTTCCCGTCTCCTCTGCTATGTGGAGGAGGCTGAGCACGCCTTGTTGGCTGAGCTTAAGATCCCGCTGATGGGAGATGACAAGGACGGGGGCGGTTGGCCGCGTGTCCACATCGACTGTGATTACTTTGCTCCGCTGCGCCCCGCTGATGAAGTTGAGGTGATTTTGATCTCAGAGAAAGTAGGGCGCTCCTCGGTGAACTGGAATTTTAACATCCTGTGTGATGGTCAGGACGTAGCCAAAGGCTCGGTGAAAACCGTGCGTGTCAATGCGGCAGGGCGGCCGACTGAAATTTCCGATGATTGGCGGAAGCTTCTGAAGGGGGTGTAGCTCTTCGGTTTTAATGCCTCACTGGCAATCCGGAGTCTGCGGAGAATGGTCGAAATTTTTTCCAAACAGCGCTTGGTAGCTGTAGATCCAGAAGGCGATGAGTCCCCAGCTGAGTCCGAGAATGACGCCGAGGTCGATGATGCCACGCCATGGGGGTGGGCAGTGTTTGACCAGCATGACCAGTAATGTGATGCCGATGGTTAGCACATAGGCTTTGATTTTTGTTTTTCGATTGGCATGGAAATACCCCATACAAAAAAGAGGGGCAAGGAGGCCTCGAAGCAGGTTGGGTTGATCGTAGAGGTATTTGACGCGTGCGGCGGTGCGAGGAGAGTATTTTTTTTGAAACCCTTTGTATCCTTCAAAATAGATCATGAAAAAGCAGTAGCCGATGAGCGCCCCCCATTCAACGAGAGAGAGTTGAGTGAATAGTTCATCCATGACGATGATCGACATGCGGTGGATCGCTTTTCCGAGGGAAAAGGTAATGCCGATGATGCCCCAAAGGGCTGCTATGAGTGGAATGATTTTCATAAGGGAAGATGGAAAGGCTTAGATTTTCCACTGCGCGGCTCTTCGTTGCTGGGCAAGGGTGATGCTTGTGACGAGCGCTATTGCAAGATAGTTGAGGGTGACATCGACGGGCACGGAGACCAGATCTAGCTTGCAGGCCATCAAATAGGATTCCTGGTCTTCTGAATTGGTGTAGAGTTTGAAAATAATATGCGCTAAAACATTGGAGGTTAGCCAGAATGTCCACCAGAGGGGGAGGATGCTGCGCAGGGCGTTGTCATTTCCGTGGCTGGCCCTGCGGATTTCTTTCATCGCTCCATAGGGTTTCCAGAGCGACAGAAGGGGGATGAAGAAGTAGCCGACTGAGAGCCTTGGTGTGGTTTTCATGTGCGGAGCGTCTAAGAGCCAGCCATTTTTACAGGATCGGTTAATCCAGGCTGAGAAAATGATAATCAGCGAAAAAATGACCACCATATGAAGGCTTCCTGTGAGTGTGATGATTTCGTCGAGTTTGGATGGCCCGTCGGTTAGCCAGTATTCATCGCTGTTCTGCTGCTGGATATCGAGCAGGTTGAGCACGCCCGAGTTGAAAATCGACATCATGGCGTCGATCACAAGTAGGGAGACGAGAGCGGTTTTTAATCTGCCGTTCTGCCGGAAGGCTCCATAGGGGCCTTTGATTCCGGGGACGTTGGACCCGGTGGAGTTGGTCGGGGCAGATAAGGGAGCCAGGTAGGGATTGCTGTCCATGGAGTGTTGGACAGTTGTTTAAGCTTCAGGCTTTTTATCGAGATTGAATGCCTCGTGAACAACGCGAGCGGCATCTTCGATGCTAGTTTCTTCCACGGTTACTGAGATTTTAATTTCGGAAGTGGAGATCATGCCGATGTTGATGCCGGCGTCTCCCAGGGCCTGGAACATCTTGGCCGCAACGCCAGAGTGGGATCGCATGCCGATACCCACGGTGCTGAGTTTGGCGAGGCCTGCTTCGGTTTCGATTTTGGCATCGGGGGAGAGTTCTCCAAGCACGGGCTTGAGAGCCGCTTGGGCACGACCGAGGTCATTGGTGTGCATGGTGAATGAGTGACGGGCCATGCCATCGCTGGCGATGTTCGAAACGATCATGTCGACATTGATTTCCGCATCGGCGAGACTGCCGAGGATTTTGGCGGAGTTTCCTGGTTGGTCAGGGATGTCAGTGATGGTGACGCGGGCTTGGGAGCGCTCGATGGAGACTCCTCGGATAACTACAGCTTCCATGGTGGGGTGTTCTTCGGTGACTAGGGTTCCTGGGTTGCCGTTGAGACTAGAGCAGACTTCAAAGACAACACCGTATTTTTTGGCGAATTCGACAGAGCGAGATTGCATGACTTTGCTCCCGGAGGAGGCCATCTCGAGCATTTCGTCGTAAGAGATTTCAGGGAGTTTGCGGGCGTTGGTGACCACGCGTGGGTCGCAGGTGTAGACCCCATCGACGTCGGTCAGGATCTGGCAAACATCCGCTTTGAGTGAAGCCGCCACAGCAATGGCGCTGAGGTCGGAGCCTCCGCGGCCGAGGGTGTGAATCAGGCCATCGTGGGTGATGCCTTGGAAACCCGCTACGATGACGACCTTTTCATCGGCCAAGTAGCCTTGGATCATGGTGGGGTCAATGGCGTCGATACGTCCGCGTGTGTGGCTGCCTGTGGTTTTGATGCCGGCTTGCCGTCCGGTGGCGGATACAGCATCGACTCCTATATTTTGTAGCGCCATCGAAAGAAGGGCGATGGATTGCTGTTCACCGCTTGAGAGGAGAACATCGAGTTCTCTTTCGGGAGGGGAAGCGTTCAGGTCAGTAGCCATGCCGATTAATTTATCGGTGACTCCACCCATGGCGGAAACGACGGCGACAACTTGATTTCCTTCGTCGCGGAGTTTCCTTATACGTGACGCAACATTGCGTATGCGGTCGAGGCTTCCTACTGAGGAGCCTCCATATTTTTGAACAATTAGAGCCATAGATAGATAGGGACTAGCAGTGAGTTAGTCTACCTGTGGAGGATGGTCAAGCGACAAGCTTGTCATTTGCATTAGGTGGGAGAATTGGTTGGGTGTGATGAAAGAAATGAAGTGGATTATATTTTAAGTTGTTGTATGTTAAAGGTTTATTGAATTTCAGCTTGTTGAAAATATAAAATGTGACAATATATGAATTGTCGGCAGTAATAATTGCTGCCAGATCGTCCTCGCCGTGTCGCGGTTAGTGCGCATTTTAATGTGACGTGCGCTGCGCTGCGCTAGGCTGGGATAATTCCCGACAACCAACAACAACCAGACAGAATTATGAAAAATACTATCATTACAGGAGTTGCCGCCATTGCGCTTGCTGCTCCCGCCTTCGCAGGTGCACCCGTTACTTACACCGCTCCAGCTCCAGCCCCATCTAACTTGGGTCTTTCTGGAAACATCGGCCTCGCTTACCAGAGCCAATACGACTTTCGTGGAGTGTCTGGTGTTTTTCAGGAAATCGCTAGGGGTGGTGAACTCTCTTCGAATAATGTGTTCGCGGCTTCGATCAATGCGGATTACGCGTTCACTGAGAATTTTAGCGTTGTAGCAGGGGCTGTATTGCGCACTCTTTCTGATGGTTATATTGATCACAATACCTACCGTGCAGGTGTTCTCTGGCAGCAAGCTGATTGTTATTCCGTGGAGTTTGGGTATCAGTATCAGGACATGCGTGGTTTTTATGGTGGGCGAGGAGAAGGTGATTCCGATGAGCTTTACCTTAATTTGGGGGCTGTTTGTCCTTGGACTGGTGCAGATGTTAATCTCTTTTGGGCTCATTCATTGAATGAGGCTGCTAGTTTTGGATCGTTTGATTTACTTGGCGGTGATTACCTTGAGTTGAGCGCTCATAAGTCATTTGAGCTTACAGACTGGGTTTCTGCCGATGTGACTCTTGGTATTTCGTATGCTATGGATTACTGGTCTGATTCAAGCGACTGGAATAATTGGTATGCGCAGCTGGCGTTCCCAATGCAGGCCACTGACTACCTTACTGTAACTCCATATGTTAAGTACACTGATGGTCTCGGTGCACTTGAAAGTGTTTACGGCTTAACTGGTTTAGATGAAGGTGATGAGGTTCTTTGGGGTGTAGAAGCTTCGGTGAAATTCTAATCGAAAGAGTTAACTCTTCATTTCTAAGCCCGGCGCGTTTTACGTGTCGGGCTTTTTTTTATGGTCTTGATTGACAGGTGACAGAAGATAGATAGTTTAGTTTCCAGATGAATGATTGTCTTCTTACTAACCTTGAATCCGTCCCTGGTCGCCAGACCCTTGAACATTATGGTCTTGTTTCTGGCAGCACGGTGCGGGCAAAGCATATGGGCCGCGACATTGCGGCGAGTTTTAAAAACCTCGTGGGTGGAGAACTCAAGGGTTACACCGAGCTTCTTCAGGAGGCCCGGGCGGAAGCGGTGGATCGAATGCAGCAGCAGGCAGTGGCCATGGGTGCCAATGCTGTGGTGAATGTACGCTTTTCAACCTCGTCGATCACGGCGGGAGCTTCGGAGCTCTATGCCTACGGCACAGCTGTTAAAATCGCATGATCGCATCCTCTCAGAGTGCTGGTGTCATTGAGGTGATTTTTGGAATCATCGCGATGATGGTGATGTTGAGTCCATTCCTAGTTCCAATTGTCTGTGGTGTGATTGGCTCGATTGGCGAAAAGAAGCACTATGAATCGATCCATGCGCGTGAGAGGGCGTCTGTCCATGTTCCTGTGATTCCTACATCGGTATCCGACGATTCTAAACAGGTGATCTCTGCGGTTTTAGTCACTGGGGCGACGGTGGTGTCTCCCGATGCGTTTCGCCGTTTTCTCGCAAGTGTTCGGAATCTCTTTGGAGGTCGGCTGCGTAGTTATGAGAGTATGCTGGATCGGGCGCGGCGTGAAGCCGTTCTTCGTATGAAAGAGCAGGCTCCGGGGGCTGATGCCTTTGTAAATTTTCGGATGGAGACCTCAAAAATTGGAGGTCAGCAGAGAAAGCAAGGAATCATTGCCATTGAAGTGCTGGCTTACGGCACAGCGCTGACCTACGGTGATCGATCAGCCCAAGCTGTCTCGTCTCCACCACCCTTGCCTTGAGTTTGATCGATGAAGTTTGTGTCTAAAGATCTTGGTATGACCTCTGAAAATAGCAGTGGGGGCGGCACTGAGGGTTTGTTGATGGAGGTTCTTTATATGTTTCTTGCTTATTGGGGCATGATTGCATTCCTGGTGGTTGGTGGGTTTATCACAGCGGCTGCACTGGCGTATTTGTGGGTGAATGTCATGTGAATTAGTGCTTTATCGCCGATATCTCTTGCAATTCTGAAAATATCTGGTTTATTCCCGCCTCCCGCACAAGGGCCGACCGGCAAGGAGCTGGTCAGGAACAGAAATAATACCATGAGTACAGAAACTGAAATCAACCCGAAAGACTTCCAAGTTCACGATAAGGACACAGGAAGTGCCGACTTCCAAGTTGCCCTTCTTACCAAGCGCATCAAGCACCTCACCGATCACATGGGTGAGCACAAAAAAGACTTCGCCAGCCGTCGCGGACTTCTCACGATGGTGGCTAAGCGCCGTAAACTTCTCGATTACCTCAAGGGTGAGTCAGAGGAGCGTTACCAGAAGCTCCTTAAGGGCCTCGGACTTCGTCGCTAATGACAAATTTTTACAAACGGTCACGACAAACTCGTGGCCGTTTTGTTTATTGCCTCGAGGATATGGGATTTTGTATCTCGCCCATCTTACGAGGATCCGGATCTCCGGAAAATATTGAACTAATGAGATACTTCGTCTTGCTCGCGCAATCGGTGAGAGTTGGGCACCATCAACCTAAAGAAGAAAGAAAATAAGATAATGGAAATGAATATTGAAACCATCACGATCCCAGTGGGATCCAACCCGATCACGATTGAAACGGGTAAATTGGCCAAGCTGGCCGACGGAGCTGTTGAAGTTCGCTCTGGTGAAACTGTTGTGCTTGTCACAGCTGTGTCACAATCAAAAATCCGCTCAGGTCAGACATGGTTCCCCCTGTCTGTTGAATACAAAGAGCGCGCTGCTGCAGCGGGCACTTTCCCAGGAGGCTACTTCAAGCGTGAAGGACGTCCTACCGAAAAGGAAGTGCTCACTTGCCGCATGACCGACCGTCCACTGCGTCCGCTTTTCCCGAAAGGCTACCTCTACGACACTCAAATCATCGCCCTCATGCTTGCTGCTGACGGTGAAAATGATGCTGACATCCTCGCTATGAACGGCGCATCTGCTGCCCTTTGTATCTCTGATATCCCATTTGCTGGACCTCTCGGTGCAGTGCGTGTTGGTCGTGTTGATGGTGAGTTTATCGTCAACCCAACATTTGAAGAGCGCGAAGACAGTGATCTGGATCTCGTTTATGTAGGTAACAAAACTGAGGTTGTCATGATCGAAGGTGCTGCTAATGAGCTTCCTGAAGCTGACTTTGTGAAAGCTCTGTATTTCGCTCAGGAAAACGTCACCATTATCGTTGACGCTCTCGAAGCCTTTGCTGCGAAAGTCGGCAAGCCTAAGCGTGACTACAAAGTAACACTCGCTAAGGAAGATCTTCTTAAGATCGCTTACGAAATCGCCGGTGAGCGTATCGAAGGCGCTATCTACGCAGCTAACAAAATTGAGCGTGAGAAAAAAGTCGGAGCCCTGCGCGACGAAGTCGAAGCCGCCATCATGGAGCAAGCTCCTGAGACCACCGATTTCGAAATCGAGCAAGCATTCGAATACCTTCAGAAGAAGGCATTCCGCGTCAGCATCATGGAAAAAGGCATTCGTGCCGACGGCCGTGACATCGACACGCTTCGGCCACTCTACGCCGAGGCCGGATCGCTTCCACGTGTGCACGGATCATCGCTCTTTGCCCGCGGTGAGACTCAAGCCCTCGCCACTGCCACTCTCGCTCCTGCGGACGAGTGCATGTATTACGACAACTACGCCGGCGGTGAAGACAGCAAGCGTTTCTTCCTCCACTACAGCTTTCCACCATTTTCCGTCGGTGAAGCGGGTCGCTTCGGCGGCATGAATCGTCGTGAAATTGGTCACGGTGCGCTCGCCGAGCGTTCCATCGCTCCAGTGATTCCATCCGTCGAGGACTTCCCATACGCCATGCGTGTGACTTCCGAGGTGCTTGAGTCCAACGGCTCATCCTCCATGGCCACGGTTTGTTCTGGCACCATGGCGCTTCTCGATGCCGGTGTGCCTCTCATCCGCCCTGTTGGCGCAATCGCTGTGGGTCTCGTTACTGAGATGGACGACGATGGCAGCATCAAGGAATACAAGACACTTCTCGACATCATTGGTTCAGAAGACTTCTACGGTGACATGGACTTCAAAGTTTGTGGAACAAGCGAAGGTGTCACAGGTTACCAGCTTGACCTCAAGCTTCCAGGTCTCCCACTTGCCATCCTCGAAGAGGCACTTGTGAAGGCTACGGACGCCCGCACAATCGTTCTCCAGAAAATGGAAGACACCATCGCGGCTCCCGCTAACCTTAGCGAGCACGCCCCACGGATCGAGACTACGAAGATTGATCCCGATCGTATCGGTGAGCTTATTGGGCCAGGAGGAAAGAACATCAAGGCCATCCAAGCCGAGTCTGGCGCCGACCTCAACATCGAAGATGATGGCACTGTCCACATCTACGCTGCTAAGAAGGAAAGCCTCGACCGCGCCATGCAGATGATCGATCAGATGTTTGCTGAGTGTGAAGTCGGAACGACTTACACTGGCCCTATCGTATCCACCACCAACTTCGGTGCCTTCATGCAAGTGCTCCCTGGTAAAGACGGACTCATCCACATCTCCGAGCTGGCCGAAGGTCGCGTGGAGAAAACGGAAGACGTCGTCAAAAAAGGTGACACGGTCACAGCGAAGTGCATCGGCGTCGACGACCGCGGTCGTGTGAAGATGTCCATCCGCGCGGCCCAGCGTGATGCCGCTAAGACTGAGGCTCCAGCCTCTGACGAAGCGTAATCTCTTCGATTGAAAACTATTACCCAAGCGGGCTACCTCATCACGAGGTGGCCCGATTTTTTGGCCGGATGATCAAGCTAATGGCCACAGAATTATCGCGAATTCACTCCAATGAAGCGAAGTTTTTTATGGGTTACTGTATACGGTTGGCCAAGCCTCTTCAGCTCATCACCCTAGCCCAGATCAGGCCCTATCCTGAAGTTGGCTTTTTGTAAAAATCAACTATACTTCTTGAGCGAATCACTGTTCGCCCCACCTCATCTTTGCTGGGGTAGAAAAACATCAACATCCGCTTGTAGGAGCGGTTCATGATCATTTTCGAATACACTAGTTTTGTTTTACTTCCTTGTTTCACGCCTACCCGGCAAGGGATCGCCTTCTTTTCTAACCCATGATTTGGCTGGATGTAACAATTTTTTTGAGGCTTCAGAAGAAATTTTTGGCCTCCAAAATCACCTATTAAATTCACAGAAGTAAAGTTCACGACCTTGTAAGAGCCGTAAGAAAACTTCCGATCATCGAGATCATAAATGGAGTGTTTTAGCTCTTCCTTATTGAGAACTAACATCACGAGAGGTTTTTTAACCGTCTGGGGAATGGTTACTTTGAGCAGCAAGGCATAAGGTTTCTCAGCGTCTTCTGTTTTTTTGTAAAACATCAGCGGCTTTCCCGCGCTATATGGGTAGGGTTTTGAGTATCTCATATTCCGCACATCGAGCGGGATCATCCCTTTTGAACCTTTTTTAGGGTTACGAATAAAAATCTCATCCTTTGTCCAATCACTCCAACAGACGATGCGGAACGTTTTCCCTTTATATTTTTTACCCCCTGAAGAGCTGCGGCTTTCCTGCGCAACCGCCATGCTGGATAAAATGACCATACAGGTAATGATGGTGGAGAAGTAATTCATTATTTTCATAGGGTTTTTTAATTAGGTGATTTTAGAGTCGTAGCTTAAATTTCATCTGCGGACAACCACCGGAATGAGACCAGTTTCATCTGTCGACCATATTTTTTGTTCTCCGCAGGAAATGTTGGGTTATCATCCCACTTTTTAATAATTGGACTCGTCGATTGGTCCGGGTAATTAGGGTCTTGGATTTTGAATATTTCTTGCGTGTTTTTCACCCAATCCGGCATACGCTGCACTGTGGCCTCACACCACGCACGGGCCACGATTTTACCTTTGCTATCTTTAGCATCCCCATAGGCACGCACGACAAAGGTATCTGAGCGGGTGCGGAGGATACTACCAATGGATGTCAAAACATCGGACTGCATAAGATAGCCCGGACTTCCGGTAAGCGTGCTTATTGTAAATGATGTGCCATCTGCCTTAATGGTTGTATTCTCTATGTTTCCTATACCCACACTGTTTCTTTTGCTATCATTGAGCCCTGCGCTCTCAATGGCCATCTGCAGAGCCCCTAATTTTTTAATGTCTGAATCAGTATTGGATCCTTTTAACCTGCGATTTACAAAATCAGAAAGCCCCATGAATGGCCCCCGCGCTTTCACCTGCGTCACCATAGCCGTGGCAAGGTTTTCAATATCAGCATCACTGAAATCTCTAAAACCTGACCAATCATCACCCTTATCACCAGCAGGGAGGAGAAAGCGACTGAACGGCACATTAACCGTTGCTGTTGATACTGCGTTACTATTTAAATACTCTACATCTTGTTTCCGTAGGGCACTGAAAACAGCTTGCCACGCCTTAATGGAGGTCGAGTTCACATTGAATCCTCCAAGAATCGATAAATGCTTCCCTATTTTAGAATAATCCTTGAGTTCATCTTCTAACACTGTGGCTGGGGTGCTACTCTGAGGGGTGTATATCATCCTGAAATTCGCTAAGGGGCTTTCAGGATCATTCGCCATAAGTGCCACTACGGAATCCGACTGCGTAGCATATTTCTGCTGCGCCCCAGACTCAAAAGCTAAAGCGGTATCCCCCCAGTTCATACTAGAAAAGAAATACTGATCCCAGATGGCCTCATTTGCAGCCCATGAGAAATCAACCAATGTCTGTGCTTTTATCACGTTAAAAGTTGAAGAGGGAGAGCGACGTCCTACAATATTTTCAACAGAAGCTATCCCAGGATGAGTGAAGGAGTTACCAATGAGATAGGTGCCACCTGCGGGTAATACAGAAATATCAGCCTGAGACAGTGATCCCAAGGAGGTTAATGCTGAACGTGGCAAATCAAATAAAACTACTTTTTCTGAACCCGAAGAAGCGTCCAAACCATCCCCCCAATAAGCCCGCCCGTTTGCATTAGGAGCCACATTAAGACTGCTAATATCAGTGAGGTTTTTAAGCTCAACCGTCCATGCTGGGCTAATTCTATCTGAGCCATCATAGCTTTTCATATCAAATACTTGCCCTCTAGGATTGAACTGATGAAATACAGGGGCGTTCTCCGCACCATGCTTCATCCTCAAGTCCAACGCCCCTATGAAAAAGCCGGGTTGCCCGTCCTCAGGTAATTCTTCCATTGTAAAGGGTGGGAGTAATTTAAATAACTCATGACTCTCAGGAGTCGCGGCACTCACACCAGGCGAGTAATCGTGCGTTGAGTAATGCACCCGTGTGATATAAGGATCATTAAACATATCTACCACGTTGTATCTATGATAATAATCAGGATATCGATCAAGTGCAGTATGGCTTCCTCCAGAATGATTTTTAGATAGAAACTGACTAAAGACAAAGTTATCATATTCGTGATTAGCTTTTACATTTGAAGTCCGGCCATACATTTTGATGGTTATTTCTTCATTCGGCTCAGATATTATTTCATACGAACTGTTTCCTCTTTGTCGATTGTTTAGAAATACGTACAATCCAGAATCTTCGTTGTAATCAAAATCAGCTTGGACGATATTTTTCACCCCCCTCTCAAACTGCTGTGTGATGCTACCAGCAACAGGTGAGATTACCTTAATCTCACCTGGCTCTAACTTGTAAACACTTCCAGGCTGTAGGAGGAAGGTCAGCGACCCCTCGTTGGCGTTATTGTTTGAAAAAAACAGGTCTTTTATCTCAGTTTCCTCTGTGGCCCCTGGCTTTGTCCATTTCACATTAAAACGAAGCGGGTTAAACTTCTGGGCATAGATTCCTACGGACTCAAACTCAATAGCCCTATTGTAGGGATTCATAATCGTGACAAAAGGATCGAGCGTTAAGGCTAACTTCCAATCTTTAGGAGCGGGATTTCCTGTTGACTTTTTAGTCACCCCAATTACCAGCGTAATACGAATAACCATCGGCTCCACTCTAGCGGCAGTAGCTCGGGTGGTTCCCGTTTGAGGATCAAACGCACCATTTACCAAAGGTTCATTCATATCCTTCATCAGTGGTGTTCTACCATTTTTGGTTTTTATCTTATCTGAATAAAGCCCCCCAGGATTAGCATGCGCTCTGAATTTGGGATCCCCTTTAGTATTTTCAGAATCATACCCAGCAGTATAAGCCGAAGAATAACTCAGAGGTAAAGAACCCCTCGCCGCAAAACTATCAGCAGAGACATTAAATTTACGGTTCCAGTTATAGTTATCCCACTCTTTTTTATAGAGTCTGTAATGGTTTCTCAACAAATCCCATGTAGGCCCCCGCACCACTTTACTTTCATAGGGAACCTCAAATAAGTAGCCCAATTTATGAGAAGAAGGGTAAAATTCAGGGTCGGAGTATTGACCTGAGAGCGTCGTATAGTGATTGGTGTTATTCTGCTCATTCGAGTTATGAAACTCTGCCAACGCGTTAAATGCTGCCAGATCCAGCTCAAACGCAGTTGATAAATCAGACTTCATCCCTCCGTGTCTTGTATTGGTAGGAAGCGAGATAGAGCGGGTTGTTAAATCATGAAAATACCGCTGTGATGTTTTGCCCGTTCCTGAGAACATGGTATCGAGCGTTTGGTAAGTTGGGGCATTTCCAGCACTAGGCTTCGTGGTCATTAAATTTACATAATCGCTAAAAAGTGCCTGATCTAACACCTCGACACCCGTGTGCTGAGCTGTTCCCATCATTGCTGCTTTATTCCAAGCTAGTGGATTTGCCTTAATAGGAACCGCATAGCTAGCCTTTGATGCCTCACCGCTCACACAGTAAGCATAGGAGCCTTTAAATACTCCGTTTTTAGAAACATTTACCCGCTGCACCTTCACATACTCACTGGGATCCGTCACGGAACCCTTGCCCACAAGGGTGACTAAATCGGTTCCTGTTTCCGCTTGCAGCACATCGTCTTCATCGGTCAGAAGGTTGGGCTCAGGACTAGAGACTAACCAGTTTACAAAAGTACGACTTTCAGGATCTTCAGGATTCCATCCCTTGACATCCCAAACACCTGTCCAATAGCGTTTAGAAGGATCGACCCCCTCTTTAATATCCGCCCTAGCCGTTACCCGCTGATCTAAACCTACTGTTTTCTGCAACTCACCGATCGCAATCATCAGTGCCATTCTAGCGTTAGCCTGCGCCTCTTCTCTGTAGGCGGCTTGACCAGTTTGCCTCATCTCTATGGAACTCAAGCTCAACATCGCCAGCGCGATCATCACGAGTAAAACCATCACAGAAATAGTAGCAATAAGAGCAAAGCCTCGAGGCGCGCTCACTCGACAGGTAGGGCTTAAGCCGCAGGAGAAGGATAGATGTTTGTTATTCATAGAAATAATAGGTGAGTGGGGTCGGATGCTGAATGTCGGAAGGAAGATAACCAACCGTTGAAGATGTATTCACATTGGACATACGGTACATGTGAATGTGCTCTCACACCTTAGCACTGTCAAATAAATAAAAATCATCAAAACCGCGAAA
>Ga0256845_1000664_pt1 | contig 31043 bp, 19 predicted proteins | sample RiftiametaG_FD_189101 | JGI IMG/M metagenome (GOLD analysis project Ga0256845, IMG submission 189101) | Tube worm associated microbial communities from hydrothermal vent at the East Pacific Rise, Pacific Ocean - Riftia | ecosystem: Host-associated > Annelida > Integument > Unclassified ...
TAGAGTATCGGACGCAGTGTCATATAATATATTCGTAATTCAGTATTAAACGGCATTAACCATAAATCAAGCAGCGCAGTATGCTGATGCGCAAATGAAATTTTATAGACCGCACGAACCGTTCTTCCTTCAGGGGGTATAATTTTCCCCGGTTTATTATCGACTAATGAACGATGTAATACTGCTGCCGGTTTGTTCTGCAGTATGAAGGCTTTATTTGTCACGGTATTGTTATCTGCCATTATTGACGGCATTGAAAAATGACTTTTTTTACCATTGCTGTATTCTGTAATACCCAGCAATGAATAACTCATCGGTGAACCAAAACTATTGGTTAAAAGCATAACATTATGAGTAAATCGCTCCCATAATACTGAATAGTACACTGTTATCTCATTAATTGATGCATGATTAGTCGTATTACTATTTGTACCGACATATACATACGCTTCATCCGCCATTGCATACGTGTAATTTGAATATGTTTTCAGCAGCAATCCATATAATGCAATATTTGTTTCAATAACCGTTTTATATATACTCTGAAGATCATGGCTGATGATATTTTCTGCAACAGCATCACCGGCAGTAACGGATTGTGTTATTGATTGAGGATTCATTTTTGCATACGCCAATACTGTTACCGGGGTTAACGCAATCGACAACAGAATACCGATAAAGACAAGCGCGGTGATAACAAAAACGATAATGATAGTATTTGCAACAAAAGTTGACGGGCTATGTATATTTTTCATGGTTTGATATTATCGGAAAGAATGACGTGATGCAAGACATGAAATAAAATGAGCGGGTATATTTTTATATACCCGCTCATATACATATACTGTATTGCTGTCGATAATTACATTAACGCATTATATACGCTTTTGTAATTTCTGTTTCTTCATCAGTACCTGATTTTGCAATTTTCTTAATAAAGTAAACACCATTCGGCAACGGATTATCAGCGTCATTGTTAAAATCAAAGCGATGACAATGATTTCCCGGAGCAACATTTACATCAGTATACTGCCAGAGCAGCCGTCCCGATAGTGAATAAACTTCATATCGTATTTCATCCGCTGTACGGGTCAGTTCAAAACACAGTCCCAAATGATCCTGCGCACTGTAATCAAGTGATTCCTTGAATATATTTTCTTTTCGTGTAAATGAACCGGTGAAATCTTTATTTGCATTATCCTTATTTGTTATCGTCAATGTTACCGGAACATCAATACTTACACCTGAATACGGTACTTTATAATACAGTGCAACACCATTAACGGCAGTCAATCCTAAGCTTTCCGTTATTGGCTTCACTTCAGCTTGTACAGGATTACCATCAATTATAAACCCTAAATTAGTCTGCATTGGTGTTTGCAGTACGGCAAAATATCCGTTTTCAGCACCAACGACATAATCGTTCTGACCGTTATTGAAATTATTCGCATTCTCAATATCTTCACGAACGAATACTTTCCAGACAGCTGCCGGAGGCGTTGCATTATTATTCTGCACTGTAACGATAATACCACTTGAAATCCCGGTATTTCCTTCACCATCATTACCGCGAACCTGAATAGTATGATTACCATCGCTCACATTTGTTGTATTCCATACTACTGTCAGTGCACCACTCATTGTCTGCCATGCGCCGCTATCTATACGATATTCTAAACTTGTAATTACAATACCGCTTCCGCCGACATCATTTGTTGTTACTGTTATATTTACAGAGTTACTAATCGTAGCAGAATTGACCGGTGATGTGATAACAATCGTCGGTATAGTATTATCAACCGTAACCGCAACACTATTCGTTGCCCATGCTCCGATATTATTCTGTGCACGAACTGCAACTGTTGTTGCACCATCTGCCATTGACGTTGTACTCCAGATAGTTGAGTATGAACTGCCGCCGGTATTCGGTAAATTTGCCCATGACCCGCTGCCGATTCGATATTCAGCAGCAGTAATACTACCGGCTGAATACGTAATATCGGCAGTAATTGATTCTGAACCGCTTACATACCCTGCTGACGGTGAGGTAATATTGATAACAATACCACCGTTATTGACAACAAGAGTATAATTCGTAGTGTCGTTCAAACTGCCGCTATCAACCGCGCGTATGATAATTGTATGCGAACCATTCCCGATACTCGTTGTATTCCAACTGTATCGCCATGTCCCGCTCGTCGCACTGCCGCTGTTGAGGGTCATCGTCTGAGCACTGCCGCCGTCAATAGTTACCGTTACACCGGTAACACCGGCATCATCGGTAACCGTCGCATCAATGCTTGCCGTTCCGCTGACCGTACTGCCCGGTGTCGGTGAAACAGCTGTTATCACCGGCGCTGCATTATTCGCTACGGTAAATATCGCATTATTCGTCGCACAAATACCCTGGGTATCCTCTCCTCGAATATATAATGTGTGGGTGCCATCGTTTAACGAACTAATATCAACATTATTCGCTGCATAATTCGGCTCACTACCGCTGAGCGTTTGCCAACCGTTGCTATCTATCTGATATTGCGCAGTATTAATACCGCTGGTTGCATCATTAATATTCGCACTGATATTTATAGTTCCCGCCTGATTACCACTGCCAAAATTCGGGGCAATTGCGGTAATAACCGGCGCTGTATTATCAAAAACAATCCCGGAAACTGAATTCGTTCCTGCAAGTGAATCACCGTCAACACCACGAACATATATAGTATGGGTCCCGTCACTGTATACGGTAGAATTAATCGTTCCCGTCCATGTACCGCTTGCACCCGGCGTACCGCTGAGCGCAACCCAGCTGCCGCTGTCAACACGATAGAACGCCGACTGCACTGATGTATCATCAGTAATAAATGCTGATACATTTGCACTTCCGGTATGTGTCCCCACTGTTGGTTGTGAAATGGTTTGAACAATCGGTGCGGTATTATTTTGAACCGTAATACTGACCGAATTCGTTGCACTATTGCCGGCACTATCACTGCCGCGAACATAGAGGATATGTGACCCGTCACTGATCGTTGTTGAATCCCATATTCCCATACCACCTGAGAGATTTACCCAGCTGCCGCTATCTATACGATACTGCAATGGATTTACAAGCCCGCTGCCGCTGTCACTGCTATTGGTAGCATTAACACTTACATTACCGGTTACCGACCCGGCACTTGGTGAGGTTATTACAATCGTCGGCGGCGTATTATCAACCGTAACCGCAACACTATTCGTTGCCCATGCACCGACATTATTCTGTGCACGAACTGCAACCGTTGTTGCACCATCTGCCGTTGACGTTGTATTCCACGCTGTTGAATATGTACTGCCACCGGTATTCGGTAAAGTTGCCCATGACCCGCCGCCGATTCGATATTCAGCAGCGGTAATACTACCGGCTGAATACGTAATGCCGGCACTGATAGTTTCATTGCCATGCACATATCCCGCTGCCGGTGAGGTAATATTGATAACAATACCACCGTTATTGACAACAAGAGTATAATTCGTTGTGTCGTTCAAACTACCACCGTCAACTGCACGAATACTGATTGAATGAGAACCATTCCCAATAACCGTTGTATTCCAGCTATATCGCCATGTACCACTTGTCGCACTGCCGCTATTGAGTGTCATCGTCTGTGCGGTGCCGCCATCGACAGTTACCGTTACTGTTGTTACACCGGCATCATCGGTAATTGTTGCGTCAATATTAACAGCTCCATTTACGGTGCTTCCCGGTGTCGGAGAAACGGCTGTTATCACCGGCGGTGCATTATTCGCGACGGTGAAGGTTGCATTATTTGTTGCCCAAAGACCTGTACCATCCTGTGCGGAAATATACAGGGTATGGCTGCCATTATTTAATGAACTGACATCTATTCCACTTACTGAATAATTCGGTTCACTGCCGCTCAGCAGCTGCCAGCCATTATTATCTATCTGATATTGCGCAGAGGATACACCACTTGTCGCATCAGTAATATTCGCACTAATATTTATAGTACCGCTTTGATTACCACTTCCGGCATTTGGTGCAATAGCGGTAATAACCGGTCCGTTATTATCAAAAATAACACCGGACACTGAATTTGTGCCTTCAGCAGCTTCACCGTCAACTGCACGAACATATATCGTATGTGTTCCATCACTATATGTTGCTGAATTAATACTTGCTGACCATGTTCCGATTGGTCCCGGTGAACCACCTAATGCCACCCATGCGCCACTATCGACACGATAATATGCCGACTGCACAGAGGTATCATCAGTAATGAATGCTGATACATTTACCGAACCCGTATGGCTCCCGGCTGTCGGATTGATTATCGTCTGAACCACCGGCGGGTCATTATTTAATACCGTAATACTGACTGTATTCGTTGACGCATTACCGATAGTATCAGTACCGCGAACATAAATAGTATGTGTACCATCTGAAACCGATTTTGAATCCCATACCGCTGTTCCGCTACCGGAAAGCGATGTCCAGCTCCCGCTGTCAATACGATACTGTAATGGTGTTACTAATCCGCTGCCGCTGTCACTGCTTGTACTCGCATCAATAGTAACATTATTACTGACCACACCCGCTGAAGGTGAGCTGATAATAATAGTCGGCGGGGTATTATCTATTGTAACTGCCACTGAATTTGTTGCCCACTCTCCAACATTATTCTGTGCACGAACATATACCGTAGCGGCACCATCCGCCGTTGAGGTTGTATTCCACGCAGCTGAATAATTCGGAGCTGTTCCTGATAATGCAACCCATGAACCGGAATTAATTCGATACTCGTGCACTGTCAGTGATGTTGCACCGGCTCCCGGCTGAATAGTCGCACTAATATTCGTTGTACCCCTAACATACTGGCTTGCAGTCGGCGCTGTAATAGTAATCTGCGGAATAGGAGTTGTATTGGTTACATAGACAACAACACTTTGTGTTGTTGTTAATTTTGCAGAATTTGATGCTAATACATAAATAGTATGGCTTCCATTTGCAACACTTCCGGTATCCCACACATTTGTATAATCATTGCCCCCCTGTGAATACAGGTTAATCCATGACCCGCTGTCAATACGATATAACTCTCCGGTCAACGAACATGATCTCGCGATGAGAGTTGCATCAATTACAATAGCACCACTGACCTGTCCCGCAGACGGATTATTTATTGTAACAGTCGGTGATTGATTATTAACCGTAAATGTTGCGCTGTTGGTCGTCCATTGATTAGCGTTATCCGAAGCACGAATATAGACGGTATGTGAACCATTCGCAACAGTTGTAGAATCCCATGTTGCTGAACAATTCGGGTCAGAAAACATCATTGTTGACCACGAACCATTATCAATACGATAATGCAGTGATGAAGGAAGAATACTGCCGGGTGCCGTATCAGTTGCAGTTCCGGTAATTGATACGGAATCACAATCAACGGTCCCGGTTGGTGCCGTTACCGTTACAACCGGCGGCGGATCATTCACAACAACACTGATACTGTTTGTTCCCCATACTCCGTCACTTGACTGAGCACGAACCCATACCGTATGCGTTCCTATTGAAACTAAATTAATGTTTCGTGTGAAATTCGGTTCACTGCCGGAAAACCCGCCTGTCCAGCTGCCACTATCAATACGATAGTATACATTCCCTGAAGTTACATTCCCGGGAGCAGCAGTAATATTCGCGGTCAATGCTGTTGTACCATATACCGACGCATTGTTTGTCGGCGAGGTAATCGTTACAACAATATTTGTTGTAATACCAGTCGGCATTTTATTCGCCGTAACGAAAACCCCTTGTCCGGCATCATGAACAGCCATCGCCGTTCGTCGAGCCGTTTGAAATTGTGAAACATTTAATGCACCCGTTTCGAGATACATTATCCAATCTTTCCGTAAATTATCCGGCTGATACGTATTTGAACACTGCCATGATTCAGCAACAAAATAATCAATACGGCGTGCCATCTCAGCCGCCATCTGCAGATATGAATTATTTACGGTTTTCGTTCCGTCGAAATAGTAAATAATTCCGTCAATATGATCATTCTGTGAAGTATTCCATTTATCCGGCAGCATACATGGTCGACGATCAGCATCGGCAAACTCAATCGGATCACATGATTTTGCCTGGGCATTGTGTACCATCATATTTTTTACCGTATCTTCACCGGGAACCATCGCCCATGCTTTCTTTGATCCGGCAGCATCGCACAGCACATTAATAAAATCACTATTCATATACCGACGGTACTCAGTCCATGCATCGTCCCATTCTTCCCATACTGAAAGACCGGTATTATTCGCGCCATCATTTTCCCAACACTGAAGTTCATTAATAATATAATGACTATTTCTGTCAGGACCAATGTTATCAATATTACCGGAGAGCGTATAAAAACTATTTGCTAAATCACGAATATCATACATTACCCACGGCAAGTCACTGCCATTCACTAACGGATAGCCGCCATAATCAAACCATTCATCCGTTGCTGCCGGGCAATAAATACTGTAATGCAGCGGATCATTCGGATCAGTAACATCCTGATAATCCCCCTGAACCCATGATTGCTGAAGATTACCGGGAACACGCAATGCCGGTTGATCACCCCAAGTGCTATGGAAACTATTAACAAACGCATCGTTGTACCCTGCTGTCGCAGATGTATCAGAATCCGTCGGAATTTCAGTATCAAAAATAAACCCGTCAACCTGACTGCTTATTGATGAAATAAGTGATACCAAATTAGCACGGTACGTTGAATCATTAGGCATGGCAATACCGGGAAGATCAGTACCATCCCATTTTTTTGTCATAACAGTATGCCGCACCCCTGCTGTGCCGGTACTTATATTATCTTTATAGACTTTAATTTCAGCAATGACTCCCAGTCCTGCTGTACTTGCTGCACTGACAATTGCCGGCAGTGAACTTGCATGACTCACTCCATCAGCTCCTTTTACGGTATAAATAACATGCGTGTAAGGAGTATAAGGTGCATGAACCTGTCCAAGTGTGGTAACTTCAGCGGCACTATTCACTCGTGCTGCACGATACTGCGCATCACTAACCGCTTGTACCGGATCAACAACCGTAACCGGATAGTTCAGCGTTCCTCCCGGATGGGATATCATAATAGTGTAATTACCCGGAGTAGTTGGTGCATAAATACGCCATCGAACCATTCCGCGACCAAGATAATAATTCAACACTTCGACATTCGTTACAAAATAAGCATCCGAGTAATTGGATACAACATGATCGCGAAGTTCATTGACCCAAAATTTTGAAACAAACGTCGGACCGCTGCCGTCACGATTTTGCGGAATGGTAACATCATCATTGGAATAATTCGGATGCCCGCTGAGCATGACCGGAATATGATATTGTGTACACGTTCCGCTTGCATAAAGCGTATGATAAAGATTAGGAATACCACTCTGCGGACCATCTGACGGATTGAAATGCCGGTCAACATATTGTTTATACGTTCCAATCATATCATCCCAGCCCCATTCACCAATTGAAGAATCAAAAATTGTCCCCCAGGCAGTCGCTTCCGGTCGGTTGGTATATCGCTGACATCCGACAGCAAGATTCCAAAACTCTATTGAATAATCAATACCGGAAGTCGGCCATTTTGAAGCAAGCCATCCGCCGGTTGGCGGCCAGTTCATATGATCGTCCTGCGCTCCTTTATGATCCTGCAAACCGCAGCGAACTGCCCACGCCGGCAGTACAGTACGTCCGGCAATGTTTTTTGTATTGCCGCGCGCACCATCTCTATATTCCTGCGGAGATTCATTAATTGAACAATTATACCGCAAGCCAACCTTTGCATTAATTCCCGCAGTAGTTGTTAAAAACGGATTACGTGTATACCCTTCACTATCATAATTCGATGCACTTGCGTCATGATAAATATTAAATTCAAGATACGGATTTCGGAAACCTTCCGTTCGTCGTCCGCCGGCAACATCAATATAATACTTTCCGAGAAGATATTCTATTCTCTGCTCTGCTTCGGTATTACCGGCACCCCATTGTTTCCCGCGTTTTAAAATATTTACCTGTCCGGCAGCCTTCCATAACCATCTGAAGTTACGACCAGAACCACGATCACTCCCATTATATGCATGCAGACAAATACCGGCATGCATATGATGAAACGTATGCGATCCGATTTCCCAATTACGTGCAATGAGTTCATCGGTAACATAATTATCATTCTCAGTCGGATATCCTAAGCCTTTAATCGACGCAGCAAGAATATATGAACTGCCGCGAAAAGCATTCTGCCCTGCTTGAGAGTTTCCATTGAAAATACCGTTTCCGTAATTATGACTTTCGTATGTTCCGCCAATATCACAGCGGGTAAACTCATTAATAAACTGTCCGACATGATCAGTACCGTCTGCCCAGTCGTCTGTGCCGTAAACAACAAATCGCGGTGCATCTGACCCTGCTGTTTTCGGACGGTTTAATTTTGCATTTGGCGTAATATTCTGCGTTTGTTTATTCCAGCGATACCCGCCTGCAAAGGTTGGCGCACCGATAAACAAATTATTATAATCAGTTTCATTCTGCAGCCGGAAACCCGAAGGCAATGTAATTGTTGCCCGGGCATTGGTAACCGGTGCCGGACCTCTATTGATAAAATCAACACATATTTCAAAAACCTGACCGGGACCGAGGTTAGTCGGAGTATCACGAACGATGGCATCAACTAAAACAGGTGATGCACCATAGCACACCTGCAAATTTTGAATATATCCGCTCGGGCTCGGCGGGGTAGCACTTGTTCCACTACCGGCATACTTGGCAACAAGTTTTATCGTTCTGCTGCCGGTCCAGGATATTGTTTGAGTTCCGCTGACACCGGTAAGCGCTTTCATTAAATACCCGTTTCCATCTTGTAACTCAATTGCAAACCCGGAAGCGGAAAAACCGTTTTCACTAAAATCAAATGTAATTTCCTGAATATCATCATTGAATGTTTTCTGTACTATTGCTTCAAAACCGGTATTACCAAAATAGTATGTCGTAGCATTCGAGAGTCCGACATAACCGGTTGCCATATGACCGACCCATCCGGTCCCTGATGCCGTCCAATCACTTAAATCATTAATTGCTGTCGGTGTACAGGCTGTACTTACTTGAAAATTAACAGTATCAGTACCGCTGTTTGCAGGGCTGCCGTCATCATTAACACGCACTTCAAAGGTATGCGAACTGCTATCATCATATGGAGTTGAATCAAATGATCCGGTTAATGTATATGTCCCGCCGCTGCCGCCAATGGTCAGTGAATGCCATGAACCGCTGTCAATACGATATTGCGCGAGTGTCAGTGAACTCCCGTCATCAGTAACTGATGCGGTAATATTAATTGTACCAAGGGAAACCGTCGTTGTTGGTGAACTTATTGTAACAACCGGATTTTCATCAACGTTGTTTATATTTATGGTATTATGATCATAGCCCCATGTTGTTGACGAAGCTCCGGAATCACGGGCACGAAGACTAAACGTATGGGATCCTTCAGTGTATGATGTTGAATCAAATGATCCGGAAACCGTCCAGTTCGGGGCAGTCCCTGAAATTGATATACCGGATGAGGACCATGTACCACTGTCAATTCTCCATTGAGCCTGATTAACGGTATATCCGGAAAAATGAACCGTTGCATTGATTGAAACCGAACTGCCGATCACCGTGCCGGTTGGTGCAGTCAAATTAACCGTCGGGGTCGGCATGGTATTCGTAATATAAATTGACGTTGAATTCGTCGTCCAGCCTTGTGCATTGCGAGCGCGGGCTTCAAATGTATATGACCCATTCACATATGCCGTCGAATCAAAAGTATCACTAATAGTATAATTCGGCTGCGAACCGGTATATGAAAGTGTATGCCATGAATCACTACTCCCCACACGATACTGAGCACTGCTAATCGCACCATCAGCAGATGTTATTGAACCGCTGATAGTAACCGATGACCCGTTGACATCACCGGTCGGTGCAGTAAGAGTAACCGTCGGCGGCTGAGGACCGCTTAATACATATACCAAAAGTGTTGCTGATTGAATTTGGGCGTGTTCATAATGAGCCGACTGATCGGCACCATTAATAAACAAACCGTTATTTGTTCCGTTTATCCATTGTTGAACGGCTGATGTAAGACCGGCACCGGTAATATTATATGTTTCCCATGTAGTATTAGGAGATGTTACCGTTACAGAACCTAATGAACTGCCATCGGTCGGCGGACCGGTTGTCCATGCTGTTCCGGTATTTTTATTATTCCATGTTGGTGTTGAACTTGTATCAACCCATGCTTCAGAAACCGAATAAATATCAATAGGAATATTAGCATTATAATTTTTACGTGCCGAAAGCTGCAACGTTGCTGAGGTTACTGTTCCTGATATACTGCTGACATCAAAATATGCCAGCGTTGTATAATGATATGAGCCAGAAGCTGCATGTAGCCCCCCCGCTTTTGATGCGGCAGGATCCTTGTTATATAAATTCCCCCCATATGACAATAATTCATACCGTGTCCCTGTGACACTATCTGCAAAAGTTAATACACTTAGCAGACTTATAATAATAACTCCAATAATTAAATACCGTGATAACATAATGTGCCTCCTAAAAATAAGACAAAATAAATAACATATATATCCTAAACGTTTTTCCTAAACGTTTATGTTACCCAATATAAACACACCCGAACCTGTAAATCAGTACTATTCCTATGAATAGTATACCACGCCTGATTATAAAAACAGGTTATTTTCTTCAATCCTAAGACTATTTTGTTGAATTTTATTGGTTTTGTCAAGAACCGTACGGCATGTTTTAAGATATTTTATGAACTTTAATGAGAGCATTTTAACCGTAATTAATCATTTTTTAACAGATGTTTTCAAAATAATGCATTGTATAACGTAAAAGTATTACATTGATACGTTTAATACTTCGTTTATTTATAACAAAAAGGGGTTGTTTCTCTTCTCATCACCTATTGTTGTTGCCGGACCATGACCGGGATACACTGCAGTTGTATCCGGAAGAATCATAAGTTTTTCCTTAATTGCAGTAATAAATGCCGGTGAATCACTATACGGAAAATCCGTTCTCCCGATAGAACCGGCAAAGAGAATATCTCCGCTGAATAATTTTTCACCAATAACAAACGCACATCCACCCGGCGAATGCCCGGGACAATGCAGTGTTTGAATATGCAGCGAACCGAAATCGTATTCCATGCGGTCATAAAGAATAATATCAGGTTTTGTAATAATGACCGGCTTTCCGATACCGGCACTCAGATTCAGTTCTGCATTCTCTGCTAATGGGATATCATCGGCATGCAATGCAACCGGAATTGAATACTCAGTACGTATACGTTCAACCGCACCAATATGATCACCATGGGCATGCGTCAGCAATACTGCACGCGGAGTACAATTATGCTCTCGTAGAGCGTCTATAATAATATCCGCTTCACCTCCCGGATCAATAATCAGTATTTCGGCATTACGAATAACAAGATAACAATTCACCTGAAAATCGGTTAAGGTCAGTGTAATAACGGAAAGTGCTTCAGACATTTAAAACTGTATCCGTATGGAAATATAGTGATTTACACCTGCATGCGCATTGTCAGAATTACGGGTCAGATAATCATTCGCCAGTGTATACTCAATGTAATACGCGCGACCGGCACCCTCAACCATCGCAAACGGAAACAGGGGACGCGATCCGATACGGTTTGCATCTTTTTGTGATGCCTTCTGTTTATGCGGTTCATCAGATACGGGCAATGCTGCCGTTGTATTCGTTGTGATGGTTTCTCCCCCTGACGGCATTATTACCGGCATGCCAACTGCTCCGCCGGGTTTTACATGCGTCCCCGGTAATGAAGCATTCGACTGAGAAGAATTTGTTTCCGTTGATACGCGAGAAGATTTTTGAACTGCTGATGTATTTGTCCCAACAATAATCGGGGGAGATCGGTCAATGTCGATAGGAGCCTGATTCATAATAATTTCATCATTCCGTAATAATGTCGTTCTGTTTTCACGCGCCGCGTTTTCACGTTCTTCCAGCATTTTTCGATACTCTTCACGTAATTTTTCACGTACTGCTTTCCGCTCGGCACGAATACGATCCCGCTTTATTTTCCATTGATTAATATCAGCGTAACTCTGCTGCGTAATTTTTTTAAAATTTTTCTTATGCACACGAACAATTCCGATGCCGGCTCCAAGTGTAAACTTACCGGTGTTGTAGCCGGTACGAAGAGCAATAGTTACTAAGTTGCCGATAGGAGACGGGGGTTTCGGCTGTTTTTCTTTTTCAACGACTTCTAATTCATCAAGATTCCGAATACCCTGCCGCGGTCGATTTGTTTGCTGTGCTAAGGTTTCAAGTTCTTTACGTTTTCTGATTTTTTTCTGTTTATTCTTTTTCTTTTTCGGCGGCAGCGGAGGGCGTTCATGCGGCGGCAGATAAAACATAACTTCACCGCCGATTGAGCCATAGTTATTAAACCGGTCAAGCCTGAGTTCATCATCCCTGCCGCATACATCAAACGCTAACGTCGTGCGAACACCTTCCTGCCCATTATTTATCTTTTCCGCAAAGTTTTTTCCGGTTGTATCCAATGCAATGCCGCATCGATATACCCCGCGGTACGCATCAGTTCGGTGAGATGCTGAATTCCAAGTAATTTTATTATATATATCAGTACCGCTGATACCGAGTGTCCATCGCGGCGCACATTTCCACTGTACACCGAGGTTAAGCGGACTGACACCAATACCGCCATACTGCAGATAATGCTGATATAACAAACGCAGTGAGGCACCAAGGGAAATATTCACATTCGTAAATATAAAACCGTATCCGAGCGAAACGGCAGTATCACTGCCGGTAAAGGTTGAAAGTGTTTCACCGGCGGCATTATTTTCTTTGATTCCTTTAATAAACATTCCCGAAAAACTGCCTGCAAACACTGCACGATTCGTCCGAAGTGCGAAACTGCTGTAACTGATTGTTCGATTCATCGTAGTCGGGGCCCATGAAAAATATGCCTGCATACGATGAATTTGAGTAAGCCCGGCAGGATTCCACTGCAGTGCGACACATCGTCCTCCTAATGCACTTCCCGCCCCGCCCATTGCAGTTGTTCGAGAACCAATAGGCAGTTGTCCATGATAGCTCCCGCGGTGTATATTCATTGCCGAGACAGTTCCGATACAGATAAAAATAAACATAATACTAATACACTTCATGTATAAAGAGAATAACTGCCGTTGTTGAAAGTTACAATGTACTGTAAAAATGAATCGCATCATCGCATTATCACCATTGTCCCCATAAGTGTAAACGGATGTACCGATGCATCATCAACGGTTTCCCGCCCATAACATTCCACATAATACATACCATTTGCAATATCATCAGGTAATAATAATCGTTGCCGATTTTCCCCGACATATTCAAACTGCCATTCGGTTTCAGTTATCATATGCCCGTATGAATCATACACTGCCATTTTCACTTCAGCACTGCGGCTGAGATTGAAACGTACATACGCTTCATTGCCGGTTACCGGATTAGGACTAATAATTATTCCCGGATCCTCATCTCCTTCACCGAACCGTGCTGTATTCGGCATCAGATTTGCATACCGCACATCAAAAGTCATCACTGAACCCGGAACACTGACATTCGTAATAAAGAGGTGTATCGGTCTGCCGGCGAAATCACGAAAGCCGCTGATAGTAAAAATATCCAGCCGATTATAAGTATGCCCTGCTGCAATAGGCGCCGCATGCATGTCTTCAGCAACCGTACAATTTTTTACAACATTCATTATTTCAAATGCATTGTGTGCAGTATTACGATTAGGATAAATTTCATCCTGACTTAAAAACCCGGAAGATGAATCCCCATGCCAGATAAGCAGCCCCGCATCAAAATGCTGATTTGCTGAATTATCCGTAAAAACATGGAACATTCGCGTTGTATCAACAGCTCGATTTTCAAGCAGCAGCCATTCATTATCATCAGTCTGCGGCAATGGAATAAAGTACATAGAGCCGGTATCACTATGTGCCAGTTCATTAATAGAATATGTACCGCTTGCACGAATAATAGTCGGTGTATCAATCCATCCGAAATGCCATCGATTCCAACTTCCTAAATCTGCAGGTCCGTATCCTTTTTTCTTCACTCCGCCGGCATTCGTCCCGTAATTCCACAATCCTTCAGCCATCAGCTCCCATTCACCAATCGGATCAACTGTTTTAAATGTCATATACGGCTCACCACATGAAAAATCCGGTGCACCAAGATTATGCGCCAACTCATGGCAAACCGTACCGATTGGAGTATCCGCGGTTGCAACTATCCCCCAGCCAAGTTTACCGCCGCCCGCTTCCGTAATATCTCCCGGTGCAGCAATATGCCAATCATACCGCTGTGGATATATATATTTATCCGCATTTGTTGCTTTTGTCGTATTCCCTCCCCATGCGGCAATGGCGCTGCTGACTGCCTGATTAGAAGTCATGCAAAATATAATAAAATTATGAACATACCCACCTGCCATATAATGAGCCATACTGTCGCCAATTGCTGATAATTGCACCGCCGCTCGTTCAAACGCTTCCGTTAAAACCGCATACTTCGTCGCATTATCAGGATCAAAAGCACGCCATTGCGGATCAATATCTTCCGCATAATATTTCAGCGTGTTTGATAATGTTACGGAAACGACTCGCCCGAACAGGTCAAACTTATTATATGAGTTTTCTTTAAAGTACAATCGTGCTGACGGCATATTTGTATTAAAAAGCAGATTTGAGAAATAGCTCGTATCATAACTGCTGCCGTACCATTCATCCGATGGAGCCGACATGGTAACATTTAAATTTGAATTCGTTGTATTATCAGCAAAATAAACAATAACCCCTAATACCGGTTGAGCACCACGTGCCGGATGATATGCATTCCCCGGAATATAATAGGGCTCATTGAACGGATTATTCACCAATACCGGATGGTCTATTGATACCGTATAAGGTCCTTCGTGATGCAGTGATGAATGATCCGCAGCAGTAAATGCTGCTGCCGGAATCAGATTTGCAACCGCCGGTGACGGCGGGCAGGCATTTGCCGCACTCGCGATACTTATAATCATTCCTATATAAATACTGATAAACTTCATAACACCTTATGTGAATCAAGAATAACCGTTACCGGTCCGTCATTGACCGTTTCGACCATCATATGCGCTGCAAATATACCGGTTTGTACCGGAATACCCCGCACAGAAACAGCATGGCAGATATATTCATATAGGGCTTGTGCTTTTTTCGGCCGCGCCGCATTGGTAAAGCTCGGGCGTTTACCCTTTCGACAATCAGCATACACCGTAAACTGACTGACAATTAATACACTGCCGCCGATATCTTTCACGGAAAGATTAAACTTTCCGTCAGCATCTTCAAAAATACGCAGCCCTATGCTTTTATCCGCAATATAATCAGCGTCCTTTTCAGTATCGTCAGTATGAACGCCAAGATACATAATAAATCCGCGATTTATTTTACCGGCAACTACGGCATCAACCGTTATCGATCCGCTCGTGATTCTTTGAATAACTGCGCGCATACTATAGTATTAATACCAAAGACGATAGCCGTCTACCATAAATTTCCGATGAATATCACCGGTTAAACCGCGAAATCGTCCGAGGACAGTAACGTGCGCATTTGTACGCAGCTTATATTTCCCGTCCATGGTAACTTCAACAATCTCCATACCGCTGCCTTCTCCTTCAATTAAAAGTTGAAATTTCGTTATGCCTTTAACATGACGCACATCAACAGCCCGTCCCGTCCACGAAACGAAAATATCCTGACACCGAACAGGTTGATTTTCAATCTCACGCCAGGACAATGTATCATGCACTAACGGTACAGGCGGTGCAATGATAATTTCTTTTAACGCAGCAAAACGCCGGCGAACACCTTCTGTCGCATTTGAATGCAAAGCTTCATTAATTTCGACAAGAGCACTATTGAGCTTTCCCTCAGTGATATAGCGCTTCACCCGTTTAAATTTCTTTTCAATCGCCGCATCCGAAAATACATATAATTGCGGCGATTGGTCCAGTACAACAAACCGTTCTTCATCGGGCAACACGATATCGGAAAGATCAACACTGCGTATTTGACCATTTTGTGTATTACTAAGTTCACCGCGTACGTGATGCGCCGATATCGTATCAGACGGCATCCAATGCGCAGGATTTGTTATTCGCGGTTTATATGCCACGACAATAACAATCATTACAATAATAAAAAATATCCCGCCTGCAATAATAGTATTATTTTTAATGAAACGCACGGGCGCAGCAAATACTTCCTGTAATGAACGAAACCAAAGATCTCTCGGGTATGCAAGCTGAAGAAAATGATACGGTAATGCTTTACGCGTAAGCTCATTAATATCAGCAGTTCGTTTTGTTTTATTAATACACGTACGTGCCCCGGCATGATCCTGCTCAATACTCAGGACTGCGAGCCATGTTGTAATCGCTTCATCCGGCGCGCCCATTTTCAGCTGAATAAAACCAAATGCGGTTTGTGCATCCAAATGCGCCGGAGATAAACGACGAGCACGGTCAATATGATTCAACGCATGTCGATAATCATGACTGAATAAATATGCCATACCCAGCAGATAATGACCATGCGCATCATCGGGATTACGTGATACATACATTCCGAACAACTCAAGCGCCTGTGTATATTGCCGACGCTTCATCCGGCGATACCCGTCGATCATGTAATTATTATCAGTGGACATGTATAAACGTCCTGTTTCGTACGATACCCATAGTTGCCGAGAGTATATCATATTTTACTGACGGTGTACAGGTTTAAAGTTTTTCTATCAGAAGGAATGTAACATCATCATCATATGGAGACATACCGCCGAATGACCAAATTTGATCGAGCAGAAGAGTTGCCTGCCGGTGTATCGGACGATCACATGATGACTGAAAAAGCTGCAGCAAACGATCTTCACCGTAATCTTCACCGGAAATTTTATTATGTCGTTCAAAAAGCCCATCGGTATATAATAATAATCGGCTTTCCGGTTTCATGGATATTATTTGTTTCTCATAATTATTGCCGGTTTTCATTCCTAAAAGCATACCGGCTGTACTGCAGCGATGACAGACCCGTTCATCGGGTATGCAATATAAAAACGGGGGATGCCCTGCATTTGCATAGGTAAACGTTCCGCTTTTCGGATCAAAAAAGCCAAATACCATTGTTACAAAATTCGGCGTAATCTTGGGAGTTATCTGATTATTCAATTCACGAAGAATAACATCCGGTTCAGAATAATGATTCAGCATATATCCGAGTGTCATATGGGTCATTGAGGCAATCATTGCCGCGGCAATTCCGTGACCGGATACATCAGCAATCATAATTGCACAACGGCCGTCCGAGAGTGGAATAACATCATAAAAATCACCCCCGACTTTTTCAAACGGCACAAAACGACCGGTAATAGCTGCACCTGCCATGCGGGGTATTGTTGCAGGCAATAATTGTAATTGGATCTTTTGTGCGGTATCCACTTCAAAATTAAGCCGTGCGGTTTTATCAGCATTACGAAAAATATCAACAATATGTGCACCGAGTGCTATCATCATGGTAAATGCAAGTATAATAAAACCGATAAACTTTGTTCCCGGCAAAAAGAACGGTATTTCAATAATCAGCAGCTGCAATAAGTCATACACACTGAAAAGTATATAACACGCAGCGCCAATGATAACAGGAGTAATATACGGCAACGGGATATTACGTTTGCGATGTGCTGTTATCAGCATTCCAACCGCATACAGCACCCAAAGATAACTAATACTTATGGCAATGATATATAATAAACCAAATCGTGTGGTATCAATATTCACATCGCCTTTAATAAACACTTGAAAATCACGTGAAAGAAAAAACGACCAATTAAATAAAGCGGCAATCGAGAGCATTGTTGTTATCACCAGCATAATCCGCCGAATTGATTTCAACGGAGCATTGGTCAGATATGAAACATAATATAAAAATGCAACCGCTGCCCAAAGCTCAGCAATCACCATCACCTTCATTGAAATATAATCAATGGTAACGCTGCGCTCAAAAAAACTGCCGGATTCTGCAAGAGGCACGATTTGATTAAGTATTATTATTCCCGTTGCCGCCATATGAATAAACGCACAAAAATTAAACAATGCCAAATAACGGATGGATTTTCCTTTCGGGCGTAATAATGCAATTGCTCCTGCCTGAAAAAATATTAATGCAGAAATAGCCGCACCCGCCCATACCATTAATGCCATAATTTCCTGATGTGAAAAGCTTTTAAACATATTTGATAACCGTTTGACTTTCTCAGCTGTATTCGATACGCTTCATGCAAGGATGGAGGCTGCCATGCGACAACGTTCACTATATATATCAGCAACAATAATAATGCTGCTTCTGCTGATGTCAATACCGCTTACTGCTGAACCAATTAAAACCGTGCTGCATAATGGTGTTACGGTTATTATTGATGCTTATGATTCCCCGCTCGTCGAGGTTCAGTATTTCGTTAAAACCGGAGCAATCAATGAAGGTCCGTATATGGGTGCGGGACTTTCACATTGTCTTGAACATATGCTTTTTAAAGGAACCGCACGACGCGGTGTCGGTGAACTCTCGAAAGAAGTTGAAGCTGCCGGCGGTTACTTTAATGCATATACCTCTTCTGAAAATACCGTTTTTCATATTACCGGACGTGCCGAACAATTTAATGTCTATTTCGACGTCCTTGACGATATGATACGTCATGCAGCCCTTGATGCTGATGAGCTTGAAAAAGAAAAAGAGGTTATTCTTAAAGAAATTAATATGAATGACGATGACCCGGACCGTTATTTTTCACGAATGCTTTTTCATGCCGTATACCATGTTTTTCCCTATAAGCATCCGGTGCTCGGATACCGATCCGTTTTCTCAAATATATCTCGGGAAACACTGTATGATTATTATTCAAAACGCTATATTCCGCAAAATATTATTATTGTTATTACGGGCGGCATCAATACCGCTGCCGTTATGAATGCCGTACAAAAGAAAACAGAATCATGGCAGCCTTCTCCGCAACAAGTGTCCGTATTTCCTGATGAGCCGCTGCCGGCTGAACCAAAAACAGTTGTTGAAAAACGAACAGGAATCGAAAATGCACGTCATGCACTATGCTGGCAAAGCTGTTCAATTACTGATGATGACCTGTATGCACTTGACGTATTGGCTAATATTATCGGTGACGGTAAATCCTCAACACTCCGCCGGGAACTGCAGACGAAGCGCGGCTGGGTACATTCAATTGAAGCATGGAATTATACACCGGTGTATCGCGGTGTTTTTAGCATTGAAGCAGTATTGTCAGAGAAAAATATAAAAAAGGTTGATCGTTTTATTTTTAAAACCATACACAAAGCTGCTGCCGGACGCATACATGAAACTGATATTGATCGGGTTAAAAAAAGCGTTGCTGCACGAACATGGTTTGAGCGTGAAACGGTATCCGGGCGCGCACGTGATCTGGGGGCATCAGAATTCCATATCCATGCATTGGATTTCTCACAACAATACGTTGATGGTATTGCCGCCGTAACAAAAGCAGATATTAAACGTGTTGCACGAAAATACCTGACAAAAAAGAGAATGATAACCGTTTCTTTACTGCCAACCGACAAAAAAGACGAGGTCTCAACTTCTCTTTTTGATATTACCAAAACGAACACGGTTGCTCCGATTATCTGGAATCAGCAGCCGATCACTACAAACGCTTTTGCTGTACAAGCCCCTATCACCAATAGTACTGCGGCAGCAACTGCTGAAGAACCGATTACGACATTATACAAACTTGACGGCGGTCTTCGTGTACTTATTCGGGAAGATCGAAGTGTCCCGGTTGTTGCTGTACGAGCAGTCTGTATCGGCGGCACCATCGTTGAGAATGAAAGCAACACCGGTATAACCGCATTGATGAGCAGTATGCTTCTTGAAGGAACGACAACACGCAATAATAATGACATTGCGCTTATGATGGAATCTATCGGCGGCACTATTGATCATTATAATGGTGATAATTCATTCGGCATTACAATGCAATGTCTTGCTGCTGACTGGCACGTTCCGATAACCCTACTTGCGGACATTCTTTGTAATGCAACCTTTCCGACAAAAGAACTTCCGCGTGTAAAATCACAACTCATTCAGTCTATCCGTGAAACCGAGCAGCAAGTTTTCCCTGTCGGACGCAAACTCCTCCGCTATAACTTTTTCGGCAATCACCCCTATCACCTTAATTCATATGGAAGCATTGAATCAATTAATGCCCTTACCCAAAACGATTTACTATCGTTTTATTCAAAGTACTGTACACGAAGCAATACGGTTATTTGTGTTTACGGTGATGTTAATGCGCATGCTATCCGTGAGGCTGTTGAAAAAAGTTTTGCCGCATACCGTTCCGGCGATAATCCCGTACTGCCGCACAGAGAAAAAACACCCCGCCACATAGCCGTTGAGACCGGCATCCTATCAAATAATAATATGCTTCATCATGTGCAGACAAATATTCCGAAACAGCAAGCATTAATCCTGATTGCATATCCGGGAGTGGCGGTTGATGATCCGCAGCGACCGGCTGTTGATGTACTGAACGCACTGCTCTCCGGTATGGGATCCCCATTATTTGATATACGCGACACCCATGGTCTTGCGTATTACATTGGCAGTTTTGTAATGACCGGTTTACACCCCGGCGCATATATATTTTATGTCGGCACCACACCGCAATTCGTTGAACTTGCACAGGATGAAATATTCAAAGTCATTCATGCAACTGCCCGCGGAGACCTCTCATCAGAGGACGTCAGCCGCGGACGTTCCGGTCTGCTCGGAGAAAAATTAACCGGTCTGCAAACCATGTCAGCACGTGCCTTCAGCGATGGGCTCAATGAATTATACGGACTCGGCTACACCTATAATGAGAAGTATTTCGACCGTATCCGTTCTGTTACAAAAGAGAATGTTATACAAGCAGCAAAAGAAATTTTTAATGATTCTGCGGCACTCGTCGTTTTCGTTTTACCGGAAAAGCCGGAGAAAAGCCTGCCACAGCAATGATTGGTCACGGGCATATTATAAAATCAACCCCGCACGAAGTTATCATTGCAACCCTGCCGCAGGGCGGCTGCCGTGATTGTTCTGTCGTCGGCGCATGTGAACCGGGAAAACGTTTAGTCTATATCACTGCTGCTCCGTACCCCGCAGTCAATAACGGGGATATTGTTGAATTTGAAATCCCGCCGATACGATCGCTGATAAGTGCTTTTACAATTTTTATCCTGCCGCTCATTGCTTTTTTTACTGCCTTTTTTATTAGTGCTGAGAATAATTCTGAAAATGTTCCGGCATTACGAAACGCACTTGTCGCATGTATCATCGCATTGGTGATAATGCTTTTTATAGAAAAGACCATAGCCCGCTTTCTGCCGCGTCCCTTTATTCGTTCTATTATTGCACGGCATGCAAAAAGTGAGTAATCATATACACCAATTACCGATAATCGGTGCAGCAGGAATGATAACGCTTTATTACAACCGTATGAATATTACCGCTTCAGCGTTTTCACGTCACCGGCATATACCCTCCCCTTCAACGTGTGTAAAGCCCCCGGACACACTTGCGCGCCTTGTACAGGAATGTCATGATTATCTGAACGGGAAGCCGGTATTAGTCTTTCACTTCATCCCCGATATATCGCATTATTCCGTATTTCGCCAAGCAGTATTACGTATAGTGCACAAAATACCCTACGGGAGCACCATGACATATGGAGATATTGCAAAGCATGCCGGTTACCCCGGTGCCGCCCGTGCAGTCGGCACCACCGTTAAACAGAACCCGTGGGCTGTGCTTATTCCCTGTCATCGTGTTGTTGCCGCTAACGGTATTGGCGGTTATAACAGCGGGCTTGACAATAAACGTGCTCTATTCATGCTGGAAAATATTTCCTTATAACATCATATGCTAAAAATACTTGAATTATTCATACAGCCGTAAATAATAACGTCATGGAAAACAATATGCACCTCGCTATCGGTGATTATGTTCTTGTTCCTGATGAACATGTGCATTGTTACCTGCGTCATGGTATGATTACAGCAATACAAAATGGCATGGTAACCGTACAAAAAGGTATTCTGCAGGCTGTCTATCCAGTCGCGGCAGTTATAAAAGATACCCGCCCAGCCGGTACACAACGCACTGTATTTTATGATGAACCTCAAGAAGCACCGTCGGCATTGGATATTCATGGCATGCGTTACGAAGAAGCTCAACAGGAACTTGAAAAATATTTTGATATCGTACTCCTTGCCGGATTAAAATACTGCCGGATTATTCATGGTAAAGGAACCGGAACATTGCGGGAATTAGTACATGCGTTCTGCCGATCACACCCTATGATAAAATCATTCAGTACGGCACCATACCGTACGGGAAACTACGGCTGCACCATTGTTGAAATGAAATAAGTATTGTCTTTCTCATTATCATTTGCCTGATGATAACGAATATGATATAGTATCACTTGTTATATATAAAAGGACAGCAGCATGGAATCATTATTAAAAGACGCGTTACAGGGAGCTCAAGCGGATTACGTTGAAATCCGAATAGAAGAAACCGAAACGAATATCGTTTCATTCTCCGATGACCGCCCTGATGACATCGGTTCACGGTTAGAACGCGGCGGCATAATTCGCGCCTGTACCCGCGGCGGCTGGAGCCGGACAACCTTCAACGATCCGTCAAAACTCAAAGAACGTGTTGCGCACACCTGTGCGTTATCGCAAAAAATCGGAACCGGAAAAACACAATTGTATGACATTCCCGTCATTACTGACACAACAAAAACATCATATACGATTGATCCGCGCACTATTCCTCTTGCTGAAAAAGAAGCATTATGTCGAAAATACAATGACCGTATCCGTACTGCTGACGGCATACAAACATCTCGTACCGTTTACCGTGATTATACCAAGCATGTATGGTTTGCTAATGCAGCAGGTACATACATTGATCAAACCCGCACACACTGCGGGGCAGCGGTTATGGCATTCGCCAAAGACGGTGCAAACGTTCAGCGAAGCATGAAATCATGGGGGGATCACCATGGCTGGGAAAACATGAAACCATTTGAAGAAAAAACCGAAGCGGTTATTAAAACAGTCCGCGACCTGCTCTCTGCACCAAAAGTAACCGGTGGGCAGTATACGGTTATTCTTGATCCGGCAATGACCGGTTTATTTACCCATGAGGCATTCGGTCATCTCAGTGAAGCTGACTTTTTATATGAAAACGAAGAATTAAAAGCACGCTTCACTCCCGGCAGACGATTCGGTAAAGAAATATTAAACATTGTTGATCAGGGAAATATTCCGGGATCCGGAGGATATATCGCCTATGATGATGAAGGGGTAGAATCACGCAAAAATTATCTGATTAAAAACGGTGTTTTAGCTTCACGCCTGCATAACCGTGAAACCGCCGGCATCATGCAAGAAGCGGTTACCGGCAATGCACGTGCATTGAATTACACCTTCGCACCAATTGTGCGCATGACAAATACTTTTATTGAGCCGGGGAAATCAACACAAGCAGAAATGCTTGACGGTATTACCAACGGGCTGTATGTCGTCGGCGCACTTGCGGGTATGACTGATCTCGAAAAGTTTTCATTTGTTGCTGAACGGGCATATGAAATCAAAAACGGTAAAATCGGCAATCTTGTTCGTGATACTATTCTCTCCGGCAATCTTTTTCAAACACTTGCCAATATTGATATGATTGGCAATGACTTTGAATTATTCGGCGGACTCGGCGGATGCGGTAAAGACGGACAATCACCTCTGCCGGTCGGTGACGGCGGCCCGCATATCAGAATACAAAATGTTCTTATCGGGGGAAATTAATGACCATGCTCAATCTCGAAACCATTCTTCATGACCATGCAGCTGCCGTTGATGCACTTGAACTTTTCCTGACCGAATATACCGCCCGTACTATTGATTTTCGTAATAACCATTTACACAGTGTTTCAGAGAAAAATCTTCGCGGACTCGGCATACGCGTTATACATAACGGACGTATCGGATTCAACGGTTCAACTGATCTTCGCAATATTGCTGCCCTTATCAATCGTGCAAAAGAATCAGCATTATTCGGACAACACGCATCATTTGAGTTTACCGCATCAAAGACACTGCCGTCAGTTGAACTGTATGACGCTGCTGTTTCGGACTATTCACATGAAGATGCTATTGCCCTCGGTGAGCAGGTTATTGCCGATATTACCCGCGAACACCCTGTTATGGTTAATGGTTCAATCACGCTTACCACCGGAACAGCATGTCTTGCAAATAGCGCCGGAGCACTGCACAAGCAGTCAAGCAGCCGGTCTTCATTATTTTTCTCAGCGGTTGTTACAGAAGATGACGGGGGGTTTCAGGAAATCTACGATGCAGCATCCTCACGCAGACTTAATCTTGATACTGCACCGCTGAAAAATAATATTCTCCGGCAGCTTGAGTGGTCAAAAAATCTATACCCTTTTAAAACATCATCATTACCGGTTGTATTCGTTCCTGAAATTATGGGCGATTTACTTACCGCACTTGAACTTGGCTGTAATGGCAATAACGTTTTAAAAAAAGTATCCCCGCTTATCGGTCGGGAAAATGAATTGCTGCTTGATCCGCGTATTAGTATCACTGACGATCCGCTCATTCCTTTCGGAGTCGGATCATTCGGCATTGATGATGAAGGTACGCCGGCAGTGAAAACCCCGCTTATTACCGATGGAAAGCTTACCGGTTTTATTTGGGACAATCAAACAGCCGGACTAATGCATACACGTTCAACCGGCAACGGACAACGCGGATATTCTTCTCCGCCCTCACCCGCATACAGTAATCTCGTCATTGCAGAAGGCAATACATCACTCAACGAAATCCTTGCCGGATTAGATAACTGTGTTCTCATTACGCACGTCATCGGCGGCGGACAATCAAATCTCATTGCCGGTGATTTTTCATTAAATATCGGACTTGGTTTTTATATGGAAAAAGGTATCGTTAAAGGGCGTATTAAAAACGCCATGCTTGCCGGCAATGTCTATCATGAATTCAAAAATAACCTTCTTGCTCTGTCACAAGAACGCCGCATTCACGGCGGTATTATTACACCGGCATTTATCTTTAAAAAAATGAATATTATTGCCGGATAATGCATTTCATTGTCCATGCAGAAAGCAATTGTTACTGCCTGCCTTTGTATTGTATCTGACTGCAGTATATTGTGTGGAAATCCCCCGCCGGCATATTGTCAGTATATACTGTATAAATACTATGCCATCAGCATTGGTATATTAATCAATTGATACTTCACTCAACGACACCTGATCGCCAACAGCAACATGCCACTTTTTTTTAACTTTACAGCGTGCTGTTTTTGCCGCAACTGTTTCGATTTTAACCACTCCAAGTAACGTTTTCTCTCTTCCGAGATTTTCCCCCGTTTCAGGGTTTATAAGCGGGGGACCTATTTTAATTACATTTATTTTCATACCCTCAGCTAAACCGATTTCAACACCGCCGGTTATCGTTATCCACTTACCATCGCTTTTTACAACAACCCCCCGCCATAAACATTTTGTTGTATATGCAATATTTTTAACACATTGTGATACTGCTTTATTCAGCGCTTTATCAATAATAACAGCATCAATTTTATTTGTATCGCCGCCTAAATGTGTTTGCAGATTTTCACTATTAACACTGATAATATTACCGGGCTTCCATGCTGACCCTTGACCACTCTCAGCGATAAGAACTTCACCGGTTTCAATATTAACAATACGTATGTCAATGCCAACTTTCGCGGTACGCGGTTCAGTTGCAATCTCAATAATCGGTGTTGTCAATGCACTGTACGAAATAGAAAACGCTGTTATCGTTCCGATAACGACATAGCGTGCCCCGATTAATGCACCGAGTTGAATAATAGCAGATTCATCCATAACACCGCTGATATTAAACTGCTGTTCATCAATAACTTTATCAATTTGTTCGCGCTCAACAACAGTATATAATCCGGATTGTGTTAGTTCCCGCATCAGACGTCCTTCAATACTTGCTGCCTGCTCACTAAAACGTTTTTCAATCCCCGCTGTATCTTCTATTTTTAATATTGCAATACGCGGCTTTTCTGCAAAAGCAATACTGCACAATATTGTTATTATTACCATAATACTGAATAATTTTTTCATTATAAAATCTCCTTTATGCGTAAATGCTTTTATCAATAACAGCTGATATAGTATAATGTTCGGCATCATATATACTCGTCTTTATACTTGACGACATCATATCACCTGCATACAGTACGGTATGCAGCATATGCCATATTATAAATCAATAATAATGTTAATTGCATCCTTCATCGTCGCTTCCGTTCATCCGGTTCTTCATGCTGATGAGCCTGTTCATAAAATCAATCCGAACAGCATATTAAATAATAATGTTTTCAATACTAATTTTCTTTCATTAAAACGTCAATGGAATAATGGTGATATTATTGAATATACCAACAATACAACCATTCTTCGCCTGTATCAGAATGAAGAAACAGCGTATCAGAAATCCGATACCGTATCAATCATTTGTAATCACAATCACTGGATGTATATATTCTCAAACAACAATTTTTTTATTGGCGAATTAAATTCACATATGATTGAGTTTAAACCCTTTTATTATTATCTCGGCGGCGGCACAAAACAAACAATTTCATGGAAGAGTAAAATTATCCCTGACGTATATGAAGCATTATTGTTATGCCCGGACGGTTCGGTAACGACACTGGAGGTAACACAACAGCGCTCACGTGATTTAGTTTGTGTAAAGTTTAAGCAGGGACCGGGAATATATATGTTTGAAATAATTGTTACTCATAATAATAAACGTGAACGTGCCGCACTGTTTCCGCTTTTTTATAAAACCCCCGTTGACGGTTTCCCGCGAATATTCTCAACCGTCAATACTGATACTGTTTCTGAATCGTCCGACATACTTTCACGACTGAATACATTCCGCAATAAGCATGCTCTCCCGCCGGTAGTCTTTTCAAAGGAACTGTGTAAACTGCATACTGCCGCTCAAACGAATACAACAATCACGACAACCGTTCCGGCTCCTGAACAATTAGATACACCCGCATGGGTTACGATAGTAGATACCGGCGGTTCTTCAGCTGCTGATGCTTTGGATGCGCTTTTTATAACACCATCAGTACGGCGGGTATTAAATAATAAGCATTTCCGTGCTTTTTATTTCGACACTGCAAATCTAACCGAACCCCATGCAAGCGAAACAAAATCTATCACCGTTTATTTAGGAGCACTCCCTGAATAAAACAGTACAACGGAAAGGAAATAATTATGCGCTGGTATACTTCCTATCTTACATTTAATACAAAACAGCATCGTGAATATATTCGCATCACTGATAAAATCGCTTCGATAGTACATGAAAGTGCTATTCAGGAAGGAATGGCACTGATCTCAGCAATGCATATTACTGCCGGTGTCTGGGTGAATGATAATGAACAGGGAATTATTGCTGATATTGACGAAATGCTGGGGCGTTTAGCGCCTGAAGGAATTGACTACCGCCATCACCGAACCGGTGAAATTAATGGTGATGCACATTTAAAAAATATTCTTGTACACCATCAAGTTACTGTTCCGATTACCAATGGCGACCTTGATCTTGGACCGTGGCAGCAGATATTTTATTGTGAGTTTGACGGGCAACGAAATAAACGACTCATTGTTAAATTATTTGGGGAAACGAATCCTGATGATGTTATTATAAAATAAATATATGCGATATACAGAAAAGTATAATAATGAATACTCTGCAATGCCGACCTAATACTACTATTGTATTATTCGGCTTTAATACCGGATGTTGATTCACGAATAATAATATTCGTCGGAATAATAATTTTTCGCGGTTGAATGGAAACAGGGTTATCTTTGTTTTTAATTAATTCTATCAGCACATCAAGTGCTTTCTTACTCATTTCAACAAACGGCTGATGAATCGTTGTTAAACGCGGTTCAATAATTTGAGAGATTTGGACATCATCAAAACCAACGACAGCAACATCATCCGGTATTTTAATATTCCGTTCTTTCAATGCCTGAATAGCACTCACTGCCATATTATCATCGAACGCAAAAATTGCATCAAACTTTCGGCGTGATTTTATTATATCAATGGTTACCATGTATCCCGGGGATGTATCATAATCCGCACGCATAATGAGTTTATCATCAATAGGAATATTATGATCTTTAAGCGCTTGTTTATATCCATTAAGGCGTTCAACGTTATTTAAAACATCAGACGGTCCGCCGAGATACACAATACGTTTTCGACCAATTTCAATAAGATGATTAACCGCCTGCAGTGCTCCGCCGTAATTATCAGCATCAATATACGTTGCTGCTATCTGATCCGTCGATGAATTCATAATAACATACGGGGTTGAACCTTTTTCGACAGACATACGCTCAATATCAGACTTTGTTGGTGCGATAATGATAAATCCGTCAAACAACGGTTCGTTAAATAATTGACCGTAATCAAAACGCGTATTCGTGCTTGACCCGGACAATAACAACATCAGTCTGAATCCGCGATCAGAGAGAACATGCTCTAATGCTTCAAGTAATTCATTGAAGTATAATGAAGAAAATACCGTTGAGAAAAACGGGATAACTAGCCCAAGAATATTGGTTGATTTTCCACGCATCCCGCGGGCAAAATAATTCGCCCGATATCCCATTTCAAGTGCGATATCCTTTATACGGCGCTGGACTTCCAGTGAACAATCAGGCATGCCGTTGAGCACACGTGAAACGGTGGTCGTTGATACTCCTGCTTCTTTTGCAACATCTTTTATCGTTACTCGTGACATATTGTATTTATTACCATGATTACGTTTGATTGTACAGCACAATACGTTGTTGGAAAAAACATTCTCTTTATCTTTATTGTCACATCAGGACAATATAGCATAATTCGTTACTGCTGGTATACGATATAATTATCGTCTGTTATACTTATCATCAGAACCCCATTTGTCAAATAAAACCGTCCCGTCAAGTTCATACGTTCCCATATCAACGTTTTCATCGTCAGGCACTGATGAGGTCAAATCAACAAGAACCCGAAGCTGATCAAAATAAATATAGCCCCGACTGTAAATAGGTATTCCAAGCGGATTAGCAAGTTGGAAGCGTAAAAACTCAGGAGGATGAAAATTCGGATGATCCCATTTATACTGAGGGATATCTTCCATTGTCATTGTTTTAACACCTTTCATCCACCCGGAATAATTAATAAATGCATTATCAAGTTTTTTCCAGCCATAATGCTCTATATGCCCCAGCTGTACTTTAAAAACCTGACCATCGCCATTACGCACCCATGCATACAATACTAACGGGTAGTTACGTCCATTTACCCAAATAGACATCCCTTTTAACGGACCGCTCATAAACTGACGATTACTCAGCATCCCCAGCGGTATCGGATTACGCGGGGTAATACTAATTGATTGACAATCAGACCACGGCAATGTCGTGTTGACCCCTAAACAATATCCATCACTCTCCGGATCTTCACCGGCATTAATACTATCCTGCCGAAAAACTTCAGATGACGGCACATTAGGATACTTTACTAAAACAGGATCGGTCTTATAATAATTGTCTCCTGCATAAGGGGTATTTGCAATCTTCCAATTTTGACATTCATTAAACGGTTCAATAATAATCCATCGGTAATTATCATTTGCCGATTCTGCCGCATGCAGCGATGCATTATTTTTTTGAGAAAGAATAAGCATTGGAGAAAGGTGCACTACAACAATAATTATCCCGGCAATACATCCCAATAATATACGTTTCATGATATATAACCTCCTGTCAGCCCCGAGCGCTGGAAATATAAATAAGCTCTTATTCCGTGTATATACATATATACCTTATGATAGTATATATTAAGATAACGTAATTCTATAAATTCGGTAATAAAATTATTCAGCCCATGTTTCTCATTTACAGTTTAAATCACAGGGGTATAATGTCAAGTCTAATTATCTTTCCGGTGATGCTGACATTGATGTTTCAGGCAACCTCCGTAAAACACTCTTATCAAACGATTTGTATTCATACTGTTGAATAGTAGAAACGATCTTCACTTTCGGAACTTCGGAAAAATTAATATTTACATCACCACAACACTATTGGCACGATTCTTGTACTAAAAAATATAGACTGATTTTTGAATAATCTTGACACTCTCATATTCTCATGATATATATATACGTAATGGTTTATACACTGAAGTTGTATAAATAAAGTAGGGTATTAATATACTCGTTTATATACATACATTCCGTCATACGACGGAGCGCACCATTTTTATATGTAGTGCCCCTAAACGGATTCAAGTAATATTGGGAGGGGAATCATTCAGCACTGCCGAAAGTGGTGCTTTTTTTTCAACTCCTCTAAATCGTCTAACAACTGCATAAAAAAATCATTCAGCACTGCCGAAAGGGGTGCCTTTTTTCAACGCCTCTAAACCGTCTAACAACTGCATAAAAAATCATTCAGCACTGCCGAAAGGGGTGCTTTTTTTTTCAACGCCTCTAAACCGTCTAACAACTGCATAAAAAAATCATTCAGCACTGCCGAAAGGGGTGCCTTTTTTCAACGCCTCTAAACC
>Ga0256845_1000665_pt1 | contig 30951 bp, 29 predicted proteins | sample RiftiametaG_FD_189101 | JGI IMG/M metagenome (GOLD analysis project Ga0256845, IMG submission 189101) | Tube worm associated microbial communities from hydrothermal vent at the East Pacific Rise, Pacific Ocean - Riftia | ecosystem: Host-associated > Annelida > Integument > Unclassified ...
AATGGAATTATTGTTGATAGAGATATAAATGGTGCAAGAGGTATCTTGCTTAAACAACTTACTAAGGTAGCTTAGACCTTAATCATAACCATAAACTTTGTGTTTTTGGCGATTTAAACTAAGGGCAAACCCCTTAAATCCATCAATCAATACTATAATAAAAAGAAAGCTACGCTAATGTCACACATTGGAAACAGAGGTACATCAAAGAGAATTAACACTCTTACACACAAACGAAATATGAAAGTTCATGACTATCTTCATAAGTCAAGTAAAATAGTTATTGATTATGCGTTAAAACATAATATCTCTACTATTGTAATTGGAGATAATGCCAAATGGAAGCAAAACATCAATATTGGCAAGAAAAATAATCAAAATTTTGTATCTATCCCACACGCTAAATTGATTCAACAACTTCAATATAAAGGTGAAGAGGTAGGCATAAAGATAATAACAACAGAAGAGAGTTATACTTCTAAAACTGATAATTTTGCAAATGAGCCTTTAAAAAAATTTCAAAAAAAAGATGATGGTATACCAAAACCAACAATGGGAAAAAGAGTAAGCAGAGGGATGTTTAAAAGTTCAACAAAAAGAATGATTAATGCAGATGTGAATGGTGCATTAGGTATTTTAAGAAAAGTAGTTCCTGAAAGTCGAGTCACTGTATTATTAGGGAATAGAGGGGTCGCGATAACCCCAAATAAGTTTAATGCTTATTAAAGATTTGTATAGATTATACAGAAATCTTATCGTAAAGAAGCTCAAACCAAAAAAGAGATGGGAATCAATCCTATTGATGAGAGAAGAGACAAAAAGCTACAGACCAAAAAGGAACAAAAAAATAGTTTCAAAGAGGTAGCAGAGGATTTTTTTAAAAAGCGTTCTTTAGAGATAGCACCAAGTACACTTAAAAAACAGGTGAACGCCATGAAGAAAGATTTTTATCCTATCATTGGTAATAAATCCATAGATAAGATAGAAAGAAGTGAACTCATAAAAATAGCTCAAACTATTCAAGATAGGGGAGCAATACAGTTTTATATTTGGTCGAAGTGAAGAGAGTCTATATCTTCTCTGATTTCCTTTTGTTCTCTCATCAGGAATAAGTTTTTTCTCTCTTTCCCATCTTCTTAGTGTTGATTCTGATACTCCTAAGAGTTTACCTGCTTCTTTTATTGATAATAATTTATCCATTTGAGCGTATTATAGCTAGGTTTAGATAATTATTTGATTAACTGTATTAACCCCAACCCAATTAAGAGTAATAATAAAATGCGTTCCACAATACACCTTTAACTATTTAAATTTAAAAATTTATTCTACTCTCTCCATATGAACTAAAAATTAATTTGAATAGTTATACCCCCTGTGTAGTATCAAAGACTCTGATATGGAGTCTATCACTATAATTAAAACCATATCTCATACAGAACTCAAAGACAGCTCTATCATTATGCCAGATATTAGAACGGCTCTCGCCTACAGGCATACAGTAGATATTGGGATTTTTAAAGGTAGAAGTTATCTCACTAATCTCTTTGAAGGCTGTTGTTTCTGTTAGAGTTTTGTCAATTGTAAATTTGAAAAAACTATCAAGAGAGTAGTTTACGATATTAGATATAGCTTGTGGTTTGATTCGTTTGGATTTTGGTTCACCTGAGTTTGTCAATTTTATGGAGAGAGCAAAGATACTTTTTTTATAGACAGGATAATTATCAAAATCTATCTCTACAGTTCCATTGGTCTCAAAAGTAACTCTAATATCTCTCTCTATCAACCAAGAGACTACACTGTAGAAGACCTCATCCCTATAATGTAATAGAGGTTCACCCCCAGTAATTACTATCTGTGGGAGATAACCTATCTTTTGAAACTCTGCGTCCAAATGAGCAATAAGCACGGAGGCATCCTCTACTCTCTCCCAAGAGGAGGAGAAGTGACTATCCACAGCAAAATAGGTATCACACCCCATATGTGAGACTCCATTGACATCATAACTCGCTCCAAATCCAGAGCATGATAGGTTACATCCACCTGTTCTTAAAAAATATGAGGGGACTCCTGCGTATTTGCCCTCTCCTTGGATGGAGAAGAACTGTTCAGTGAGATAGAACATCCTAGTTATTGCCTTTACAAATAGAGTTTGGAATTATATCCAATAACTCTATATTGAAGCTATTTTGGGCTTTAATAACTTCTCTATTTTCTCTATTTCAGAATAAGATACTCTATACTCTCTAGCAAGTTCACTATATAGTACTAGAGCCTCTCTTAGTTTTCTATACCCCTCCTCCTCATCTATATTTATATAAAACTCTCCATAGGACATAATAGCTTTTGCCTGTTGCTCTTTTTTGGTATATTTTTTGATTATAGACTTAAATAACCTATTTGCCTCTTTATATTTTTTCTGTTTTGACAAAAATACTGCATATGATATTTTGTTATCAAAATTATCAAAAATCTTTAGTGCCTTTTTATACATTTTTGAAGCTAGTTTACTCTCCTCTTCGATAGTTGCAATATATCCAAGATTTGAGTAGGAGAGAGATAGTATCTCATTAAACTTTTTTGGGCTTTTAATATTTAGCTTTGTATAGAGTCGAATAGCCTCATGTAGTTGCTCTTTTGCTTTTTTGAAATCTCGTAATTTTGGCTCTTTTGTATGTATCCATGCTAGAGCATTTAGTGATTTGGCTATATGCTCACTATATTTTGAACTATTATGCTCTTTGCAATATTTTATCACTTCACTATATCCCTCTTTAGCTATAACAAACTCCTCTTTTTTATTGTAGATTGAAGCTACTCTATGGAGAGTTAGAACTAATAAATCACTATATTTTCTAGGTTCTATTTTATCTAATTTTTTATAGATAGAGAGTGCCTCTTTGGTTGGCTCTATCGCCTTACTTAGATTCTGCTCTCTATAAAGATATAGAGTTGCTAAGTTATTAAGAGAGTAGGCGAGGTGTGGTTTATATATCTTTGGCTCTTTTTTGACTAAACTTCTATAGAGTTCTACTACTCTTCTATATCTACCCTCTGCCTCTCGATAAAGTCTCTCTGCCATCTTTTTATTATTTAGGAATATATTAATCGCACCTAAGTTTGCTAACTCTCTAGCTATACGAATATCATATCCTCTTCTCTCTCTTTTATCTAGTTTTTTATGAACCTCTAATGCTTTTGAGTAGCTCTTCTCTGCCTCTTTTAAATGATTCTCTTTTTCTTGAAAATCTCCAACATGATTAAGAGTATCTGCAAAGGTCTCACCATATTTTGCCATATCTTTTTTTGCCAATTCACTACTTATCTCCATAGCCTCATCAAAAGAGTTTTTGGCACTCTTTTTATCACCCTCTTTGAGATAGGTATCTCCTAGAGTGTTTAGATTTTTTGCAACCCCTTCATTACTCTCTATGCTCTTTTTACCTGCCTCTTTTCCTATCTCAACAAGCTCCTTTAGTATCGCTTTGGCTTCTGTTATGTTGTTCTCTTTTGCATAAGCCTGTGCCATCTCATTGAGCTTTTTCATAGAACCATTACCATCTTTTATCACATATTTGATATTTGGGTCTCCATAAGCAGAGACTATCTTGTTATTATCCAACTCCATCTTCTCATATCCTGGTACCTTCTCTAGTATATCTGTAGATGTACTTATCTCTAACACTTGTGCCAAAACCTCCTTCACCCTCTTATTCTCTCTGTTATCAAAACCTTCACTTAGAGCATTCATCATCTCAATATTTATCTCTATATTCTTCTCTATATCTACCTGTTTTTTTGCTATAGTTAAATTACTCTCTTTAAATGGTCTCTTTTTATCTTGATTATTTTTCATCATATAGTATACAGAAACCGATACAATCAACATTGTAACTATAATAGTAGAGATACCTGTTTTACTTTTCCATGGTGCATCACTACTCTCTCCAACTACTAAACAGTCCTCTTTTGACCTCTGTAGCTTCTCAACCTTTGCTAGAATTATAATTCCATCAATATCTTGAAACTCATGAAGTGCCTTCTGTCCGAGATTTAACATATCTCTATCTTTGTGAGTCATAATAACAATAGTATTTTTAACACCAAGTTTAGCACTAAAGTGAAATCCAAATAGTCTTTTTTTCTTTAGAACTTTGAGCATATCCCATACATGTTTATTGACACGAAGTGCAACTCCATGAATATCAGAACCATACTCTTTTCCCCCCTGTTTCATTACAGAGGTATCATCATAACTATTTTTGTTTCTTTTTCCAAACATTTTATTACCTTTTAAAATTATATTATATTTTTAAAATAAAATTTATTTTATCCAAATAACCTAAACAATATGGAGGAACTGATAAAATAACCCAAAAAAACTCTAGGAACTATATATGATAATAACACTACTACTGCTCTTGACTATTCTATTTATCTCAATCGAGACTCAAAAGTATCTCAAAATCCCCTCCCCTATCACTCTTATAGGGCTTAGTTATGCTTTTTACTATCTATTTCCCAATATGGTGCTATTTTCAGAGGAGACATTCGCCGAGTTAGTTCTATTTCTAATTCCCATTCTAATAGCATCTGATGCCCTCCAACTAAAACTAGAAGATTTAAAAAAGAATGCACTAAGTCTCATCTATCTAGCTGTGCTATCTGTGGCTATCTCTATACTGTTTGGTATATTTACAGCCAATACCTTCTTTGCAGATTATCACCTCTCCACAGGTGCTGTTATTGCTCTGTTTGCTATGGTACTAGCAACCGACCCAGTATCAGTTGTTAGTGTCTTTTCTAGTTTCAAAGTACCTCATAGATTGGCTATATTAGCAGAGGGGGAGTCTCTCTTTAATGATGCTACTGCACTAATTATATTTGTATTTATAGCTATTCCCATGATGAATGGAGTAGAGATTGGTGCTGTTGATATTGCTGTTGTAAGTCTCAAAGTTCTCTTTTTCTCTATTCTTATAGGGTTGGTAGTTGGCTATCTAGGAGTTATTTTAATGAGACTAACCCAAGACCCAATGAGTGAGTTGGTACTTATTTTACTGACAGCTTATGGAGCATTTGAGGTAGCTGAACATTTTCATATGGCAGGACTATTGGCTGTTATTGTTGGAATTATTACCCTCAATACTGTTACTCAAAAGTCATTTGATACAGTCTCTGATAGAGTCAAAAAGGCTAGAAGAATTGTCAATCAGACCAATAGAAACAAAAAAGTCTTCTCTACAGGCTTTATGAGTGGAATCACACAAAAACTTAGCACAGATGTGAGTAGCATAGAACGCCACAAACAGAACTTGAACTATATAGCTGTCTTAGCTCTTTTGGCAAATACTTTTCTATTTATGTCAATGGCTAGTATTGTTCATATTGACTTACTATTGAAGTATCAAACCGAGATACTACTAATGTTTCTTATTACAACACTAATTCGTGCCTTTATGATGGGAACCTTTGGGATTATCTCTAATCTAACCAAAAAGATGACAGATATTGGTGTTCGTTGGTGGTCGGTGCTACTCTTTGCAGGGATAAAAGGTGGACTATCTATTGTAATGCTACAGATGCTTCCTGTAGGATTTGAACACAAAGAGCTATTTGAAGCAATTGTAATTGGAGTAATTTTAATCTCTACTTTTGTCTATGCTATGATTTTAGTAGGAATTATTCTATTTAACAAAGAGTCATTTGATGATGAGGTAAAAGCAGAAGGACATCATTAGAGAAGAAAAGCTTAATAACAACTCAAATCTCAGACTATTCTGCTACTCTTCTAAATTTTAAAATAGGAGTTAAAACTATGTTCATACCCACAACCAAAGCTGAGCTAAAAAAGTTTGGATGGAATAGATTAGATGTTATACTTGTTAGTGGTGATACCTATATAGATACACCATATAACGGTATAGCCATAGTTGGAAAGATACTGTTAGATGCAGGGTACAAGGTTGGAGTAATAGCACAGCCTGATATTAAATCCAACAAGGATATTACACGACTAGGTGAACCAAAACTCTTTTGGGGGGTGAGTGCTGGATTGGTCGATAGTATGGTAGCAAACTATACAGCTACCAAAAAATTTAGAAAGAGTGATGATTTTACACCCAATGGGATAAACAACCGTCGCCCAGATAGAGCAACTATCCAATATGTTAATCTAATAAGACGATATTTTAAAGATACAGCACCATTTGTTTTGGGTGGGATAGAGGCTAGTTTACGAAGAGTAGCTCACTATGACTACTGGTCAAACAAGATTAGAAAATCTCTACTTTTTGATGCCAAAGCAGATGTATTGGTCTATGGAATGGCAGAAAAAAGTGTTGTAGAGTTAGCAAATGCCTACCGAGATGGAAAACCTATAAAAGATATTGCAGGGATTTGTTATATCTCCAAAAAGAAAAAAGAGGGATATATAGAACTACCTTCATTTGATGAGTGTAAAAATAGCAAAAGAGCTTTTATAAACTCATTTCATCAATTCTATAATAATAATGAGCCTATTATCTCAAAAGGGCTTTGTCAAAAACAGGATAGTAGATGGTTGATACAGAACCCTCCACAAGATTATATGAGTGAAGAGCAGATAGACCATGTATATGACCTCAAATATGAGAGAGCTGTACATCCATACTATGCCAAACAGGGAGAGGTAAAAGCACTACAGACTATTCAATTTTCAGTAACAACACATCATGGGTGTTATGGTGAGTGTAACTTCTGTGCTATCTCGGTGCATCAAGGGCGAACAATACGGAGTCGAAGTCAAAAATCCATCGTAAATGAGATAAAAAAGTTCAAAAATCATAGAGACTTCAAAGGCATTATCAACGATGTGGGAGGAGCAACTGCCAATATGTATGGGTATGAGTGTGCTAGAAAAATGAAAAAAGGTGTCTGCTTGGATATTGCTTGTACTAGTTCTACTGTCTGTCCTGCTCTACGACCTGACCACAAACCTCAGATTGATATGCTAAAAGAGATAAGAGAGATGTCTCATGTCAAAAAGGCTTTTGTTAACTCTGGAATTCGATATGACCTTATCAATGAAGATAGAAAATATGGAGGAGAGTATCTAAAAACTCTAGTTAATTACCATATATCTGGACAGATGAAAGTGGCTCCTGAACACACAGAGGACAAGATTTTAAAACTAATGGGAAAACCCAATAAAGAAACACTTGTTAATTTTAAGAAAAATTTTGAGAAATTAAATAAAAAATCAGGAAAAAAGCAGTTTCTAACCTACTATCTAATCGCAGCACACCCTGGTAGCCAAATGGAGGATATGAAGAGTTTAAAGAGATTTGCAAATAGAGAATTAAAGCTCAATCCCGAACAGGTTCAAGTATTTATTCCCACTCCATCAACCTACTCAACCCTAATGTACTATACAGAGATGGACCCATGGAGCAGAAAACCCATATTTGTGGAGAAAAACCAAGATAAAAAACAGAAACAAAAAGATATTGTAACCCAAAAAGATAGTTATAGAAGAGAAAAAAATAGATACAGTTTTAATAAAAACATATATTAGTTATTTATTTTTATCAAAAATAAAGTATTTTTGTTTTATACTGTTAATATATTATAAAAGGATGTATATTATGCAAATATTTAAACTTATTGCACTACCAATTATATCGACATCTATACTATTTGGTAGTGCAACCATATCACTGGAGGAGAAGGCTAAAGAGAGTGGATTAGTTCCCATCCCAAACAATAAAACCGAACTCATAAAGATGATTGACCCCAAAGGTGTAATCACCCCTCTAAGGGTTGAACTTGGAAAGATGCTCTATTTTGAACCAAGACTATCAAAAAGTAGTCTAATCTCCTGTAATTGGTGTCACAATCTAGGTCTTGGTGGCGTAGATGGAGTCTCAAAAGCGATAGGACACCAATGGACAGGAAATCCGATGCACCTAAACTCACCAACTGTATACAATGCTGTATTTGCCAAGAGACAATTTTGGGATGGAAGGAGTCCTGATTTAGAAGACCAAGCAGCTGGACCAATCCAAGCAGGACCTGAGATGGCAGCACCTCAAGAACTCGTAGTAAAAAGGGTAAACTCTATACCTGAATATGTAGCTCTGTTCAAGAAAGCTTATGGTAAAAAAGTTAAAATTGATTTTAAGAAAATAGCTTCAACTATCGCCATATTTGAGAGAACTCTAGTTACCCCTTCTCGCTATGATGATTTTTTAAATGGAAAAAAAGATGCACTAACAGAAGAGGAAAAAGAGGGACTAGAGCTGTTTATAGACAAAGGCTGTGTCACTTGCCACAAAGGTGTCGCCCTAGGAGGCGATATGCAACCATTTGAGCTAAGAAAAAAATATAAATACCGAACTACAGGTGGATTTACTGGAAATGAGAACAAGATGGTCAAAGTCCCAACCTTGAGAAATATAACAGAGACAGCACCCTACTTTCACAACGGTATGATATGGAATCTAAGAGATGCAATCAAAGAGATGAGCAATATACAGGTTGGATTTAAAATTGCAAACAAGGATAGCAAAGGAAATATCAATATAGAGATACTTCCTATAAAACTAGAGAAGAAAGATATAGATAAGATAATGACATTTTTCAATGCACTTGAGGGTAGAAAGCCAAAAGTTGACTATCCACAACTGCCAAAAAGTACTCAAGCTACACCAAAGCCTGATGAAAAATAGTCTTGTTAATATATTAGATTAAATCTTTTTTGATATAATTCGCTTCGAAAATTGTTGTCTCGCCAAAGAGCGTTGCAACAACTCCATTTAAGATGGAAAGAGTCTAAAGGCTAGAACAGGTTAGTTGCCTGTCGCACCAAAAACTATCAAAAAGGTATGGAAAATGAGAAAAGATATACACCCAAACTACAAAGTTTGTGAAGTAGAGTGTGCTTGTGGAAACAAGTTTGAGATTAGAACAGATAGAGAGAAGTTGAGTATTGATATTTGTAATGAGTGTCATCCATTTTTTACAGGTTCTGAAAAAATTGTTGATGCTGCAGGTAGAGTTGACAAATTTAAGAAAAAATACAATCTCTAAATATATAGACAACCTCTTTGGGTTGTCCCAAATAATATGTTACGATTTATCCCCACACCTATTGGTAATCCCCAAGACATTACAATTCGAGCTTTGAGAGAGTTTGAGAGAGCTACACTATTTTTATGTGAAGATACGAGAGAGACTAAACGGCTATTGAGTATATTGGCTGAACGATTTGAGTTTAAAAAACCTAATAATATCGAATTTATATCTTTTCATGAGCATAATGGAGCAGAGAGATTAAAAGAGATAGCAAGTAAATTAGATAGTGAACTTGTAGTATTTGTTAGTGATGCAGGTATGCCTATAATCTCTGACCCTGGGCAGATACTAGTTGAGTATTGCCAAAAAAATGAAATTGAATATGATGTTTTACCAGGAGCGACAGCCGTAGCTACAGCTTATGCTGCCTCTGGCTTTAGAGGTGGAAGATTTAACTTTTTTGGTTTTTTAGACCACAAGGGTTCTAGTAGAAATTCACAACTAATAGAGGTTATGAATAGCTCTACAGATACAGTTCTATATGAGTCTCCTCATCGTATCCTAAAGCTAATAAAAGAGATAACAGCTATTGATGATAGTAGAGAGCTATTTTTTACCAAAGAGTTAACTAAAAGGTTTCAAAACTACTATAGAGGTACGGCAAAAGAGATTTTAGAAAAATTTGAGACCATAAATAGTAAAGGTGAGTGGGTAGTAGTAGTAGAGGCCAAAGAGAATGAGACAAAAGCACTCTATGTAGAAGATATACTAAGATTAGAGATAGCACCAAAAATAAAAGCAAAACTTTTAGCAAAAATAACTGATAAAACTACAAAAGATTGGTATAAGGAACTTATATCTTAATTTATTTATAAAATACAGCAAAATTTCGATAAAATCAGCCTTATGATTATTTATGGAAAACAGGTATGTCTTTATGCATTGAGTCAGCATGAGTCATCGGTAAAAACAGTATATATTGCCAAAAAAGGTATCCTACCTCAAAAACTCTATGACAGATATAAATCTCGTATCAAATTTTTAGAGAATAGATGGGCTCAAAGTATGGCAAAGGGTGGAAATCATCAAGGTATATTGATTGAGATGAAGGAGTTTATCCAATCAGACTTGACCACGATGAAAGAGGGGAATTTTATTCTAATACTTGATTCATTAACAGATGTGGGGAATATTGGGGCAATTATACGAACAGCCTATGCTCTAGGCGTTGATGCTATTATAGCCACAGGTGTAAAACAGCTAAATTTTGCCTCTATAACAAGAAGTAGTTCTGGAGCTATGCTTGATATGCCATTTGTTATAATTCCAAATATTTTAGATGTTATAAATGAGTTAAAACAGGTAGAGTTCAAAATCTATGGTGCATCAATGGATGGTTCAGCAATAAATAGATGTCAATTCAGAGGTAAAAGAGTTTTAATATTAGGTAGTGAGGGTGAAGGTATTTCAAAAAGAGCCAAAAGCAAAATAGATGAGATGGTTTCAATAGAGATGTCAAGGGAGTTTGATTCTCTAAATGTAAGTGCAGCAGCAGCAATATTAATAGAGAGGATGAGATATGAAGTTAAATGAGTTATTGGAAAGAGATGGATTTACATCTGTCAATGAGAGAACAAATATATCAATTGATAACCTTATAAAACTGGTTGATAATAATTTTGAAGCACTTAGTCGCGTAAAAGCTTTGGGCTTCTTAAGTATACTTAGTCGAGAATATGAGATGATTGAGTTAGATGATTTAAATAGTGCTATAAGAAAATATTTTGAAGAGAATAGTAATAATGAAGATAATGAGATTACAGAATCTGTATTGGTTAAAGCAGATAGAAACGAAAATGACAAGAGCTACTTCAAATGGATTATTATAGCTGCTCTTTTGACTGGACTATGGTATCTATATAGTAATAGTAAACTAGGTGGAAATTTAACTAATGTAAATAGTAAAAAGAGTGGACTAAAGGATAGAGAAGTTCTACAAAATGACGATGTTGAAGATAATGTAATAATTAAAAATGATAACAATAAAACAACAGTTGAGATTCAAACAGCAAAGCCTACTCCAATAAGAGAGGAGAACTCTTCTCAAAAAGATAAACTCAACAGTAGTGAGAAAGTTGAATCTAATAAAACAGAACAGATAACCAAAAGCGAAACTAAAAAGGATAGTGAGAAATTAGAAAAAATAGAAAAAAAAGATAAAAAAGAGAATCAGCAAGAAAAGAGTGAAGAGATAGATAATGTTGATAATGTCCTTGATGAGACTACAGAAGATATTACCCAAATAGATGACAATAGTATAGAGACTTCTCAAAACACTTCTGCAAATGAAGAGGAGAAGGCTGAGATAATCTATAATGTAACTGTTAACCCAAGAGTTAACTTATGGTTTGGTTTTATAAACTTAGATACAAAAGCACGAAAAGAGTTCATAACAACAGAGTCTACACCAATTGATGTAGGAGAGCAGAGATGGGTACTCATAACAGGACATGGTCGTCTCTCTGTTGCATCAGAACTCTCAACACTTAAAATAAACGATAGTGCTAAACACTACTTTTATATAGATAGTAGTGAGATAAGAGAGATAAACCGTGCTGAATTTAAAGCACTTAATGATGGGAGAGGTTGGTAATGTTTGAAGAGATTCAATTTGATAAGATAAATAGACTGCCAAAGTACATCTTTGCAGAGATAAATGATTTGAAAATGGCAGAGAGAAGAGCAGGAAAAGATATTATAGATTTTTCCATGGGAAACCCTGATGCTAGAACTCCACAGCCAATTATTGATAAGTTATGTGAGACTGCACAGAGAGACAAGACACATGGATATAGTGCAAGTAAAGGAATCTATAAACTTAGACTCGCTATGTGTAGTTGGTACAAGAGAAAATATAATGTTGATTTAGACCCAAATAGTGAAGTGGTAGCGACAATGGGAAGCAAAGAGGGCTATGTTCACCTAGTACAAGCTATCTCCAACCCAGGAGATGTAGCAATCGTCCCTGACCCAACTTATCCTATTCACTCACAAGCATTTATATTAGCAGGAGCGAATGTTGAGAAGATGGAGCTTGTTTTTGATGAAGAGACATTTGAGGTTGATGAGGATAAATTTATAGCAGATGTAGAGGATACACTAGATAACTCTATACCAAAAGCTAAATTTCTAATTTTAAACTTTCCACATAACCCAAGTACAGCTACAGTAACACCTGAATTTTATCAGAAAATTGTAGCCTTGGCTAAAGAGAAGAGATTCTATATTATATCTGATATTGCATATGCAGATATTACATTTGATGGGTATAGAACGCCATCAATATTAGAGGTAGAGGGTGCTAAAGAGGTAGCTGTTGAGGCGTATACTCTATCCAAATCTTATAATATGGCAGGTTGGCGTGTTGGATTTATAGTCGGTAATCGAAAACTTGTTGGTGCACTACAGAGCATCAAATCTTGGTTGGATTATGGGATGTTTACACCTATTCAAGTAGCAGCGACTGTAGCACTTGATGAGCATGGATATGTTCCTGATGAGCAGATAATACCTCGTTATCTAAAACGAAGAGATGTTATGTTAGAGTCATTTGCCAATGCAGGTTGGAAGATGGGAAAGCCAAAAGCAAGTATGTTTATTTGGGGTAAAATTCCAAAGATATGTAGAGATATGGGTAGCATGGAGTTCTCAAAGAGACTACTTGTCGAAGCAGGTGTTGCCGTTAGTCCTGGGGTTGGATTTGGAAAATATGGAGACCACTATGTAAGAATAGCTATGATAGAGAATGAGAATAGAATTCGTCAAGCAGCTAGAAATATCAAAAAATTTCTAAAAAAGATAGAGTTAGAGAAACAGAAGGGGTAGATAAAATGATAAAAGTTGGAATATTAGGCGTTGGTACAGTTGGGGCAAGTGTTGCAAATATTTTACAGAAGAATGCAAATATTTTGGAAGCTAGAGCAGGGAAAAAAATTGTTGTAAAGCATGGTGTAGTTAAAAACCTTTCAAAAGAGAGAGAGGTTAATATCTCACTATCTGACAATGTAGACGATATTCTAAACGACCCAGAGATAGATATTGTGGTTGAACTCATGGGAGGAGTTGAAGAACCATATAGAGTAGTTAAAAAGGCGTTGGAGAGTGGAAAAGCTGTAGTTACTGCAAACAAAGCTCTCTTGGCATATCACCGTTATGAACTCCAAGAGATAGCAGGAGATACCCCACTAATGTATGAGGCGAGTACAGCAGGAGGAATTCCAATTATTGGAGCATTGCGTAATGGTCTAACTGCTAATCACATAGAATCCATCCAAGGGATTATGAACGGTACAACCAACTATATGTTAACCAAGATGATAAAGGAGGGTGCTGTATATGATGAGATTCTAAAAGAGGCTCAAGAGCTAGGTTACGCAGAGGCTGACCCTACTTTTGATGTTGGTGGGTTTGATGCCTCTCACAAACTACTTATCTTGGCAAGTATCGCTTATGGTATAGATGTAAAACCAGAAGATATTCTAATAGAAGGAATCCAAAATATAACACAAACTGATGTAGCTTTTGCCAAAGAGTTTGGTTACGAAATAAAACTACTAGGAATTGCAAAAAAAGCAAAAAATGGTGTAGAACTTAGAGTTCACCCAACCATGATTCCAGCAACTAGTATGATAGCAAAAGTAGATGGTGTCATGAATGCTGTCTCTGTAATAGGTGACCGTGTGGGTGAGACTATGTACTATGGTGCAGGAGCAGGTGGTGATACAACAGCCTCTGCTGTAATAGCAGATATTGTAGATATTGTTAGAGGAAATCACGCCCCAATGCTCGGTTACAAAAAAGGACTAGAGGGTGCATTGGAGCTACTCCCCGAAGATGAGATAGTCACAAACTACTATCTTCGAATGGAAGTAGCCGACCAATCAGGTGTCTTAGCAAAAATAACCAATGAGTTGGGAGAATTTAATATCTCTATAGAGTCAATGCTCCAAAAACCTCATAGAAATGAAGATAGCGTCAAGCTTCTGTTTACTACACATGAGTGCCAAGAGGCACAAATCCAAGAGGCTATGTGTGTACTTAAGAGACTCGATTGTGTATATGGAGATATTGCTATGATGAGAATTGAAAAATAGGAAAAAAAATGGCAAAAGAACACTATTTTGATATAACAGCAAAATTAGATATGATGGAGATGAAGAACGCAATAGTTATGGCACAAAAAGAGCTAAAGACGCGTTTTGATTTCAAAGGAATTGTAGCAGAGATTGATTTGAATGAAAAAGCAAAAATACTATCTCTAAGTTCATCATCCCAACAAAAAATTGATGCACTAAAAGATATAGTCATATCAAAACTCATCAAGAGAAATATCGCGGGAAAATCTCTCGAAGAGGTCAAAACCGAAGGAATCAGTGGGGGAAATACTAAAATAATATATAAGATAATAGATAGTATCGAAAAGGATGAAGCAAAACAGATAGTCAAAGCTATAAAAGCCCTAAAACTAAAAGTAACTGCTTCTATCCAAGGTGATGAAGTTCGTGTATTTGGAAAAAAAATTGATGATTTACAAAAAGTTATGAAAGAGGTTAAAAAGCTTGATTTAAAAGCACCTCTAGTATTTGGTAACTTCAGATAAAAAATGAGTACTTCAACAAAAAAACTTGGAGACCTAAACGAAGATAGAGCTATAAGCTATATAAAGAGTTTAGGCTTTAGGATAGTTGAACGAAACTATTATGCTAAAAAGCTTGGAGAGATAGATATTATAGCCATCCAAGATAACATATGGCATTTTATAGAGGTAAAATCAGCTCAAGCTGATTTTGACCCTATATACAACTTCACGCCTACTAAACTAAGACGAGTAATCAACTCAACCCTCTACTACATAAAAGAGAAAAATCTCGATATAGCCTTCTGTATAGATGTGATTATTATCCGAGGAAGAGATATTGAATTGATTGAGAATGTAACAATATAAAAGAGAGTGAAAATCAAATAGTTGACACTCCTAAACCCTACTTATCAATAGAGACTTTTCTCTTTTTAGAGTAATTTTTTGATAGATACTTTATCAAAATCTCTTTGTCATTTTTATCTATCTTCCAAAGCCCATAAGCTACTTGCATGATATGAACCTTGTTTGTCCAAAACTCTCTATCTCCACCATTTACAACAATAAATCTTCCTGTATGACAGATGGTACAGTTCTCTTTGACTTTACTTAGACCCTCATCAATAATCAAACCTGTTGTATTATCAATCTCCTCTTTTGCATAGACTACTACTGTTGCCAATAGTAGACTTATTAAAAATATTATTTTTTTATACATACTAACAACCTTTAATATACTAATGTATTTTTTATCATTGTTACAACTTGAATAGATAAATCAAGAAGATTCTTATCGAGTAGAGCGAGACCCTTAATCTCATCAAAACTCACATTATGCTTTTTATAAAGCTCCTCTGACTCATTATATAGAACCTGCATCTCTTTTAATTTCTGCTGAATTGAGATATTAGTTACTTTTGCTATACCTCTTTTGTTATCACCATTTATCAAACCATTTAGACCATTTCTAAAAAGAATCATACTTCCTCTTAGTTTTACATTATTTCTCTTCTCATTTTCATGTGTATAGACTAGAAACTTCTCTTTTAACATCTTCTGTGTAAGCATCTTCTGTCTATCAGCAAATTTAAGAGTATTTACTATAACATGATTATCATTGGTATTTAATATGACTTTACTCTGAATTGTCTGAGTTAACTTGTGAGATATTCTCAAGAGCTTCTCATTATTATCTATAATATATTTATAAGCAGTTTTATTGAGTTTTCCATTTTTATATAGATTCTCAACTTGAAGCTGAAATTTTTTCCATACCTCATTAACCTCATCTAACTCCTCTAGTATCTGCTTGTCACTCTCTTTTTTTAGCTTTAGAGACTCATTACCATTATACATCCCTTCAATAAAATCATTAAACTCTTTAGCAGATTGCATTAAAATTTTATAATTGGACTCCACAGAGATACCATTTTTGATAAGAACAGCACACTTTGCCATCTTTTGAGATAACATCTTGTTATTGGTCGCCAAATCAATAACCCCACTCAAAGACTCCTGCTTAGCAAATGCACCTTTGATAATACTATTTAACTGACTTCGAATATCTTTTGCATCAAGTGATAGAGTTAATAGTAAAGCAAGAAATAGTAGATTGAACTTTTTCAACATATTGTCTCCTTTTTAACATTAAAAAACTGAATTAGCCTATTCATATTATATAGTAAGTTTCTTAAGCTAAAATTAACATTAACAAGGAGTTCTACAATAGTTATTTTATATCATACCCCTAAATTCAGAGAATATATAAGCACTCTCATGAGGGCCTGGACTAGCCTCTGGGTGGTGTTGAACTGACATAGTTAGAGAGTCTTTATATCTTAACCCCTCTATTGTATTATCAAAAAGGTTAGTATGAGTAACAGTTGCAACCTCTGTAATATTATCAGGCACATTATAGTTGTGGTTTTGTGCTGTAATCTCAACAGTTCCTCTTATCTCATTTTTGACAGGGTGATTTCCACCATGGTGTCCAAATTTGAGTTTGTAGGTATCATAACCGTGAGCGATAGAGAGGAGTTGATGACCCAAACAGATACCAAATAGTGGTATTTTGTTTGATATAAGCTCTTTTATCTTTTCCTGTTCCTCTTTTAGGATAAGTGGGTCACCCGGTCCATTGGAGAGAAATACTCCATCTATCTCTTTAGCTCTAAATCTATCTATAATAGTTGATGCAGATAGACTATTTGGCACAACCTCTACCTGCATACCTGCATGGGTTAGCTCATTTAGGATATTTCTTTTGATTCCAAAGTCCAAAGCTATAATCTTTTTGGAGGTGTTTGGTCTCTCATACTCAAAGGTATCAGTACTATATCTCGCCTCTTTATGGATATAGGACTCTTTGGTACTAACCTGCTCTATATAGTTAATATCCTCAATCCTCGGAGTCTCTTCTAGTATCTTTTTTAGACTCTCAATATCATGAATCTCTGTAGATGCAATCATCATCATAGCACCCTCTGCCCTTAACATCTTTGTCAAAAATCTAGTATCTATATCCGAAATACCTAAAACATCATACTTTTTCAAGAGATTTGCAAGAGTCTCTTCAGACCTAAAATTAGATGGTCTAGCTTGATATGAGCGAACTATAATTCCTTTACAATAAGCTCCCCTACTCTCAAAATCTTGTGCATTACACCCAACATTGCCAATCTCGGGCATAGTAAAAGTCACAAATTGACCCGCATAGCTTGGGTCTGTAACTATCTCTTGGTAACCTGTAAGAGAGGTGTTAAATACTATCTCACCAACACTTGTACCCTCTGCCCCAAAGCTTTTTGCCTCTAAATATATACCATTTTCAAAATATAAAGAAATCTTTTCCATACTAAATCATTCCTCTTCTTCTTAACTCTTCTTCATAGAGTCTCTCATATATCAAGTCATACTCCATAGAGCCAGGAATATACTCTTTTTTCATCTTTTTTATCTTGTCATAGACAATATCATCCATAGCAGAGTAGGCATCGGAAAAGGCTCTAAAAGCCTTGAATATCACATTTCTAACTTGGTTATCATTGACCTCATACTCTAATAGATAGTTCTCATATAACTCATCAAGAATCGTATGTGCTACATCATTATATCTATCATCATAGTTTATAATCACACCATACTCTGGAGCTAACCGTTTTTTTATCATAAAAAATAGCTCTCTCTCTTTGACTCGTTGAATCTCTATCTCATCCTCATTTGCCTCAAGCATCTCTTGTACTTTGGCATCAAGCCTCTTCTCAATTGCCAAATTTGCATCAATAACCTCTTTGCAGACCTTTACAACAGCCTCTTTACCTTTTGGCATAGTTGTAAAACCTGAATTGGCTAAATCAATACCTATTTTTGAGGCTACATACACTGTTTGGTTCGATTTTAGTCTCATGATTTTCCTTTTATTATCGAATAATTGTATCTTTTCTATCTGGACTTGTAGAGATAATAGCAATTTTCGTCCCTATCATATCCTCCAATGCTTGAATATAACTCTTGGCAGTATCTGGGAGTTCATCAAACTCTCTACACCCCTCTGTCTTCTCCCAACCTGCAAATGATTTATAGATAGGTTTAGCATCATCCAAATCATAAGGAACATAATCAATCTGCTCTCCAGCAATCTCATAAGCTACACATACTTTTATCTCATCAAACCCATCAAGCACATCAAGTTTCATCAATGCTACTTGGTCAACACCATTTACTCTAACAGCATGTCTCATAGCAACAGCATCAAACCAACCACATCTTCTTGGTCGTCCTGTTGTTGTTCCAAACTCATGACCATTTTTACGCAGTCTCTCGCCACCATCATCAAAATCCTCACTAGGAAAAGGACCATTTCCTACACGAGTACAGTAGGCCTTGGCTATTCCTGTGACTCTTCCTAAATCTTTTGGATTTATACCTAAACCCGAACACGCTCCTGATGAGACTGTTGTAGAGGAGGTGACAAAAGGATAAGTCCCATGGTCAATATCAAGCATAGTACCCTGCGCTCCCTCTAAGAGTATCTTCTTATCCTCATCCAAAATTCTCCACATAAGTTGTGTAGTATCTGTAATATAAGGTGTCAAGATTTTAGCATAACCATCAAGCTCATCTATCAAATCATCTCTCTTAGGTATATCAATCTCCATAATCTCAAATATAGAGCTATTCTGTTTAAAAAACTCAATAATTTTTGTAGCTAACTTCTTGGTATCATATAGTTCACCCATACGATGCCCTACTCTAGCAATCTTATCACCATATGCAGGACCTATCCCTTTACCTGTTGTACCGATAGCTCTATCACCCTTTATTCTCTCTCTAGCTTGGTCTATTAGTGCATGATAGGGTAAAAGCATATGAGCCTTATCAGAGATAAAGAGTCTCCCCTCCAAATTCTCAAACTGTGACATCTCTTTGATAAAATCTATAGGAGATAAAACAACTCCATTACCTACAATATTTTTGGCTTTTGGGTTTAAAATACCTGATGGAATCAGATGAAGTGCATATTTTCTACCCTCAGTTACAATAGTGTGACCTGCATTGTGTCCACCTGCAAAACGACATACAAAATCATGTGTTTGAGCCATATGGTCAACTATCTTACCTTTTCCCTCATCACCCCACTGTAATCCTACTATCAAATCTGCTCTGCTCATTCTACTCCACGCTCCTTATATATTTCTCATTTTTTGATTTATACACTCATCTGTATATAGTGCAAATCCCGATGCGTTTACATCCTCTATACTATAGTCACCACCACGAACTAGTAACTCATTGTCCTGAAACATTCTAAATGTCAATGAGCTATAGTAACGCATCTTTGCATAGTAGAGAGGTGCTACAATTATTGACTTATAATCTATATTTTGTATAGATTTTTTGATTAGTAGAAGTTCAGTCTGAATATCTTCAGGAATTCCTGATAAATCTTCCAAATCTTCTACACGATGAATTTTTACTAATTTAGAAATCCAAGATATATCTAATTTTAAAATAGATTCAATATTTGTATCATGCAACAGTCCCAAACTAACACCATACTTCTGACTAAGAAGCAGTGGTATACGCATATTTGAAACCTGTAATAGTGCATCTAATTCTACTCTTTTAACTAAAGTAGTAGCTATATTGACAACCTCATCAAAAGAGCCATCTATAACCTCTGCACCGATTTGATACTGCTCTTTGGTTGGATATGAGACAGCAGGTTGTATATAAAACCACCTCTTGGACTCTGCCATCCGTCCTATTCTCTTGGTAACAATCCTAACAACATCAGCTGTACTATCTGCTCTAAGTGTAACTGTACGATTATGCTCATCATGTAGATGCAGAAGTGGTTTTTCATCATCAAAAGAGATATGTTGATGATATGAAAAGAGTGGTGTTACTATCTCCTCATACCCCTCACTATATAATAAATCTGCACAAACTGCCTCTATCTCTCGCTTTATCTTAGCACACTGTCCAAAGTAGAGTCTGCTTTTACTGGGTATCTCATGTTCAAAAATCACTGTTTAGTCTCACTAAATTAAAATCGTGCGATTATATCTAAAATGTGATTAGGGGGTGATAAGAGTCAATTAAACCAATGAGATATTTGATATAGTCGAATAAAAAATAAAAAATAATTTTTTAATTGAATACCTCAATATTTTTTAATATTTATAAACAAATATTAATCCAATTAAAGATATTATTGTAAAAGTTATTTTATAGGAGAAATTGTGCTAAAAAAAATTTTAATTATATCTATACTATTTTCAAATTTACTATCTGCAAAAATGTATACTGATTTGAAATATGCTCTATTAAACTGCTCTAAAAATGAGACAAATAAAGATTTTAAAATTAATGGTTATAAACTTGCTTTAGGCTATATGTTTGAAAATTTACCATATATTGATATAGGGATTGAAAATAGTATTCTATACGCCAATGGTCGAGAGAGAGATTCGGTAGATTTTAAAGATGAGACTTCATTGAAAAATGCTAGTATTAATATAGATTTTTTATATGCTATACACTTAAAAGCTACAACTCAAATAGTAGATATTCTATATGGAACTATATATCTAGGCGTAGATACAGCAAGAGTAGGTACAGCTGCATCAGACTACACTAACTCTAATAGTTGGGATAGTAGCTTCTCTTATGGAGTTGGATTAGAGTATTGGATACCAATGGATGTCTCTATTCAACTAAACTATATAAGCTATTTTAACAATATTGATGGTATAGAGTTTGGCTTTGGATTAAAATTTTAAAAAAGGAAGATAGATAATGTTAATAAAGAGTTTTTTTAAAGTTATACTTTTTTCACTAATATTTATTGGTTGTGGAACAGATAGCAGAGGTGGAAAATTTACAGGAACTATTTTAGATGATACAGAGATAGAAGAGATAAATGAGATAGAACAGATAGAGTCATCCGAACCTACACTTAAAACAGGTGTTTTTTTGGATAGTTCTGTTTCAGGCTTAAAATATAAAACAACATTAGGTGTAGAAGGAACTACAAACTCTATAGGTGAGTATAACTATTATAACGATGATTTAATAGAATTCTTTGTAGGTGAAGTTTCACTAGGAGAGGTAGAAGCAAAAGAGCTAATTACTGTTGATGATTTACCATACCCCATACAGGTAGCACAATTTTTACAAACTATTGATTATGATAACTTTACAGAAAATGGTATAAAAATAGATGAAGTGTTACATCTAAATGTATTGCTAAAAAAGTTTAAAGTCAAAGATGAAAACTCATCTCTTTTTGCTAAAAGATTAGACATCAAATATTTTGATGATTCCCAAAGGAACAATATTTTTATGGAAAAGGTTTTAACTGCTTCAAGAATTCCTTCTCGTAAAATTGTATCTGATATTACAGCATCTCAACATAAAGATAAATCCAAGAGATTACAGAATATTAAAAACAATAATATTAAACTCTATCATGATATAACAAATATTGAGGTGAATAATACTCTTGAGATAAATGCAACAGATATAAATAGTTCAACTATACTATTCACAACTCTAAAACCTAGACTAATCTACTCCTTTTACAAAAATGGATACCGAAATAACCTAAAACTACAAGCCCAAATAGAGGAGCTGATGGACTCTTCAGATGAACTAAATAAAAAATATAGAGATAACTATCTTAATCTGACCAATATGATAATAGAGATGTTATTATATACAGAGAGTTCCACAAAAGATACCAAAAGAGAGATTATAGATAATCTAAAAAATATATCGACTCAAAATAGTAAAATAGTAGATGTAGCAAAAGAGTGTCTATCTACTCTATCTTTAGAAGATAATAATAGAAGTAGAGAGGCTCAAAAAATTATGGATTGTATCGAGCCAAATATCAAAGAGAGTTCAAATCAATTTACATTAAATATACAAAATAGCCCTACAAAAGCAAAGGAGAGAGAAGTAGCCATTGCATATTTAGATTTATACCTATCATGTGACCCAGAAGATGAAAACTCTATTCTCAAAAAATTTGAAAACAATACTACAATGGATAGTCGACTATGGTATGCTACAACCCACACAGAGATTGATAGTAATAGTAGCTCATTACTCTATGAAGGTGCTAAGAGCATAATCAATGACTATATAACTAAAATGTCAAAACTTGCAGAGAGTGTATCAAAGGGATTACCACAAGATAGTTTTTTGAATAAAGAGGGTGTAGAAGATATGAAAAAAATATCCATCAGTGCAAAACCTATAAAAATAGAATATTGGGAAAATAATACAATACTTTGGACAGCCATAGATATAAATAATAGAACAGGAGCCGATGTAAATATTACTAGCTTAGAACCCAAAATTATTATAGAAAATAGAGAAATTCCTATACCTAATAGTCATCTATATACAGTATTAGAGCAGAGTTACTCAAGAGCAAATAGTGCTGTAAATATGCTAACACCTATCTTTATAGATGATACAACACTGCTAAAAGAAAAGAATAAACTCTCCATAGAAATCTACTATAGAGCAAATGATGAAACGTTTCAAACCGACTCAAAAATAGTTGTAGATTTTGACCTAAATGAGATGGAAAGTGAAAAGAAGGTAAAAAAGTTTAATAAAAATAAAATCTCTTTATCTAAAAGTATGGGAATAGTTGAAGAGAAACAGAAACTATATCTTCCAACTGTTAATTTAGGATTTAATATATTAAATAGAGATAATGTTAAATGGATAATTAGACCAAATGATATAAGGATAAAAAGAGATAATGAGGGTAAACTATATGTATATCCCTCTCTAAAACCAGAAAATAGTTATGAGACTAAATTCTTCGAGGTATCAAACAAATTAGACCCCTACTCTATGTCAACTACATTTGTACTAAACATTATTAGAAAAAAACCCAAAGTAATAAAAGAAGAGATAGATCCAAATAGTTTTCCTATAACAATAGAGTATATAGCTGAACATCCTACGAATAAACTAGTATCCGAAGATTGCAAAACAAAAAAATGGAGAGTATGGAGAAACCTAAAATTTGCACTTAGAAATAAAATATCTACAGAGGAGAATATTATGAATAGTATACAGGGTTGCGTAGATATACAAAAACTTGTAGAGGAGGAGGATTATGAGTATAGGGATGCTGTTGTCAATATAGTCCAAAACAATAGGTCTATGTTTAGATAAACCTATTTATATTTTATTCAGAAACCAACTTCATGAGCAAAATAAAATTACGCACATGATAGTAGCTATCTACTACTCTCCAATCAAGAGTAGAGATAGCTTCTTCTAAAAGGGGAAACTCTTCATTATTTATCAAGACCTCTGTTATCTGTCTCCCATCACCTATATTAGTCTGAACCACTCTCACTGCATATATGTCAGCTTCTAAAGAGATAGATTTTATCACCTTTTCAGTTGTAGCAAACATACTATCAGTCACCACCTCCTCTATAGGTTGATTACCTCTATATCCATAGTTACTTACAACAACCTGCCATCTATAACCATTTATCTCCCATATATCTGTACCAACACCATTTTCAACTCTTTTAGCTTTATCCCAAAATGCCATAATAAGTGTATGAAGCACATTGACCTCAAACTGCTCAAAACAGTCATCTATCCCCTCCTCAACAGTTGAGGTCTCTGCTACAAAAGACTCAATAAATCTCTGATTTGGAAACAACACATGTATATCCAATTGAACAACAACAGACTCCTCAAACCTCTCCATTTCAAAAGCTTGTGATGCAATACCAGGAAAGAGACCATCTACAAAATAGTACTCCTCTATCCTCTCTAGTTGCATATCAAACTGAGCTAAAATCTCTAGTAGCCGTTTATTTGTCTCTATATCTAATAACTTACTCATTCTATATCCTATTTTGTTTTGAAAATAGTACTAGAATAAGACTTAAGCAGAGTATACCTGTTGACCAATCTCCTTGTATCTACTATAGTAACTCTCCACAAAATTAAAAATTTCATCTTTTTTAGGAAAATAGACCCCATCTATCTTTTTAGTATATTTAGATAGATAAAAGTTTGCATCCATCTTGTCTATATAGTTTTGAGCTAAAGTCTCATAAGCTTTTTGATAAGCCTCTCTCATCTTGTTATATCCATTATAGTTGATTTTAATCTGTCCATCATAAGTTATAACACCTGAACTAAACAGAATATCTAAATGTATAAGCCCCTCACAGTAATATGGCAAAACCTCACCAACTTCACGCCAAGCCATCAACCCAACAGCACGAGAGACCAAATCATCTATCATATGTCTCTTTAGCTCATCTTTTTCATTATCAAAAAATGCCATAAGCCCACCAGCAGTAGCCTTGAACTCCTCTATATTTTTAAACTGCCCACTAGAGTTCATCACCATCTCTGTATTGGAGTCTATCCAAAGGATATGACCAAATTCATGACCAATAGTTGAAATATCATATATCTCTTGCCATAGCTTAGGATTATTCTCAATAAGCTCTCTCTGTCTCTTTACAAAATCTAATCCCATAGTCTCAACAGAGAGTTGCATAATAGGTTTTGCCTTTTTACTCTCCATTACAAAATCAGCATAGGCAAATATCTTTTTGCCAAGCTCTGTAGAGACCTGCTCATCATTGGGTACTACTTGAGCAGAGAAAAGACCATTGAACTCTGCTGCATAGTAGAGCATTGGTTGACCTATATAGAGCTGTGTCTCATCTATCTGTATATGATTTTTCTCTATAGTAGATAAGGCATCTCCTACTATATCCTCTGCCAATTTTACTGAAAAGTTTTTGATATTTTCTCGTGTCATAGAGCCACTCTGTAGTTGAGGATTGACTATTCGTAAATCCCACTCCAAAGCAACAGCTTTTCTAAAATGGTCTTCATAATACTCTAATGGATGACCAACCTGTATAGGTGTAGTAATCTTCATCCAAGCTCTATCTACATTCGCCCAATAACCTATAAGTTTTTTTGGCTCTTTGATAGAGAGAGCTTTTTTGATAGATACCAAATATTGTATCCACTCATCCTTTTGCCCAAATACATCATCACTCTCCAGACTCAAAGCCTCCACACAATCCTCTATTATAGAGACTAAATCAGCTACCTCATTATGAAAAGCGTCACAATATGAGGTACTTCTATAGTGTCCACTATCATCTTTTATCAACACAGAGTAACATCTATCACCAACCTCTCCATTTGGGTCTAAATCCAATAATCCTTCATTTTGAAGCATACTAAAAATAGCCTTCTCGTCACCATCATGCTCTTTTATTAAATCACGATTGACTCCCGAGATTATATGTGCAGTCCAAGCAGATTGCCACTGACTCATAGATTCACCAATATTGTGTACACCCTCTATTAGAGTTCTGTAAAATGGCGTTAATAGATTTTCACTCTTTATCCAAGCTATTAGATACTCGTGTCGAAGTAGGTGCATATCTTTGACGAAAAGATACGCATCCTCCTTTTTGGCTATTATCTCATCTTCACTAAAACCCTCTTTTTGAAGTACCTGCTCTAGTGCATCTTCACGCAGATTGACTAAGCGTGTTAGAGCAGCCATTGTAGTATCACTATTTATCGGTAATTTTAATTTGGATAGAAATTTATCTACCAAAGCCTCTGCCTTGATATGCTCACCATCTAAAAGTTTATAGTAATCATTTAATTCTTTTTGTCTATCTTGAAGCTCATTATATATTTTCTGTAAATCTTGTATAAATTGTTGTCTCATTTTTTCCCCTTTCTTTGGAAATTAGAGTTTAATATTATATGATTTATCTTTAGATTTTGTTTAGTTTTTGTATTTAAATGTATTTTTTTATACTTACAAAACAATTTGAGTTAAAGCCAAAAAGATTAAATGTTTTTTTGTTGTTTTTGATTTTAATTAGTCGGCTTTAGCCGACCAAAACTACTACTCACCATCTATCATTTTATCTGCCTCTTTAAAGATTTTATCAATATTATCTCTTATCCATTTTTTATCCATCCACTCCTCTGGACGAACCTCTATACCTTGAACCAAAACACCAAAGTGCAAATGGTCACCAAGAGCTAATCCAGATGTTCCTGTTTGAGCAATAGGAGTACCAGCAGTTACATCTTCACCCTCTTGTACCAAAATATTTGAACAGTGACCATATATCGTAAATAGACCCATCCCATGGTCTATCATAGGCATATTACCATATATTCCATTATAGTTACTAAATACAACCCTACCATCATTTGAAGTGATAATTTTCGCCATCTTGGTACTTGCCATATCTAATCCTACATGGTATGATTGAGAGACCTCATTACTCTTGTCTCCATAGTAGTAGTGCCTCTCATCACCATAACTTGCTACCTTTGCTGCATTTCTTAGAGGATAAAATGCTTTTATGCTCCACGAATCTATCATTTTATCTGATATTTTCTGTGCCAAAGAGTGGATAAGCTTCTCATTCGTTATTCTCATATTCTCATTAATCACTTTTAATTTCTCTACTCTATCTGTTATTAGAGCATATTGAGGGTCAGAATTTGCCAAATCAGATATTTTTCCATCAATAAAATTATCTCTAGCCTTAATCCAAGAGACCTTATAGTTTCTAGTTTTAGTATAAAATGGCACATTCATTACTCTTTTATTTCCGGCCATATCAGTAGCAATGATTCTAGCAGAAAAGTTCTCTTGAGTAAACGGCCACGCTACTAATGCAGCATAGTAACCACTCTTTTTATAAGGAACTACCTTAAATTTTCTGCCTTCTGCCTCCAAATAGAACTCTTTTAGTGCTTTATCTTTTACTTGAAAAATAACTAAACCAGAACCACCCTGCATAATAGAGTAGGAGTTTGACAAGACATTTACATCTGGTCTCTTATAATCTATCTCTACAAAAATATCCTTTTTTGCTCTATTTCCCTGAAAAAATCTCCAATTACTCTTATCTGTTGCTGTTACAATCAGCTTAAAGGAGCCTAACTTTGGATTTAACCTAACACCTTTGAGTGGTTTTTTAGGATATTCAACCTTGATAACCCTTCTTTTCTGATTTGGTTCAAATATTATCTCATTTGCTACAATAATGGTGTTCTCTCCATCAGACATTTTAACCTCATATGATTTTAATCCCGAGTTATCAGTAACTATTATCTCAAGAGGATCTCGTCTATTCCAATATATATTATCTTCACTCTCAATAACTGGTGCTTCTCTCTCAAAAGCTGGACTAGTAAATATATAACCACCAGCTCCAATAGCCAATCCCAATATTATAACCCATGTACTTTTAGAACTTTTTTTATTACTACTATATGATCGTCTTCGTCTCATTATATCAATCCCATTGTTTTATTAATTTATGTGCAATCATATCGGATAGAACATTAAAATATTGAATATCTATGAATTTTCCACCTTCATAGAGAGGTCAATCCAGTTAGCTTGATGAATTAAAGCACCTGAAGAGATAGCATCTACTCCTGTTTTTGCAATATCTTCAATAGTCTCTAGTGAAACATTTCCACTAGCCTCTATTAATATATGAGGATAATTTTCATCTCTAAAAGCAACTATCTCTACTATATCTTCATTACTCATATTGTCACACATCACAATATCAGCCCCTGCCTCCATAGCATCTCTAACCATCTCTATACTCTCACACTCTATCTCTACTTTTGAGGTAAATGGAATCTTTTTTCTAACCTCTCTCATAAACTCATTTAGATTATCTATGGTTTTTAAATGTGTATCTTTTAGCATCAAACAGTCATCTAAACCCATACGATGATTTATACCACCACCACATCTTACAGCATACTTCTCAAACTCCCTAAGCAGTGGTCTTGTTTTTCTCGTATCGAGAAGCTTTATACCATATGGCTCTACCTTTTTGACAAACTCTGCTGTTAGTGTCGCTATAGAACTAGCATGAAGAGCTATATCTAAAATAGAGCGTTCTAGTGAGAGTATCTTTTTAGAATCACCAGAGATGAAGAGTAGCTTATCTCCTATCTCAAATGAATCACCATCACCTACCTGCCAATCCAACTCCAAACCATACATATTTGCCAATGAATCAATATACTCTTCTCCTCCAAAAACTCCATGACTCTTTGCTACAATATACGCTCTAATCTCTTTTGAGCTAGAGATACGAGAAAAGAGGTCTCCCCTCCCTATATCTTCTACTACCATCGCCTCTATAAATTTATCTTTTAACAACTTTTTTTCCTTTTTATATTTAACAACATCTGAATAATGGGTTTAGCCAATGACAATGCTTTGGCACGGTGAGATATACTACTCTTAATCTCACTATCCAACTCACCTAGTGTCAACTCATAACCATAAGGAATAAACGAAGGGTCATAGCCAAATCCACCCTCTCCTCTAAGTTCTGATATAACCTCTCCGTGCATCCAACCATGCACTGTATACTCTCCATATTTGGAGACAATAGCTATACAAGCAGTATAATAGGCCTCTGCTCTATCAACCTCTTTAACCTTAAGGTTTTCAATTAATTTCAAGAGATTATCTCTATCACTAGCCCCCTCTCCTGCATATCGTGCAGAGTAGATATTAGGCTCATTACCTAATATGGGAACCGATATACCACTATCATCAGAGACCACTATATACTCCCCCTCTAGCCTATTATAGATAGTTCTTGCTTTTATTAGAGCGTTCCCCTTAAATGTATCTGCATCTTCAACTATATCTATATCTCCAAGTAGCTCTCCAAAGGCTATAACCTCATCTCTACACATCTGATTAAACTCTCTCAATTTTCCTCTATTGCCTGTGGCAAGTACTATCTGCATAAAAACCTAACTTTTTTTGCAAATAATAGAATATTTTTCCTAAATATAGTTTAAAATTTACTATTTTTTTATATAATAGGATAATTTTTATCCTAATTGGAGACTCAAACATGTTTAAACAGATATTACCTCTTAGTTCTATTATTGGGCTGAGATTTTTTGGACTATTTATTGTTCTACCCGTTCTATCAGCTTATGCACTAGGCTTGGAGGGTGCAACTCCACTTCTAGCAGGTGTAGCTATGAGTGGGTACGCTTTTACCCAAGCTATTTTCCAAGTACCATTTGGAATCCTAAGTGATAAAATGGGAAGAAAAAAGACACTACTTATAGGTCTATTAATCTTCATTCTAGGCTCTATAGTCTGTGCTATTAGTGATAATATCTATATACTTCTAATAGGTCGTTTTCTACAAGGTGCAGGAGCTATCGGTTCTGTTGTTACAGCAATGATAGCTGACCTCGTAAAAGAGGAGCAGAGGGCTCATGCTATGGCTATTATGGGAGGAGTTATTGCTATGAGCTTCTCAGCTGCTATGATTATCGCTCCTATTGTGGGTGGTAATTGGGGTGTTGATAAACTATTTTGGCTCACAGCCATACTCTCTATCCTTGCTATCGCTGTTTTGTTTACAGCTGTTCCTCAACCACCTACAATTATTCATAGCTATAGTGAAAAAGAGTCAAAGATGCTTGAGGTCTTCAAAGACAAAGCACTAACTAGGATGTATATCACTTTTCTCTTTCACTCATCTATTATGACTATGGCATTTTTTATTATCCCTATAGTCATGACACAGAGCGTTGCGAATGGTGGCTTTGGTTGGGAAAAAGTAGAGCTATGGAAGGTCTATCTACCTGCTATAGTTCTCGGTATATTAGCTATGGCTCCATCTGCTATATTTGGTGAGAAGTATGGAAAAGGCAAAGAGGTCTTTATGCTCTCTGTAGCTTCTATATTTATAGGTTTCTTGGCTATGGGATTTGCTACATCTGCTACACTCTTCTCTATAGGGGTATCTCTCTTTATGATTGGTTTTATGTCATTTGAACCACTACTACAGAGTTTTGTAAGTAAATTTGCAAAAGTACACCAAAAGGGTGCAGCGATAGGTGTTGCCAATACATTTGGATATATAGGTATAACAGTTGGTGGACTACTCGCAGGTTGGATTATGCAGAGTTATGACAGAGCCACCCTAGCTATAGTAGTATCTCTTATAGCTATAGGGTGGTTTCTATGGGTGGCGACTATGCCAAGTCCAAATAATCGTGGAAATGTATATCTCCCTCTAAATATATTTGATAGAGAGAAGATAGCAAAATTAACAGAACATAATGCCATATCTGAAACATATATCAACGAAACTGAGAATATTGCCGTTGTAAAATATGAAAAAGATATGATAGATGAGGATGAGGTTAGAGGATTATTAAGTTAATCAATTCTGAACTAAATAGTTTTTATGAAAAAAATTCTCAATATTATTTCTGTCGATTAATATTTTTAAGGGGTGGGTATACGCCTCTAGTTAACATATAGTTAATACTATCATACTAAAATTGCCCATTAAAAACATAAAAAAGGATTTCAATGTCAATAACCTCCCCCAATCCTTGAAGGATATGGAGGAGGCTTGATTGACCAGATTAAGAGGCTAGAGATAGTCAACTACGATATTTTTGTTATCACACCTTGGGGTGCTTCTCCAGCTCCAAGCTCTGTGTAGGCTCTTTAAGTTGGGTTAAAGCCCTGTGAACCTAAGGACGATTTGCCATTGCAAACAAGCATCTATATCACTATCGAGGAGAGAGTCGCAAGACCGTCACCACCGAAAGGTGCGTTAATTTGAAAAAGGATTGTAAATGGTTTTTGTATTAAGCAAAAACAGAACACCTTTAGCCCCCAC
>Ga0256845_1000666_pt1 | contig 30822 bp, 24 predicted proteins | sample RiftiametaG_FD_189101 | JGI IMG/M metagenome (GOLD analysis project Ga0256845, IMG submission 189101) | Tube worm associated microbial communities from hydrothermal vent at the East Pacific Rise, Pacific Ocean - Riftia | ecosystem: Host-associated > Annelida > Integument > Unclassified ...
CGATCAAATCTGCCTCACCATAGACAACCCGGCCCAGAATGAGCGCCTCCGTTTCGACAATGGTGTTGGAGCCTGCTCGACCCATTGAAATCAGACTTTTTGTTGTAACGTGGAGAGAGCCTGCGCTGCTGGATGAGCTGCTAACGACGGTTGAGTCGCTGGAAAAACCTCTGCTGGCGCTGATGTCCGCTGTCGAAAAGGATGTAAATTGAGAGAAAGCTCTTGAGGCATGTCTCGGCCGCGAGGTTTCAAAACGATGCTCAAGGCAAGTGTGAAGAGTATAAGGAGCAGGACAAAGGCGACCGCGACACCCACTCGCCGACCGCGCGCAGGTTTTTGCGCTGAGGGTAGGGGCAGGGGAGTCACCCAGGCGACTCGCCGACTGGAAGTGTAGCGCGCTAGTACGTCGTCAGCTGAGACGCCAACAGCTCGCGCGTAGGATTTCAGGAAACCGCGTACAAAAACTTCGGCGGGGAGTTCGTCGAACTGATCGGACTCGATGCGCTCGACGCTTGCGACGGGTACACGTGTGGCTCTCGCAAGTTCAGCGATGCTCATGCGCCGCTCTTCGCGTTTTTCACGAAGATATTGTCCGAGGGAGGCCATAGGGGAGTATGTACACTACCCACAAAGCAAGCGAAGGAAAGACGTTTACGACTCGGATGATGGTGATTTAAGCTTCCGCGCCACAAAATCTGTCAAGATAAAAATGAGCTAGTTTTCTGCTCAATCGAGAGAACCAAGTAGGGATTCGCAACGTCGCCCGGTGTCGCTCGTTTTGGCCAGTTCAATACATCTATCAAGATCAGATCGCGCGTCTTCTTGTGCACCCAAGGCTACCTGAACTTGAGCTCTTTCGAAAAATGCATCCTGTAATTTGTTGCACCCTGCCGCGTCGGTCTCGAGCGCTCGGTCCAATGCCTCAAGAGATGATTCGAGGGCACCCGAGCGGTGGTAAGCGACTCCCAGGCGAAAACTTCCAACGCAAAAGAGAGGTTGCGCGGCCACGGCACGCCTGAGTGCGCGAATTGCCTCTTTGTTCTTGCCCATCTCTATATAGACCCAGCCAAGGTTTCCCCAGGCGACCTCGGGAGTGCCGTACAGAATGTTTTCTGTGATGGGCACCAGCAATTGAGCGGCTTCTGGATATTTTTTGCGGTGAATGAGCACTACCGCGAGGGTGTTTTGCGCCTCAAGGAAGTTTTCGCGGTGGGCGATTGCGTTGCGTGCGTGTTTTTCGGCCTCTTGAAGATGACATTCACCTATCTGAGATGTCCGACAGAAGTCCAAATAGAGCAGGGCGACCAAATGAGCTGCGTCTGCATTCTCTTCGTCGTATTCGACGGCTCTGAGTCCGTGGTCCAGAGCCTCACGTGTGCGCCCCAAGCGCTGCCAAAGATCGGCGGCGAGACTTGCCTCGCTCTTGCTCATTTTGATGGGATCACCCTTTTCTTTTGAGGAGAAGCTGGCGCAGGCGCTCAGGGATGCGCCGAGGGTAAGAACGACAGCCAGATCGGTGAGGATTCTTCGGGGGCTGTGAAATGAGAAGAGAGACATGAGAAGAAGTACATAACGAAGCGAAGGGGGTGTGGGCCAACTTTTAGCGGTAGTCTTTGCCGTGGGTAAGGCCCACTCGTGCAACACCGTCGATGTTCTTGCCCGCTAAAAAACCCTCGATGATGGGAAGAAGCTCGTTTTCGTAGACGGGGCCGGGCCAGAAGTATCTTAACTCGCCCCTTGCGTCGAAAAGGAAGGTAGCGGGCAGCATTCCCGGCCACTTGGGCGTCATGGCGTCCTTAAATGGACCCAATGGGCGCTGGGCCACGTAGATCGGCGACGGAACTCCGTGTTGCTCTGCAAATTCCAAAGCGGCGTGCTCTGTTTCGGTATCGTCTACAGACACAAAGATTACATCTACACCTTGGTGCCCAAGGCTGTCTTTGAGAGCAACGAGCATCGGAAATTCGCGACGACAGGGACCGCACCAACTCGCCCAAGCGTTGACAATCGTTGCCCGAGCGGTCGATTGGGCAATTTCTTTACGCAGCTCGAGCCCGCCAATGGAGTGTATTGGTCCTGACTTGGTGGATGGGGGCGGGGTACTGGTTGGTGCAGTTTCTTGAGCGGAAGGAGATGTCGCAGCGGCAACTCCGCGCGAGTGAGTCGGTGGGGTCCGTCTTGAAGATTTTCGACTGCACCCAGGAAAGAGAGCCACAGAAGCGCCAAGAGCGACCACTGCGAACAAGCAGTGGGGAACCGGAAAGTTGCTAAGCACTTCCATTTCGTACGCTAGGCAAAGTGCTTCCGTCAAACCCCAAAAAATCTTCTCCATAAATTGAAATGAACACTTGAAATCGGAACGCGAGCGGCTAAGTTCCGCGGGCTTTCAACGAGGGGTTCCCCTCGTTAGCCCTGCAGCTCCTCCCCAAAAATGGGAGCCGCTCTCGACGATTAATTTTCTTGAAATTTGGGTGATGAAGGTGTCCGGGGCGTAGCGCAGCCTGGTTAGCGCACTTGTCTGGGGGACAAGGGGTCGGGTGTTCGAATCACCCCGCCCCGACGGAACTAAAAAAGCCTCTCACTGAACGGTGAGAGGCTTTTTTAGTTCCATTCAAGAAAAATGCAGTCTGTGACATGTTCAAGACTAGGCAGCGTCCTCAGGGGCTTGTCCGTTGGGCGCTGGACAGAACCACAGGTACTGCTTGGTCGTCCCAGTAGTAAAATTGAACCTTTGTGCCTGCGATTTGACCATTCTCTTGAAAGTCGAGCGGACCCGAGGCGCCCTGATAGTCGACTTCCTCTCCTGCGAGCAAAAGCTCCTTCGCTTTGAGATAGTCCAAGGGGCCAAAAGAGATACCCGGCGGACTAGCAATTTCTCTCATTTTTAGTGCGATATCATTCATGTCCGATTGATCGCCGATCTCCAGGGCGAGGCCAAGAACTAGAAGCATATCGTACCCTGCTAAAACTTGCAGAGAGGTCCGCCATCGCTCCCCCACCGCGTTCGCTCCGTATCGATTGAGGTCGTCGTATTCGGCCCCACCCGCGAAAGGCACAGCAGCCCATACCCGCTCGGAGACACCTTCCCGAACAAAGCCATCTAGGTCCGTAAAGGCAAGACCTGGCCCAGCATACCAACGGCCCCCCCAGCCCAAATTGAGCGAAGCGCGCAGGAGTTCGATTCCCTCAGCTGCGATGGCACCGATAAAAAGGGCATCAGGGGCGTGGCTATGAGCCTCGCTCATGATCTGAACAACATCGAGTGGGCCTGTTTTTTCAGGAGGAGTGCGTACTACAATGAACTCACACGTGGCTTCAGTGCAAATCGTCTCCCAGGCTTCCTTGTAAATTTCGACGAGCCCTTTGCCCACGGCGTCCTGGGTGACATAAACGATTTTTTGGTAGTCCAACGAACGCCAATATTTTACAGTAAATAGTACTTCGCTGTTACTGAGTGGTGCAGTGCGCAAGAAGCGCCCCTCGATGTCGGGCGAGGCGAGCTCTGGGTTCGGGTTCAGCCAGTTGAGAACGAGACCATTTTGGGTGGCGTAGGTGTCCAGTAGAGCCTGGCTAGGGTCCGAGCGGGCAGCACCAATAGCAATCGCCAATTCGTCCTCGACCGAAGCTTCTTTTGCAACAGCCATGGTCCGAGGGCCGTTTGCCTGGGTGTCTCTTAAGGTGAGGTGTAGGTTTCTTCCGCGAATGCCTCCGCTCTTGTTGATCTCATCTACGGCAAAGAGGGCGGCCACATCCACGCCATCAAGAAGGGAAGAAATGCCACCGGAGTAGGGGAAAAAGAAACTAATATTCAAGTCAGTGTCGGAGCTGTTGCTTTTGGAATCGCAGCTAACGAAGAATATTGCGCACCCTAGGAAGAGCAATTGGCAGGGCTTGCGCCACCAGCGCCTAGAACCGCCTTGCACGCAGAGCATGCCTTATACAACGACGCAGCGTGGGAATTCTTAAATACATTGGTGCACCTACTCTTAAGGTGCCATGATGTAATGTATATGGTGGTCGCAAAAGAGCAGCTCGCGCGTTTTGGTCAGTTTGCTAGTGACAATACGGCAGGAATTTGTCCGCGAGCATGGCAAGCGATGAATCGCGCGGGGACAAACTTTGCGCTCCCCTACGGAGATGACTTCACTACTGAGGCCGCTTCGGACGCCCTGAGGGAGCTTTTTGAGATCGATTGTCAGGTCTTTTTTTGCTTCAATGGAACGGCGGCCAACAGTATGGCATTGGCGCACCTTTGTCGTTCCTATCACAGTGTAATTGCTCATTCCCTCTCGCATATTGAGACTCATGAGTGTGGTGGTCCCGAGTTTTTCTCTCAAGGGACGAAACTGTTGCTGGGTGAAGGAGTTGATGGAAAACTGAGCCCCGACTCCATCGAGGAAATTGTTTCTCGCCGCAGCGATATTCACTACCCCAAGCCAAGGGTTGTGAGCCTCACCCAGTCCACGGAAACCGGTACCTGCTACAGTGTGGACGAGCTGCAAGCAATAGGCGCTCTTTGCAAATCGCTTGGGCTTTCTATTCATATGGATGGAGCCCGATTTGCCAACGCAGTGGCGCGATTGCAAGTTGCTCCCAAATCTATCACCTGGCAAGCCGGCGTCGATGTCCTGTGTTTTGGGGGGACAAAAAATGGCATGGCAGTCGGGGAGGCTGTCGTGTTCTTTGATAAGAATTTGGCGCGAGAGTTTGACTATCGCTGCAAACAGGCCGGTCAACTTGCTTCAAAAATGCGATTTTTAGCCGCTCCTTGGCAGGAGATGCTCTCCTCGGGAGATTGGCTTGACAACGCTCGACAGGCCAATCGCATGGCGCAAAGTTTGGGCGAAGCCATGGCCCTGGTCCCGGGGATCTCCCTTGCTAGAGAGGTGGAGGTCAATGCCGTTTTTTTGAAAATTGAGGCCACTCTGGCTGGGCGTCTGAGGGCGCAAGGTGTGCAGTTTTACGACTTTATAGGAGAGAATACTCGGTGGATGTGTTCTTGGGCCACCACCGACAAGGATATTCAAAGTCTAGTGAAATTGGCTCATCGGGAGGCGGAGCAAATAGCTTCCCCATGAGCTTTCTCGGTGCGCGTTAGCTTGAACAGGAGGGCCTGGGGGCTAGCAGCCCAAATTTCCTCCTGGCTCGACCCCAAGTTGATTGGTGAAGTGTTTGTACGCGTTGATACGATTGTTGACCTTTGAAGGAGCCTGACCGTCACACTCGAGAGGACCGTTGACCTTGCGAATAGTCGCGCCAAAGCCGTTGCCCTTAACAATTTCCGAGTGGGGAGAGTCAAGAGGCTGGGGGGTCATCCAGAACCAAAGAGCGGTCTTGAAGGCCGTCGCTGAGTCGCTAGCAACCAAACTGGGTTGGCTCAGTAATGGAAGCCCCAGGGCGGCACCCGCAGCACCATAGTTGTAGTTCCAGGTAAGTTGTAGTGGACCTCTGCCGAAGTACTCTTGCCCGCTTGCGCAGGGGTAGTCTTTACGAGAGCTGTCACAATAGACACCCCCGGCGAGCTCATTGATGTACGTGAGACCTGAATTGACATTAGTGGGTGGGCTACCCGTTTCCTGAATAAAGTGTGCGAAAAGAGCAGCTACGTCACGGAGCTTATCGTCATTCGTTCCTTCTCCGCAAAATGTGGGAAACTGCGCGGCCGCAGAAACGAAACCGGCGTAAGTGTAGAGGGCGTTACGCGACGGAAAAAGGCTCTCAAATTGCGTGCGACTGATCAGATCTGCGCAACTGCCGCTGCTCTCGGTGGTGAACGCCACATCATCAATCCAAAAATCGAAATTGTCCTTGTTGTCGGTAGGAGCAAAGTTGATAGCCATGATCTTACTCTTTACTTCGTATCCTCGGGGGGCTGCTATGCCCCAACCCTTTTGGGCCAGTTCTGCCCAGGTTTTTGTGACCTCCTGCCAGCCATCTTTTAGAATTACGTCGGCGCTGAAGTGGTCATAGCAAAGGAGATCGCCATCGGGACACATTCCTCCTGCGGAGACTTCTGTGGTGGGTGGGGTGGAGATTGAAAATCGTACTGTTTTGCCTGCGGTGCCTCGAATACGAAACTTAACGCCGGCGTAGGCGCTTGCGTCATAACATTGGCCTAATGGCACACCAAAGGTTGCCCAATTGTCTGGCTCACCAGCCTCAACTCCTAGTGACACAGCGCCTCCCGATAGATGCAGCGCACTTTGTTCTAGCTTCATAGTGCCGAGGGGACTGTCCGTTCCAATTGCGCGAGCCTGAAACCATTCCCCATCGCGGCTGTCGATGACGTTGATGCGCATATCGCCGTCCTCGAAGGCGTCGATGATTTGAGAGATCCCGTCTCCCTTTACGACACAATCACAGCGATCCGTCTGGGGAACGCACTCGCCGTCCGTAGAAGTGCTGCCTCCCGTTGAGGTGGAAGCTCCCGCGCCCGAACTCGATCCCGTTCCAGCACCAGTTCCAGAACCAGCACCAGTTCCAGAACCACTGCCAGAAGTTGCACCTGCCCCCGAACCGGATTTACCACCGGTGCCCGTTTCTAGACCACTACCAGTTTTGGGTGGGGCTGTGGGTAAGACATCAATCTTTAAATCGTTGTCGGTATCTAAACCGTCAATGATGCCATCGTTATCGAGGTCTATGCCTATAGCGTCTCGCCGACCATCGCCGTTGGTGTCCACTGCGATTCCATCCGCAATGCCGTCCCCATCTACATCTACTTGATCGAAAATTCCGTCGCCGTTTTCGTCTACGGCCTCGCCCAGGCTATCGGGCACACCGTCATGATTTGCGTCCAAAAAAACATTCGCACCGTCGTCCGTTTTTGGGGAAGGCTGCTCGGAAGTGCCTCCGCAGGCGGCGAGATAGGTGAAGGTGCTCAGCCCAGCGAAGCTTAGGGTGCGGTAAGGATGTTTCATAACGTCAGGCTAGTCTAACAAGGGACCGAAACCAGTAATATCGGCAGCTTGTTGGGTGAACACTCACTGGATATTACTGGAGAGGGAACTCAATGAGGAATTGTTCACCAACATTAGAAATGCGGTGGCGAAAACGTCCAGGCAAGGTGAGGAGCTGACCAATTCGCCAGGGCTTTGGCGCTCGCCACATCTTTGACAGATTGCCTGGACTTCACGTTTAAAATAGCTGAAATTCGCCGGATAAAGCAAGGGAGCACAACCTGGCTTAGTTGTTGCTCCGCTCAGGGAGTAGGTCGAAGGACTACTCATCTGAGGGGCGCATGCATGCAAGGTCAAGGAATAGCTAGGGATGAAGCGGGGCAATCTGCGGTAGAGGCGATGTTAGCTCGAGCACGTAAAATTGCAGGAGACTTCGAGGGCGCTCTAATCAAGGAGCAGGACAAAAATATCGAGTTACCAGACTTGGTTCGACCTGGGGAGCTCATGTGCCTTCTGGACCACGTAGAGGGGCATGCGGAAGTTCTGTCTCTTGACTGTTTCAGTACACTGTTGTGGCGACGTACGAGCACGGTCTCGGGCGTCTTTCTTGTCGCCCAAAACTCTCCAGAATTTCGAGAATTCGGTTTGACTGCCACTTTACGCGAAGAGGCAGAATTAGGCGCGAGATCTCTCGCATTTGTGCGACGAGGAACGCGGGAGGTTGGACTAGCTGAGATCTATTCGTTCGCCTTTCCTGAATTGAGGGAGGCAGATATTTCCAAACTTTGTCTCGCTGAACTCGCAGCGGTGAATCACTGTTGCAACGTTTTTTCTCCGATAGGAGATGCGATTCATGCCGCTCAATCAAAGGGCATGAAGGTTGCCGTTGTGAGCGACTCCCCCCTGAATGAGGGGCAATTGCGCTGGCTCCTTGGGCAGCAGCTTGCACCGGATGATTATGATGCCATTGATATGGTGCTCTGCTCCTGTGATGTGAAGCTTTCCAAGAAGGATGGTTTGTATGGCGAACTCTCGCGCCAATTGGGGGTTAAAAGAGAAAGAATTGTGCATTTGGGTGAGAATGTTCAGTTGGATAGAGACGCCGCTCGGATGCAGGGGGTAGCAGGGATACATTGGGAGACTCAGTCTGTGGTGGCGGACGATGTCCTGAGGCTCAACGAGAGCGCTGGACGAATGATTCTGCCCGAATTGGGAAGCGAACGCCCCTTTACATCCCCCTATCGCGGGATATTCATGGAGAAGGAGCATCAAGAGGGGGGGGCCTATCTTTTGGGATATTTGGGGCTTGGTCCCGTATATTTTTCCTTTGCTAAGTTGCTGCAAGGGGAAGTGCGGCGGCTGCGTGCCGCCGGTGAGAGACCCAAAGTAGCATTTTGGGGTGCGCAGTCGTACCTGGCTCGATGTTCTTTTGAGGCATTGGGTGATGGGGAAGCGTGCAGCACTGTGGAGTTGAGTCTTTACGCCGTTCGCGCGGCATCGTTCGTCGACTGGGAAACGATAGAGAGGTATCTGGTAGAGGAATTTTCAAATGCTTCCTTAAAAGAACTCTGTAAACAATTTCTCCTCCGAGAGGACGAAGTACAGCGAGTTGTCGATTCTTGCGCGGGGCGAGAAGCGAGTGTGAGGTCCTTGGTGCTTGAACTGAAGCAGGGGGGCCTTATTACGAGTATTGTTGAGCGATCGAAGGCCTACCGCGAGCGGCTATGGAGGCACCTAGAGAAACAATGCGCGCTAGGTGAGGGGGATACTCTTGTGATCGTCGGGATCGAGGGTGAATCGGCGGTACAAGAGTTGCTCGCTACCAAGATCTTGTCTGAACGAGGAGTTGGTCTATTTGGCTGCTACCTCTTCGCTCTACCTCGGCCGCGGTGGCAGAGCGATCGCGTGGGGGTGCTCGATGCCTCTTGGTGTGAGTCCCGGGTGATGGACACGCTTATTCCGTTTCTAGGCACATTAAAAACACTGAGTTCTTCAGGGCGGGGAGAAGTGAGGGCTTATGAGGACTCAGGGGAACCTTTGTGTGAGGAGAAAGAAATTCCCCCAGAACTGATAGCTTGCATTCAACCCATTTTATCCCATTGTGTTCGCTTCGTGGTCCAGACGGAAGAGTCCTTTTCCAAGGCCAGAAAAGGACCTCCATTGGGAGAGCTACGAGAGGCATGCCTCGCCGGGCTGACTCGTCTCATCTATTTTCCGCAGGCAAAAGAAGTGGAACTCTTGGAGAGCCTTCGCATGAACGCCTCGTTGGATGGATCTGAGAAAACGGAAAGCAGGTTTCCCTACTTTGACTCTCAGAGGGGGCTTGACGCTTTGCGTCGTCGTGGGGTGCTCTTCTCCACGAGGCAGCGAATGGGAGTGTCCTCTAGTTACCCAACTGAGCTTCGCGCCGCTGGGGTCGAAGCCTCGGTGCTTTTGCTGGCTCAAAGCCGATACGGTGTGAAGCTAACGCCCGCCGATTTTTCGCAAAGGGGGGAGCCTATTGGTGTCCTTGCTTTACGGGGCGAGGAGGCGACCGGTACAGAACTTTACGCAAAGGCGACGCACGATGGGTGCTTTTCTTTGGAAATATCAGTGGGAGCCTGCGACTTCAACGTGGGTTTGCTTTTTGGGAGAGCTTTCAAATACATACAACTTTATTCAGTCGATCTGATCGAGGCTTCGCAACTTTATGCACCTGGCGAAGACCAGACCGTGTGCGAAGTTCTTCACGAAATACAGTGTGAAGGCGCGACGGATTGTGGCGAAGGCTTACTCTCGTTTGGCGACCGAGATGGATTCATCTTTCTTTCGCCTGGGGCTCATCGGCAAGGGAACAAGTCGTTCATTTATCGTGTGGTGTTTCGTCCTTTGGTGCGGCGTCAGGAGGGGGCCGATATATTGAACTTAAACCCTTGAGCTTATGTATGTGTAGGAGTGTGACCGGGTTAGTCTGCGCCGCGAAGTCATGAGGCCCGCGGGGCCTCGGCGGGTGCTCTTGCCAAAAATGGCTTCGAGGTTCCCATTGAGTGACGGCGGAGGAAGGTGTGCCTACACTCAGAACATGCAGGCTAGGGTTCTTCTTGTATCGTTGGGTGCGACTCCCGAGGGATTGAAACGCGAATTAGAGCGGTTGAAAGTGCATGTCGTTCCATGCGCGTTTTCTGATACCGAAGAGATGTGTGTCGGCGAAGGGCCCGATCTCATTGTGCTTTGTGGAACCCGCGGAGCGATAGAACTAGCAATGATACTGGACGACCAGGCGGTCGAGTGCCGGGTTCGCATGGTGATCGTCTCTGAGAGAAAAGAACTTGCCAAACTACGTGGCCTCAATCGCGATATAGTTATCTCATTGTTGGCGTTGGAGACGTCGGACCATGTTGTTGGGCAGAGAATTGAGTCCTTGGCACGACGGGCCGCAAGAAGGAGACCGCAAGAATCACCCTCGCTAGGCGATGTTGAGAAGAAGACCTCATTGGGGTTGCCTTCGGGGCAAGTTGCCGTCGCTAAAATTCAACTAGCAAAAGGCCGAGTAGCCGCGTCACCCCCATCGCCCGCCAAGACAGCGGCTCTTGGTGCAACCAGCTCTGAAAAGAAGGGCCTGGACGGCGCGGCGGCAATGGATTCTCCGAAATCGGGGCAAAAAGATCTTGACCCCGCGGCCCCTGGAGAATTGGACACCTCCAATGCCTTGAGCGCATTAGAGGATCTGGATAGTCAGAAATTTGAGATCACTCCGGCAGTTGTCGCTGCCGCTCAAGCTTCAATAGCCGCGCAGGATTTTGCAGAGACTCCGCTACCACCAGCCGAAACGGAAGCTTCAGAATCTGGGGAGCGACCCGCCGAAACGGAACCACCAGAACCAGAGGAGCCACCGGAACCTGGCGAGGCGCCAGATTCTGGAGAGCTGAAAGTTGGTAAGAAGAAGGACCCGAACGACTCAGTTGAAGTTCAAGACGTGGAAAAGTCCGCGGCTGTTGATCATGGCGGCGAAAAAAGAGCCAATCGGGAGCGAATCGCTCTCCCCGCAGAGAGGGCCGTCGAACCTTCGCCAGAAACACTAACATTCGGAATGCCTCAGGAGCATTTTTCGGAAGGAGTTTCCCTGGACGCGGGGGAAAGCTCACCCAAGCCTCCACCCCTGGGGAGCTCGGAGGCGGTTCCCGCAAGGCAAGACGATGAGCCCCAAGAAGATTCGTCCGCAGATGCCTCATTCAGTGATGTATCAGAACTGACAGTCAATGCTCTTCCTGATTTGTCTGAGGTGAGTGCTTCGAACGGGGCGCTGGCAGAAAAAAAACGGGGTGGTCGACGTTTGCTCTTTGTAGTGGCAGCCTTGGCGGCCGGGGCCGCTGGATATTTGTCTCAGAATATGGGCTGGGTCAACGAAGCAGGTTACGGCGAGGGGTCTCAAGGTGATACCCAAAAGCCAGCCGTTCGACCGACATCTGTCGTCGCAGCTACACCACCGGAGGGACCCGCACAAACTGAGGCGGACGCTGCCCTCGCAGAGCCCCTGTCCGCTCGCGAGGTAGCGAACTTACCCGTCCCCTCCAAGCCAGAAAAACAGAAAAACGTATTTTGGGTGGCAGACGTTCACGCTCCTGGATGTCGCGAGGTGGTGGCAGAGCTGTCCCCATCGGATAGCCGAGATCCAGTTCACGAGGCGAGTTTACTTTGGGCTCAGGCGAGGAAACTCATTGTAGGCGGAAAAGATCAGGGAGCCCAGCTCTTGATGTGTCAGGCCGCGTTGCTCAACCCATCAAGCTTGGCCGTCGAGGGGCTCGCTCAGCATTATCTGAGGGTGGGGAGTCTAGCCCGATCGCTCACATGGGCAGACAAGGCATTGCAGATACGTCCCGGTCAGATTGAAATTTTGAATCTGAGGGGCGATCTCTTCAATCTGATGGGCGAGGTGGAGAAATCTCGACAGATTTGGTTGGAGGTGCTTCACGTTTCTCCCGATCAAGAGGCAAGGATCGCCTCGATATCGAAAGACTATTCAGTGGAGGCCGGGCGCCATTTGCGCAGAGGGGATTTGCATCGTGCGGAGCGATGGTACAGACGCTCCATCACCTTGGACCCCGAGAACTTGGCCGGCATGATGGGGCTTGCCAAGGTATATGCCCGCTTGGAGAAACCCGCGTCCGCCCGCGCTTTTTGTGAAATGTCTCTTCGCCTCAGTGATGTGATCCCCGAAGTGCATGTCCTTCTTGGAGAACTGGCCCTTGCAGAAGGAAATTCAGCGGAGGCCAAGAAGCGATTTGAACGGGCCTTAAAAGTTCGGCCTGGTTTTTATCCAGCAAAACGAGGTCTGAGAGCTAGCTCGCAACAGTAGGTCCCCCGCGGGGGGTACCCAGCGGGGCTAGCGCAAGTTCCTTTGAGGGGAGGAGCTAGCCCAAATCGTCTGTTGCGGGGCATCGAAAGCCTGTCACGCTATATTCCTTCCTGTCCAACCATCTTGTTGGCAGAGATCTGGCTAGCCGATGCACCCTCTACAACTACTGGCAGATTTCCATGAGCGGGGCCGTGCCTCATCGGACCTGATCATGCATCTGATTGGCGAAGACCTCTTAGATCTCGCGCAATTTTTAGTACGTGATTCGCGTCAGGCAGGTCTTACCGGCTGCTTGGCTCGTAGAGTTGAGCAGCGGCAAGCCGATTGGAAGGCTTCGGGCAGAGACACCACTACCAATCGTTGGATCCGCAAGGCTAGACGCTCTTCGGATTGGTTGAAATTTCGAGCAGCCTGCGGCGTCCTGAGCGTGGTCGACTTTGAGCGTTTATGGCGAGATACCACCTTGGCCCTTGCCACTACACCGCCTGTCGAGAGACTTGGAGTAGCCCGGCACTTGTACCAAGCTTGCTCGCCCCTCAGTTTGGAGTTTTGGAGCCAGTACTTCTCTTGGGATGCCCAAGAAGTTCGCGAGCGCTTGGGCGCTCTGCCCGTGTGAGTTTCCAGACTATGACTTCATTCGGTTCTAACAATGATGTGGTAGCCTCGGCTACTTTCTACTACGTAGCTCAGCTCGTCGAGCGAAAGAGCGAACGCAGCGTTGCCAAAATCACTGTCGAGATCGCCTAATTCTACTCGTCCTAACGCTCCCTGAGTTCCTTTGCCTGAGTCAGAAAACTCGTTGACTGCGTCGAGCCAAGAAGTTCCGCTCTGCAACGCTTGGAGGGCCTCAAGAGCGTAAAGACATGCTTCTTGAGGCGTGCGGGTAGCCCCTTGGGCCCGTTCTAAATTGTTGTGGCGCACCAGAATATGGGACACTGAAATTCTGTCGGGCGTGTCGGGTTGAGGAGAGCGCTCAGTAGCCGCTGCAGACATGCAGTCTTCGCCGGGGTCAGATACCGTCGAGAGGGCGGCACTTGAATTCTGAGAAATTCCCCCGCAGGCGTTGAGGGGGATCACGAGAAGGAAAGAACTCCAAGTCCAAAGGGGGAGACTCATCGCTTTTTATGAATTGGGTAGATTGAGTTTGACCACTTTACCCTTGGGAGGAATTGGATCTACGGGGGGTAAACCCAATACATGGCGTTCGATGAGGGGAAGGGCGTGGAGGGCGGCACCTTCGACCCTGAGCTCCGAAAAAGACCCAGGAAAATAGGCAATGAGTAGATAGATGCCTGCAAATGAGCGAGCAAAATACCCCATACCGTCTCCATGAACCAGGCGTCGAAACCCCGATTCATCAGCCTTGTGCTCTTTCCATGCCTTTCTGATTGCGAAGAGTGCTCGCGCGTGAACCAAACGTGTCTGACGGGCACGCAGCGGCCGGGAAGCCATTCGCGTCACGAGTGACTCGAGTCTATTTCTTTCGGCCCCATCAAAACCAGAAAGTGCGGCCACGCGGTCGTCTTCTCGCAAGCCGCTCACGACTGCCAGATCGATGCCGCGCGACCGACTGAGGGCGTCTAATTCAGCGACCGCCAAAAGGGTGTCGACGTCCTCGTCGGGATGACGACCTTCTGAACAGCCCCAAATAACGGGCGATTTCGCGTCGATTACCGTCGCCCCTGCTGCCCCAGTTCGGCCGGAAAGAGCGCACAGTTCGTCGTCGAGCCTGCGCTGAGCTAGGTGGTGCTCGGCGTCCTCGCGCGGGGTAGGAGGGGTGAGACCGCTGTCAAAAAACGAGCCGGCAAGTTGGCGGAGGCGCAGGTGAGCGCTTGCTCGGTTTTCCGGAACGCCATCGAAGGTGGCGACCAGGCGAAAGCCACTGGGTGTTGAGGCAATGACTGTGTCGGGAGCCTCGCTCGCTCTCCCCCCAATCTCCAGACGCACGTCAGCGCATCCCATCTCTTGCCGTACCAAACCAAGTGCCCGTTCAATTGCCTCAAGATTCACGCCCCTACACTAGCATCTTGAGTCGGGAGAACACCTAGATTCAAATGAAGCGCTGGTTGTCCTGCTTTGGGCTCATTGAAGTCGACTTAGGGGAGTTGCCGGTCGTGAAAAACTAGTTTACCAGTGGTCGGAAGGGGACCCCCGCGGCGGGGAATTTTATAAGTTCGTCGAGCTTGTATGGTGGTCCCGCGCAACCCATTGGCACGCTGGATTGCTCGAACTGATGTTCCGTAGCGTCTGGCGAGGCGGCCCAATGTCTCTCCTTTTCTGACTCGATGATGAGCGAAAACGACGACCGGTTTGACCAGCTCGTTTTCTAAGAGAAAGGGATAGGCCCGTTGGGCATTTCCTTGAGCATGGGGACTAAAAAATCTTACGTGAATGTGGGTGGCGTGGCCCCGGACATGACGCACAATGGCGGGACGCTTTTTGCTTCCTTTGAAGACTCGATGGAGCCAATTCTTGTCTTCGCCAATTTTGAGAGCATGCTTTTTTAAAAGAGATTGCAGGCTTCTATCGATAAGGATCATCTCGACGTCCGTATCGGTGATGAGGCTACGTACCAATGTCCAGGTACGTGCCGTATCGAGATTTTGCCAGGTAGCCCGCCGGTACCAAGTGCGCTTCTTGGTGTAGTAGTAGCCGATATCGACGTCGCGGCCCGATTGATGACTGAGGTGGGGGCTGAGGTATCCGCCGGTTTTTTTGCTGAGGTGTCCGATGTGTAAAGGTGCGGTGTCTGGATGTTTCTTGTGGACCGCTTGGGTGGCGACTTGGAGAAATTGAATGGTCTCTTCAGTGCCCCAAGCAAAATTGGGCGCCACGATTTCAAAGAGTTTACCCTCCTCGGGCCGTATGCCGTTGAGGAGCCTGCCGTTGTTGGGCAAGCCGACTGAGAGCGAGCCGATGGCGTGCAGATCGGTGGCAACCTTTTCTTTTAGGTCGGCGTCGCTCCACTGGGAGGGTGAGCTCTTGGCTAAGGCGTTTCGCTGCTCTAGAAGGCCCCCAACAACGGGCACGCCGCCGGATTTTTTACTTTGGGCTCGCTCTGCAAAAGAGCTCACGCACAGAAAGCAGCCGAGAGCTGCTGCTACTTTCAGCTGGTGAATTGAGGGGATAAAAACGGTAAATTTCACAGAAAACGTTGGACAGGGGACATTGAATCAGCGCAATGATTGGCCATTCTGACTTACTTTGCGTCGTGCTGCCAATTCTCAAGCAATTTACGTAATCTTTGCGGTATTCTACCCTCTTTTCTCGAAATTCTGCGTTCGTTCGTGGGAGACCACCGTGCTATTGAGTGGGCGTGAATTTTGAAGCAATTACGGACCCCCTTGTTGAAATGGATCTTTTTCGCGCGCGGGCCGAAAAAGAGGGCGTTCTTCTGCCCGAGGCGATGACGCTAGCCACAGTGGGACTTGATGGGCGCCCCAAAGCGCGCGTCGTTTTGCTCAAGGGTCGTGAGGGCCGTGAGCTCCAGTTCTTTACAAATTATGAGAGCGCTAAGGCACGTGAGTTAAAGGTGCAACCGTGGGCGGCGCTGTGCATGCATTTTGCCGCTCTGCAATTGCAGGTGCGAGTCGAAGGTGAGGTCCATCGAATCGGGGCTGAATTGTCGGACGAATATTTCAAAACTAGGCCCCGAGATAGCCAACTGGGAGCGTGGGCCTCCAAGCAGAGCCGTGCCCTGGCTTCTCGAGATGAACTTGACCGAAGTTTTGAAGCTGAGCGACTTCGGTTTGCTGGTCAAGATGTACCGCGCCCAGCCAACTGGGGAGGTTTTTCTCTGAAAGCTCAATCTGTCGAACTCTGGGTTGGTCAGGGGGGGCGTTTACATGATCGCGCAGTTTATCGCTACGAAGGGGCAAAATGGCTCTGCCAGAGGCTTTACCCGTAAACAATCGATTTGGCGCGGTTGGGAACAATCGGTAGGCTTGGGCACATGAGCTCTCGAACTAAGTCTATTGGTATTCTCACAGCTGGGGGGGACTGTCCCGGCCTCAACGCGGCAATTCGTGGTGTTGCAAAAGCGGCGATGCACTATGGAATGAGTGTTGTCGGCGTGCAAGATGGCTTTCGGGGTTTGGTTGAGAATCGTACGATTCACCTGGATGGCCAGTCGGTGAGTGGCCTGTTGACTCAGGGGGGCACGCTTTTGGGTACCTCCCGCGATAAACCCCATAAGATGCGTATGGGCTCCGAAGTCATGGATATGACGGAGGTGGCCATCGCTAACATGAAGAAAATGAATATCGATTGCCTAGTGTGTATTGGGGGCAACGGTACTCAGAAAAACGCCCACAGATTGCGACAAGCAACGGATATTGGGGTTTTGACTTTGCCCAAGACCATTGACAATGATGTAGGAAGCACCGACATCACTTTCGGATTCGACTCGGCTATGTGTATTGCGACAGAGGCTATCGATCGCCTGCACACAACGGCCACGAGCCATCACCGTGTGATTGTTTGTGAAATCATGGGTCATGACGCAGGTTGGCTCGCCTTGGGCTCTGGTATAGCGGGTGGCGCCGATGTAATTTTGATTCCTGAGGTGCCTTACGACTTGGAGGTCGTGGCCGACCACTTGCGTGAACGACGAAAGCACGGCAAGCGATTTTCGATCATTGCCGTGGCCGAGGGCGTGCGTTCTATTTTGGAAGTTGAAGCTGGGGAGGCTGAAATTGCCATGTTGAAGGCCGGGGAAAAGAAGAAGAAACGAAAGAAGTCCTCGCCAGGATTACACGTTTCCGAAGACGGGATCCCTTTGGTGCAGGAGGCTGTTGCAAGTCGTATCGCTCGCCGTCTTCAAACACTCACAGGAGTGGAAGCGAGGGTTACCTCGTTGGGCCATGTGCAAAGGGGAGGGCAACCCTCGGCTGCTGATAGACTTTTGGCCACAAGGTTGGGAACCAAAGCCGGAGAACTGCTGGCCGATGGCGTGTACGATGTAATGGTGGCAGTGCAGGGCACGGAGATCCTTCCGGTGCAATTGAGTGAAGTTGCAGGGGTGAAAAAAGTGGTCCCTCCGGATCATCCTTGGATCTCGACTGCTCGCTTGGTGGAGACCAGTCTGGGCGATAGACGCTAAGGCAGGGGGCGGATGATTGTGACTCGGGGTCGTTTCATAATTTCTAAAGATCCCTAAGCTAGGGGCCATGGAGTCGAAGTCCCCTGGCCAGCGTCCGCAACACATCATTATGGTAAAAAAGCGCCTTTTGGACGGTGAACCATGTAAAAAGTGCGTCCAAGCTGAAGACTTACTCGTTCGTCGCGGGCTTTGGGATCAAATTGATGAAGTAATTTGGGCCCAAGAAGGAGACGAGACATCTCGCGGTATGGTGCTTTCAAAGGAACATGAAGTGCAAGTCGCTCCATTTTTTCTTGTCGAACAAGAAGGAAACGTAGAGGTCTACTTGAGTGTGATGAAGGTGGTGAAGGATGTTCTCACCAAGGGACCCTCAGGAAAAGTGGCAAGGGAGCGTGCGCGCGAGGCTGAAGCATCGGGAGCAAGCCCTCTGGTAGGGGAGAAGGATCTCACCGAAATTGCATCCACGATGGAGGCCATGTCACCTGAGGAGCTAGTACATTTTGCGCTCAAAAAATTGGGTTCACGCTGCGCTATTGCATTCAGCGGCGCAGAGGATGTGGCCCTGATAGACATGGCGTCCAAATCAGGATGTGACTACTCAGTATTTTGTTTGGATACGGGCCGTCTTCACCCAGAGACCTATCGTTTCATCGATTGCGTTCGCGAATTTTACGGAATTGAGATTCGGCTGATATCGCCTCAATCTGAGCCCTTGGAACAATTGGTTCGAAAGAAGGGGCTTTTTAGCTTCTATGAGGATGGTCATGGTGAATGCTGTGGGGTGCGCAAGCTGGAGCCCTTGAGACGGGTGCTCGCGCAATACGATGGTTGGGTTACCGGGCAGCGCCGTGATCAGAGTCCCACACGAGCGGACGTTCCTGCTCTCTTATGGGACACCGCCCACAAGAAGGTGGGCATGCTCAAAGCAAATCCTCTTGCGGCGTGGACTCAAAAAGAAGTGTGGAATTATATTCGCGAAAACGGTGTTCCCTACAATGAGCTGCACGATAGAGGCTTCGTTTCGATTGGGTGTGAACCGTGTACTCGCCCGACTCGACCAGGGGAGCATGAGCGCGCCGGCCGATGGTGGTGGGAGGAGTCTACTCGTCGAGAATGTGGCCTACACTCCTCTCCCACCAAGAGCACACCCTGAAACTAGGGCGTCCTAATCGAAATGCAGGGCGCCGCAGTTACGCTATTGGGCTAGGTGAGTTTCCAGAATTTCGAGAAGACCCTCGGGGTTGTCCACGTGTACCCAATGACCCGAGTTGGCCAAGCGATGGATATTGATGCGAGGTAGAGTCGCCAGGCAAGCGGCACGCTCTTTCATGCTGCCGCTCCAGCGATCGGAGCGCTCCGCAAGGAGTAGTTCGTAGGAAATAGCCGCAGATTCTGCGATTGTTTTGCGAGTTTCGAGGAAGGGCCAGAGATCTTGAAGAAAATAGTCGTCCAAGAGCATTTCGACCTGCTCCAGATCGAAACGCCACCTAAAGCCCAACTCGGACTTGAGAAGACTCGTTCCGAGCCAATTGGCAAGGCCGGTGGAGAGACCCTCGCCGACGATTGCCGCAACAGCTTCTCTCCGATTTTGAAATGGACCTGGGTTTTTCTTTAATGCAGCCAGGACTTTTTGAACTTCATGATTGCCGCCCGGCTCTTGAGCGCCCGGATCAGAATCGAGAGTCCAAACTTGGCGCAACTTAGTCTGCTGACCGAGGGCGACAGCGCGCTCCCCAGGATCACGGGACTCGTGGCGTCGACCATATCCTAGGGCGACCTTGCCGCCGAGGGAATGACCCAAGACCACGCGCGGCGATCGCCCCAACGCTTGGTTGAGATCGAGTAGATCGTCTACGCAGGAGGCGAGAGTATGAGGCGGAGGAGCGCCCAAAGAGGCTCCGTGATAGCGAAGATCGATCAATGCAATTCGATAGTCTGCTCTGCGCGCGACCAGATTGCGCGCCAAACTACGCAAATTATGGCCAGCACCTAGGACGCCATGCATTAAGTAAGCGAGATGGGGAGCGTCAGCGGAGCCCACGAATTGGTGAGCTGGAATCATGCTTGGGGGAGTACTTCTACAATCGCGTCGACCTCAACGCTGGAACCCAGGGGAAGTTGTTGGAGGCCGAGTGCGGTTCGTGCGTGGGGGCCAGCTTCGCCCAGGACATCAGCCATGAGCTGAGAGGCACCATTGATCACCAAATGTTGGTCGGTGAAGTCTTCTGTGCAATTTACGTAGCCGCCCAGGCGGACAATACGGACGATTTGGTCGAGGGAGCCGAGCTCTACTTTGAGTAGGCGCAAAACATTTGCAGCACAGAGGGCAGCGGCTTGTTGTGCGTCTTGCAGACTGACGTCCCTTCCAACCTTGCCTTTACTTGCCAAATTTCCCGGTCCGTCGAAAGGTACGCAACCAGAAACATAAGCGGTGGTTCCGTGCACAACGACTGACCGATAAATTGCACCCGGCGTGGGTACTTTATCAAGGGGAAATCCGAGGTTTTCGAGCTTTTCTTCGCGGGTCATGGCACTTATGTAGTCGGAGTAATGCTTGAGGTCCAGGATAGGATAGAGACAACGCCCTCCTTCCGCGTTATCTTATGAGCATATGGAACCCGCTGGAAGCGCGACCGACAATATGTTTGCTCAACTTGAGCGTTTACGACAGGTATGGCCCAAGAAAGGCTGGAGCTGGGATTACAGGTTTAGCTGTGTCGCCTCGTCCTTTCATGTGGACCTCACACGAGACTGTGAAAAGGCTCTACTTTCTATTTTTCCGGATGTTTTCGATCATCGATCAATGGATCGAGCACCTGAGCACATCACAGAAATGACTGAGTCAGTGGGAGGCGTTCGCTCGGACCAAAGAATCTATACAATGCGAGGTAGTGGGCGGTTGATACCCTACGCCATGTGGTGGCCTTGGGGCGACGAGATCACCATTTCATTGAGGGTGGGCCTGGCCGGCTACGTCGGTGAAGCTGACAACCAACGCATGCAAATAGATTTCAACGCCATCAGTTGACGTTGCGCCAAGTGTCCCAGGGCATCTCATGCCTTGGGGAGTACTGGGTCCGGCATTAGTCTATCCTGCCCCCTTATCCTCTTAGGGAGCGGTGCGACCTTTCCAGACTATCTCAGCTAGAGGGTTACCATTGCTATCGATGAATGCTCCCTGGGGAACCGTTAGACTATAGGCAACTCCCGCTGGGCGCTCGGTTGGGTTGAATTGAATGTGTGTGCCCGCCACTACTATTTTACTACTGGTTGGTTCGTAGACTTGCCTGAAGGCGTCGTCTTCTCCTTGGATGACGATGTTGCCGACTCCTGGAAATACGTTCGTCGACGAGAAAATTGTGAAGGTCGTAAGCGGTTCTGTCGTGGCTCCATATTCTGGAAACATGCCGAGTGCTTGGGGTGCGCTAGGGCTCCATTTTTTTACCAAGTAACCGAGGAGGACATCCAAATCACCGGGGAGCATGGGGCCAACGATCATGATCTCTCCAACTAAGCCCCGATAGGAGTCACCCAGGGGCGACCCGCCTAGACCGAGGGCCAAAGTGCTTTTCAGGAAGGTGCTTCCCGTACCGATACTGCGCAGCCCGCCTCGCCTCACCTCGTTGTCCTTGAGGAGCGAAATGGCGGGCTCGAATAGAGTGCGGGTTGAACCAGGCTCCCAAAAAAGTGTCTCTTGGCCCTCGGGACCGTGATTGACATATCCTAAACTATCACCAGGAAATTGAGCCAGAATTGAAAACCCGCTCTGTCCCCCGTGACCTAGAAGTGTGCGAGTCCCGTTGAAACCTGGTGAAGGTACTTCGCTGTGGTGCACGACGAGAACAGAAATATCTCCTTGATCGACAACGACGCCTGGAGCGAGCAAAATGTCTTGGCTGCCGTCAAACCAAACCCCCGGTAGCCCTGGACCGAAACCGTCCAAAACCAGTGTTGGCTGGGCCTCTGCGTTCGTCTGTGTCAGGTGGTTGTTCCCCTCGGCCCGATCGCTCCATCGACGTACCCCGCGTCCTCTTTCGAAGGCGTCCAGCTGAGTTGCGTCTAACCAAAGAAGGGGGGCTGCAGAAAGCGGCCATCCAGTGAGTTTGCAATCGTCCGTGCAGCGAGAGCTTATCTGTCCGTCGTCGCACTCTTCACCCTGTTGGGTGTTGGTTACCCCGTCACCGCACTGGGCTTGGGTGCAGTCCCCATTACAAAACGCGCTTTGTCCGCGATGATCGCATTGTTCCCCGGGGTCGAGCAAGCCGTCGCCACATAGACCTCCCTCGCTGGGACCGAGGACTAACTGGCAATTCTTGCAGTTTCCCAATCCTTCTTCGCAGGTTTCACCTGCCGCAAAGTTTACAATCGCGTCGCCGCAGACTGAGCTGGTGCAGCCGAGCGTACAGAGGGGCGATGTCCCTTTTGCATCACAGTCTTCACCACGTGCCTGATTGAGCACTCCATCGCCACAAAATGCTATTGAACAATCCTTGTTGCAAGCAGGGGTCTCCATTCCTCCGTCGCAAGACTCCCCTTCGTCGATGTTGACAATGCCATCACCGCAATTCGGCCATTGACTTGGAATGCCGCCGGTGCCGCCAGTGCCGCCGGTGCCGCCGGTGCCGCCGGGTTCCACGTCGCAGCCCTTAGGTGGGCAGTTACTTGGAGCTTTGATGACAGCGCTCACACATTGGCCTCCCCGGCATGTTTCGGTGGCCTCGCACGGCAAATCGAGGCATTCTGCCTCCATAAGTATCGGGAGCAAGAGGTTGCGGGACGGAATGAAGCTGAGGCTACGGCGTGCGACGATGCATCCACCGAGGTATCCGTCTAAAACGCATTGCTCAGCTGATTTAGTGACGCCGGTGACTATGCGTACCCCAAAGGCTTGCTTGTTGCTTGCCTCTGGCACAATTACAATTGAGCCGATGCGTCCGTTCTGCGGATCACACTCTTGGGTGTGGGCAGCAATGAGTTGCTTCTCCAAGGACTCGAAGGGGCCGACGGTAATACTCGTTCGGGGGCCGTCACGGCAGTCGACATCTGTAGTGAGTTCGAGTGTTACCTGAGTTGCAGACTTACAGGAAACGGCCTGGCCCATAGCCAAGAGTCCTAGGGAGAATCTTAGAGAAAGACCCAAGGGGAAGCGGCGGGGGCAGAGTCGGGGCACCTTGAAACATACGGCCAAATTTACTTAGGGTGAATACCCATGAGACTCGGATGAGTCTTTACAAGAGTGCCTGCACGCGCTTGAGCAACTCGTTGGTCCGATAGGGCTTGGGTAGAAAATCAAAGGCCCCAGGGTAGTGCGAGGCGATAGGGCGTTCGGCGTAACCACTCACAGCCAGGACTGGAGGGGCAGATTCGCGTTCTTTGAGGCGTTCAAGAAATTGATACCCGTCTAGTTCGGGCATACGCATATCGAGCAGAATGAGGTCGAAACTTTCTTTCTCTAGGCGATTGAGGCCGACTTCACCGTTCTCAGCCTCGCTCACATCGTATCCGGCCCTCAACAATGAGCGCAAGACAAGGTGTCGGACGGGCTGATCGTCCTCGACCACCAATACACGTGTTTTCTTCGCAATAGTAGTAGGCTTGGGCACCTTCGCTGGGCCCTGTGGTCTGCTCTGGTTTTCGGAAAAATCTCGGAGTCGGCGCACCAAGTTAGCTGCACGCTCTACTGCGGCGGTGGCGTGTGCCAGTGCTCCCCTTTCTTCGCTGCCGCTCGGGAGATTTTCATAGGCCAAGTCAATATGGCCGATAATCGACATGAAGAGGTTGTTGAACTCGTGGGCGGCTCCAGCCTCCATCTTACCGACTTTTTCCGTCTTTAATTGCGACTCGAGCTCTTCGCAGCGCGCCTCTGTAGCTTTCTTTTCGCTCTCGTCTGCGAGAGAGGCTGCTACAAAGATCAGTTCGCCCAGACCATTGTAAATGCCACGTCCTTTCTCGCGAATCGGCTTATACGAGTCGTCCCGTTGACGGAGGCGGTAGGCAATTTCGTATTCCTTGTGCTCTTCCAGCGCCCTCCGTTTGTGCGCGAGCACGTGGTCTTGTTCCTCGGGATGACAGAGCTCGTCTAGGTCAATGCGATTTGATAAAAACGCGGCAGCGCCATATCCACAAAGAGAGCGAATCCCGTCGGACATAAAAAGCATCGTAGCGGAGCTGTTGGGACTGCGCATATAGGCAATGCCGGGAGCGGTTTCCGCCAGTATTCTGAAGAATGGACTTTCTCCTCCGAGGGCGGGACGCCCCACCACCAACACACGGGACGTCTTTTCTAAGACGGGGTGCAATCTCCAGTCCGAAGTGTAGTAACTTCCATCGGAGGCGCGCAGACGAAGCTGCATCTCCCCAGGTAACCCCGCAAGGGCGTCTGACAGACTTGACCTAAATACTTGATGATCTTGCGGGTGGATGAATGAGAGAGGATCTAGGCAAAACTCCAGTGGACTCACGCCCAAATGTTCAATATGGCTTTGGCTGGCGCGCAGTAGAGTTCCCTCGCCGTTCAGCTCCCAGATGAGCAAGTGCGCATCGTGAAAGAGGACATCTAAGGACCCGGGGATTGACCCGGCTACGCTGGGAGGTATCGAACTCATGGCTAGTCAAACTACCTAACGGCCCTAACCCCAACTTGATGAAGTGATTCTACCGATCGTATTTGATCGGACGAATCCCGCCCTAATTCTTGAAAAGATCCGGCAATTGTCCGCTTTACCGAAAAGCAAGGAACGGAGAGATAGCCCGAGGGCAATAAAAGGTGGTAGAGCAATTTAGAGAAGCTCTCTGCTTCCCCCGTACACACTGTGAACTACGAAGACCCTCCGCCCCCTGCCGTGCAGCCTTCAGTTGATGGCGAAAGCGGGTTCATTCCCCCCTCGATTCACCGATTTGACTGGCATTATCGACTAGCAATTGCCTTTGCCGCTTTTGGATTTGTCGTCTGTGTCGGTGCGATTTCCATTTACCTCACGGGCGAAGACCAATATTCGATCTTTCAGTCACTTTACTTCTCGCTCATCACAGTCTCGACTGTGGGGTATGGGGAACTCCCTCATTTGGGACAACACCCGTGGGCACGAGCTGTTGCCGCCGGGACGATCGTTTTGGGCATTACCGTCCTGGCATTCTTTCAATCGACGCTGACGGCACTTTTTCTCGAAGGGGTGTTCAGCAAAGCTATTCTAAAACGTAAGATGGATAGACGTATCTCGAAGCTAAGTAACCACTATATTCTTGTCGGCTGTGGTCGCGTGGGGCATTACGTCGCTACCGAGTTAGAGCGGGCTGGACACAAATTTGTGGTCATCGACAAGAACCCGGATGCGCTGCAACATTTGGCAGTTTCCCTCAAGGGCGATGTCCATCATATTGAGGGAGATGCTGCCGATGATGATATTTTGATTGCCGCGGGAATACACCGAGCGCAAGGGTTGGTGACGACCTTGAGTCTTGATCGGGATAACCTCTTTGTAACGCTTTCGGCCCGCACCATGAACGCGTCGCTACGTATTATTGCCAAGGTGGCGAACGCGCAGAATGAGGGAAAACTTTTGAGGGCGGGAGCGAGTACTACCGTGAGCCCTCAACAAATTGGCGGAGTACGTCTGGCCAATGAGTTAGCTCGACCTCATGTTACCGAATTTTTCGACCGCATGTTGCATATGCCCGAAGAAATTCGATTTCATGAACTAGAGGTTACCGCCAATAGCGCATGGCAAGGGAAGAGGTTGAAAGATTCAGGTATTCGCGCCCACGGTAATCTCCTCGTGATAGCGTTTAGACTTCACGATGGTACCTATCAATTCAATCCGGGACCTGAGGAGCGCTTAACACTTGGGTCGCAATTGATAGTGCTTGGACCTAGCGAACAGGTAAAGCGCTTGCGTGAGAGCCTTTAAGTTTTTCTCCGGCAATTGGGGTAAACTGCCGTTCGTACGCTGTGAAGGGATATTGTAGCGTGATTCATTGGCTTTCTACCCATACGGCTGCGGCCTGCACCCAATGTGGAGTTGAGCTGGTGCTCACTTGCCCAACTGATGTCCTTGCGGTGCGGCCTATTGACGTGGAGTGTCGATGCCCTTCGTGCTCTCAAATATCAATCCATACTCTGACTTCAGCTCAATACTTCGAGTCGTTTACAATGGCGCCGCCACCATTGGAACAACTGAGGGCAACATTACGCCCGCCCCTGACTCGCTCCAGCGTACCGGCGCCCTCCGTAGACTTGCCCCAGCTGCCAGACGATAAGGTCGTGGCTGCAAACGATGTGAAGTCTACCCAGATGAATACTGAGTTCGCCCAAGCCACCACGGAACGCAAGCAAGAGCGCAACGTGCACTCATCGGGCTATAGTCTTCATCTTGGACACTGGGATGTAATTGCACCTCGGCCGCGGAAAGAGAAAAACGCTGGGTAGCGAGAGACTTCGCGTGCGGGCGAGTGGCCAAGTAAATCGTGCCATTTGGCTTCCGCGGTGCATGAATGCCCTCAACTTAGCACAAATTCGGCCGTTCATCTGCGTTAGTGTGACCACCAAATTTGGGTGGCTTTCGCTGCTGCTTTAACCCGCTGAATCCATATGTTGAATCGAAGCTCGTCTTGTCTCGCTCCTCATTGGTGGACACTGATTTCGGATCGAGGGGTGGCGTGCCGCGATCCACTTCGGCGGGAGTATCTGCGAAGCCAAAAGAGTAGAAGCACGCGGGAGTCGAGCTGATGATGATTACTGCGGGGGGGGTACCGATTCTTCTTGTTGGCGGACTCGTCGCACTCGTTTTTCTTGCAGTACTGCTTGGGGCGCGACTCGTGCAGATTGCGCGCCGAGAGAAGCGCGCAGGGGAGGAGTTCCTGGTCGAAAAGCTGCGATTCGAAGAAGCGCTGGCGATTGCGAGCAAAGAGGAAGCTCTACTGCGTGGGCAGCTTGGCGAGGCTCACGGGGAGATTCGCGAGGTACATTCCCAGCTATCGGAGTTAAGCGAAACCAACGATGCGAACGAGAAAAAGTGGGAGGGTACGGTTGCAGCGCTCCGGGAGGCCAGCGATGACGCTCAGGCGGCAGTAAATGCTCTCAAGAAAACTCAAGCGCAGCTGATAGACTCGGAAAAGTTGTCAGCATTGGGGGGCCTGGTGGCGGGGGTTGCCCATGAGATCAACACACCTGTTGGTATCGGAGTCACAGCGGCCTCACACCTGAGAACGAAGACTGTTGAACTTCGTGCGCATTTTAAAGACCAAACCATGACTCGTAGCGAGCTTACCAACTTTCTGGAAGTAGCGGATGAGGGCAGTTTGATGATTTTGTCAAATCTGGAGAGGGCCGCGCAACTGATTCAAAGTTTTAAGCAGGTAGCCGTCGATCAGTCGAGCGAGGCAAGGCGTACGTTCTTTTTAGATCAGTATTTGGCCGAAATTCTGGTGAGCCTCAAACCGAAATTTAGGAGAAATGATCACAAGGTATCCATCGAATGTGCGGAGGGTATCGAAGTGGATTCATTTCCGGGAGCATTGTCCCAGATAGTGACCAACTTGGTGGAAAACTCTTTGCAGCACGGTTTTTCCAATATGCAGGGCGGAAAAATTGAGTTTCATGTCTCAGAAAAGTCGGGGTCGATCAACCTAATCTACCGCGATAACGGGTGCGGTATGACTCCTGATACATTAGCAAGAGTATATGAGCCTTTTTTTACGACAAAACGCGGGGCGGGGGGCAGCGGGTTAGGAATGAACTTGGTCTATAACCTGGTTGTTCAAAATTTGAGAGGTCGAATATCCATCAAATCAACCGAAGCTCACGGTGCCGAATTCACCCTCACCTTTCCCGCAAATGTTGACGATAATATGAGCGATAAGGGGCGTCACGGTAGGGCTTTAGTGATAGATGATGAAGAGGGTATCCGCTCGATAACCCAGAGTATGCTCAATCGGTTGGGGTACGAGGTGGAGACCGCCGAATCGGGTGAGAAGGCGCTGAAGGTCTTTAAGGACCATCCGCAAGACTTTGACCTAATCCTTCTTGACATGGTCATGCCAGGCATGAACGGCGAGCAGACTCTTCAGCGCTTGAGGGAAGTTGCCCAAGAGCCGCCAATTGTACTGGCCTCTGGGTACGCGATGGCGCGGGATGAAGCTCAGAGATTTCTAAATCAGGGTGCGAATGGATTTTTACAGAAGCCTTTTGGTCGCTCAGGCTTAGAGCGCGCAATAGATGAAGCGCAAAGTGGGTGCTATAATTATGCTTGAACAAGGACTTTTTGCTGACGAACCCGTACCAGAATCAGGGGTGGAGCAAGCCGAGACATGGAAGGTGCTCATCGTTGACGATGACAACGAAGTGCATGCTCTTACGCGGCTTGTTCTTGCTGAGTTTTCTTTTGAGGGAAAAGCTCTCAATTTCATCAGCGCCCATTCGGGCAAAGAGGCGGCGGCCATTTTAGAAGAACATGACGATATAGCATTGGCATTTGTCGACGTCGTGATGGAGACAGAATTTGCAGGCTTAGAGTTGATTCGTTATGTGCGCGATAAACTAAAGAATACCAAAACACGCTTGGTGCTACGCACCGGACAACCGGGTGAGGCGCCTGCGCGAAATGTGGTAGTTGACTATGATATTAACGACTACAAAGAAAAAACGGAGTTGACCGCGGATAGACTCTTTCTAACCACAATAGCTGCTCTGCGCGCTTATCGGGACCTCGACAGCATTGATAGAAGTCGAGTGGGTCTGGAACAGATAATTGTTGCGGGGCAGTCTCTTTTTGAGGCAACTTCCTTGCGCCCATTCTGTCAAGGTTTACTGGCGCAACTCGTATCGGTGCTACGTTTAGATCCCAAGGCTTTTTTGGACCACGGAGGCGCATTGGCTGCCGTCGGAGTGGATGGCGGTGGCTATCGGGTAGTAGCGGGGACAGGATGCTTTTCTAGCGCTGCTGGACGAGCGATGAATGATATTATTCCCCCGGGAAAGTTGCCCAACCCGAAGAGTGGAGTCGCCGAGCACGAGGACATATTTCAGGACGATACCTACGTTGGATATTTTGAACGCAAGGGTAGCTTGAAAAATTTGATCATGCTCAAGGACTATCGCCCGATTGAAGAATTGGACCGTAACTTACTGCGCGTATTTTCGTCCAATTTGTCTGTAGCCTTTGACAACTTGAGTTTGCGCCAAGATATCATGGCGACGCAAAGCGAGGTTCTTTGTACCTTGGGCGCGGTGGTTGAATCTCGCTCGAAAGAGACAGCTTACCACGTGCGCCGCGTGGCTGAAATGTCCATGTCAATGGCTCAATGGATGGGGGTGCAGGAGAGCGAGGTGCACTTGCTTCATGAGGCATCACCCATGCACGACGTGGGAAAAATTGCGATTCCCGATGCGATCCTCAATAAACCGGCACGTCTGACGCCAGAAGAAATGCTTGTGATGAAGACCCACGCGGAGATTGGGGCCGAGTTGATGTCTAGATCGGAGCGCCCCCTCTTTAAGGCAGCGTCGATAGTCGCCGGACAACATCATGAGAAGTGGGACGGTACGGGCTATCCGCGCGGGACCAATGAGAAAGAAATTCATATATTTGGACGAATTACCGCTCTTGCCGATGTCTTTGACGCCCTGGTCAGTCGTCGTTGCTATAAAGAACCTTGGAAGTGGGAGGACGCGATTGAGCTTGTGCGCAACGAAAGAGGTAAGCACTTTGACCCGGCACTCGTCGACCAATTTATGGACCACCAACACGTAATCAGGGATATTCAGAGCCGCCTGGCAGACTGAAGGACAGCCTTTGATTGTTCGTGCGACCCGTGGCCCGTGCTGCAGATGTCTGCAGGGTACGCCGGTTTGTGTCAGCTATTGGGTGGCCACACCCGTGGGGGCCTGACCTATGATGGGGCGTGCCAGAGATATTTCTACCATTGAGGGAAAATACCAAGTGGTAGCTCAACTGGGAAGGGGGGGCACGGCAGACGTATCACTGGCATTGGTCAATGGACCCAGTGGATTCAGTAAGTTAGTTGTTCTCAAATCGATGCTCCCTGAATTGAGTGAAGAACCAGGGTTTTTTGCTATGTTCATGGCTGAAGCGCGTTTGGCCGCACAGTTGACTCACGCAAATATTGTTCAAACCAACGAGGTGTTTGATTTTGAGGGGACGCCCGTTTTAGTGATGGAGTACCTTGAGGGGCAAACACTAGCGGCCGTTGTGAATCGCTCTCAATCTAGCGGAAAATTTGGTGTTACCCTACGCCTTCGGGCCCTCACTGAGTGCCTCTTAGCTCTGGAGTATGCCCATGACGCACGGGACTTGCAGGGGCAAGAGTTGGGCCTTGTACATAGGGACGTGAGTCCATATAATATTTTTCTAACGTATGATGGGCAGGTTAAATTACTGGATTTTGGCGTTGCAAAACTGAAAACTGCGCGAGTGCATACTGATGTGGGCGCCATCAAGGGGCGGGTTCGCTACATGCCTCCCGAACAGGTAAACGGCGAAGAGGTGGATTGTCGGGCGGATATTTTCGCCGTGGGTGTGCTCTGTTGGGAGGCCGTGACCGGGAAGCGTATGTGGGAAGGGCGCACGGAGGTAGAGGTGATTCGATCACTTGTACAGGGCGATATCCCCGCGGTTCGTTCTTATTGCCCAGATATTGCGGTGGAAGTTGAGTCGATTATCAACACGGCCCTTTCTCCCGATAGGCACCATAGATTTGCCTCGGCTCGCGAGATGCGCATCGCCCTGGATTCGTTTCTGAGTTTGGGCGATGAAAACCCGCGGGTTCGCGACATCTCAGAGGTGGTGAATTCGCTTTTCTATCGAGAACGCGACGAAACTCGCGCCGTGATTCAAGAGCAAATAGTACGGGTTGGGGAAATGGCTCGTGGCGAACGCACTTCCTACCAGCCAGTCAGTTTGCGAGAGGTGGGCTCTCACTCGGAGCGATTGGCCGTTCAGTCACCCGCCTCTGTGGCTCGTCACTGGCGCGCGTGGGCCGGTGTTCTCCTGGTTGGCGTGGCCGCGTTGGGTTACTCTCTGACTCAAGAGTACCAACAGGGGGAGCGCGCCACTGAGGTAGGGGAGGCGGCGCTTGTCTCGTTGCACATTACGGGCTTTCCTTCAGGCGCACGCCTACAGCTGGATGGGGAAATTTTGGAGGCGAATCCCTTCTCCGGTCGGAGGCTACCTGGCACTCAAGAGCACAAACTTCGCGTGACGGCTCAGGGCTACGCAACGGAGACCCGCGTCTTTTCTCTCACGCAGGACGTGGATCTTGTCGTGTCTCTCCGTAAACTACGGAATTCGGCGAAAGAGCGAGGGGGAGAAAAATCGCGCGACCTGCCCAGCCCTCAGGCGAGTGGTGTTGGCCCGCGAGAGCCGAGCCCGTCGGTGCCCTCGAGAACGTCCTCTGATGGCGCTGTAGTTCCTAGGGTGAGCTTGGGGCAGAAGGTGGTCAAGAAGAGCCCCCTGCCACCGAAGGCAGAGGTA